>MDSW01014618.1_pt1 | contig 15964 bp, 10 predicted proteins | sample 811171 | NCBI WGS metagenome assembly MDSW01 (sample SAMN05326641, study PRJNA326480) | marine metagenome | isolation source: seawater | place: Atlantic Ocean: North West | collected 2012
AACAGGGGTACGTTTTCGCTCCTTTGAAGAAGGGGTCTCAGATCTCTTGTGCTAATTCAAAGAGAAATTGCAACATAAAGCGATGTCTTCTTTTGGCTTCTTGTTTGGCGGCTTCGGTATTCATTGTATAAGTAGCGATTTCACTCCTCCACGGTAAGCTTAGAAGTTTCAAGCTGCCCTCGAAAAGCTTGATCTGCCTCGCTATAGAATTGTTCCCTGCAGCCCTTATGACGCGAGGAAAAATGAAAAACTTGTAGTTTTTTTGCACCTGCCTTGCGAGCTAAAATTCCAGCCTGACGCGATGTCAGATGAAAACGGGCTTGCCCCCGTTCTTCCTCATCGGCCAAAAAAGGAGCTTCACAGAAAAAAATATCAGACGCTTCCACTAAGTTTACAATCTTCCTACTATTGCGATCATTAAAAACTGTATCCACCACATAACTAATTTTCTGTCCTGGAAAAATCTCTACCAGATCGCTCTTGAGCTGGCTCAGTCGAATATCCTCAGTGTTTACCCCGTCCTTAAGTGGCACCTTTATGGTTTTGGATTCAGGGTCATTACTTACCACGCTTCGTTTTAACTCATTCAACCAAGCCCCAGGCTTAGCATTCATAGATTCAAGCTTCTCTTTATCAATTTTCACATGGGGTTTTTCTTTCAGCGCAAACCCTAAACAAGGTACTCGATGCTCTAAGATTGCGGCACTTACAGAGAAAGTGGAATCATCTAAGATTATTCGATCAACAAAAGGCTCTTTCCTTTCGTCACAAATTTTAAAACGTTCAATAGCTTGGAAAGTAGCTTTCGACAAACTACTTTCATTCACTTCAACCACTTCAATGGTGAGCGATTCAGAATACTGCTCAACTAGGTTCCAAGTAAATCCAGCAAGCTTACCTTGTACATTCTTAATAATATTTTTTGGGCCAAAAATGGTCAGAGTTTTTTCGTGACCAAAGAGTGTTCTCAACAAACGATCAAAACCAATAAAGTGATCAATATGGGTGTGGCTGACAAAAACATGGGAGACCTTAAGAAGGGTTCCATTCGATAACGTAGACAAGTCACCAAGATCAAATAACAACACACGTTTTTGTAGAAGAAAGTTTACCACTAGCCCCGGGTCACCAAACGGATCATTGATCAAGCCTGGTTGGATTACCGATTTCACTATTTTTCTACCTCCTCACCAGTTTTATCAAAGCGTAAAAATGCCTGAATAAATGGTTGCAGATCACCCTCCAATACAGCATCCACATTACCCGCTTCAACTCCTGTCCTCAAGTCTTTGACCAATTGATACGGGTGGAGAACGTAAGAACGAATCTGACTCCCCCATTCGATTTTCTTTTTTTGTTTTTCCATTTCTTTTTTTTCTTCACCAAGTTTTTCCTGTTCCATTTCATACAGACGAGCTTTCATGACTTTGAGGGCTGACGCCTTATTTTTGTGCTGTGATCTTTCATTTTGGCATTGCACCACAATCCCCGAAGGAACATGTGTTAATCGTACTGCTGAATCAGTAGTGTTCACACCCTGCCCTCCCGGGCCTGAGGCTCGATAGACATCTGTCTTCAAATCTTCTTCCTTGATTTCAACATCGATTTCATCATCAATTTCAGGATAAACAAAAACCGAAGCAAACGATGTGTGACGTCTTTTGTTAGAATCATAGGGAGAGATACGTACCAGACGGTGCACCCCAATTTCTGCTTTTAAATATCCAAAAACATAGTCACCAGAAAATAAAATCGTTGCGCTTTTTATTCCCGCTTCCTCCCCATACTGAGTATCAAGAACTTCTGTTTTATAACCATTACGATCTCCCCAGCGGAGGTACATACGTAATAACATTTCTGCCCAGTCCTGAGACTCTGTACCTCCAGCCCCTGAGTTGATAGCCACGAAAGCGTTATTAAAATCCGTTCTACCAGAAAGCATTGCCTTCAATTCAGCCTGAGCTAACTGTTCGCATAATTGCATTAAAGATGACCGAATCTCTTTCTCCATCGAGGAATCTTCCTCTTCGGAAAATAGCTCCAACATAGCCTCGAGATCTTCTCTTTCTTTTTCTAAGTTTTTCCATATTTCTATCGAACGTTGAAGTCCAGACCTTTTTTGAAGAATCTTTTGAGCGGACTCGTTATCATCCCAGAATCCAGGGCGAGCAGTTTCCACATCCAGAGACTCAACTAACTTAATATTCTGGTCAACGTCAAAGTAACCTCCGGAGAATTCCAATCCTGTTCTCTATATCTTTAAAGTCCTTTGTAAAGTCTTCTTGCATTTGAATCTCCTTTTTATTGACGTTGCAGCTATTCTCCTCAATCTCATCATTAAAAGCAAGCTAGCCAAATACCCACACACAAGAAATTAATTGAAGGTTGATCCCTATGGATCCGTTCTCTATACTCATAAGCGTTCGGACATTAAAGTAATATCCTCAAGAAACTCTTTAAATCAACCGAACTATAATAGGAAGTCCGCTCACCCCAAATTAAGACAGGTTTTCGACCACTAATATCAACAGGCAACCCCTCGGACTCAAGTTATCATGGACCTGCTCACCCTTACATTTTTAGTCATCATTTCCCTATCTGCAATAATATTTCGAAGTCCATTTCAAAACTTTCCTTTAGATGATGACTTCTCGATCTACACCTATCGAGCACGTTTTGCGTCAAAGGGATTCGAGTGGAAAAAAGATCTCCAACTTATCGGCATTCCCATGTGGAGAATGCTCTTACAAGACAAAATTTATGGCTCCAGTGGCATTCAAGGCATTCGCCATTTGCAAACGATATTTCACATTGCCGCCTCCTTGGCCATCTATGCAGCCTTATCGACTTTCACCAATAATTCCCTTGCCAGTTTCACAGGAGCTTGGCTTTATTCATTCTATGGAACTTCACCAGACCTCACCGCAGGCTCTCTCAACTTTGAACAATTTTATATCCCATTCATCTTTTCCGGATTAGCTTTTTTGCAAGCTGGGTCTGAATGGGTATTTTTCGCAGGACTCTGTTTTGGCTTTGCCGCAATCTTCAAATACACAACTGCTCTCTTTACCGTCGTCCTGGCACCCCAGGCCTGGCTTGAGCTTGGTTGGCTGGCCATGGTTGAATTTATCTTAATCGTAGCCACATTACTGGCATTTTCCAATCTAATTGAATGGAAGATGGGGTTCTGGGATACTCGATCACGCCAGCAAATGAAAACCCGCATGGCTACCACTCTCAGACTCACCCGAACAAAAAATATGCACTTTAGTGTTTTGTCTGAAATTCGCCATCTGTTTAAACAGGCCTTGCCTATCTGGCTTGGTCTTATACCTCTCGCTATCTATTTGATCCAGAATCAAAACATCTGGTTAGCCACTTTCTCATTAACCTTATTCAGTATGATTGTTTTTCAGCGGGCATTTTCCCGTTATCACTATCTGCCCTTGTTTGCATTACTTTCATTAGGTTGTGGCTTAGGGATAGACTTAGTATTGGAGTTGAAACCTATACACGCTACCTTGATTTTTGCAAGCTTTACAATCTTGCTAGTATGGAATTTTAAAAGTATGGCTTTTTACTATCTTCGTCCAACAGAACCTGGAACTCTAATTCATTATGAAAAGTTCGACCAATATCTGTATCTGCCTAGGCTTGGGAAAATTCTTAAACGTCTAATGAGAATGCGAGGTGAAAGCAATGAAAGAATTTTTGTCTGGGGAACTTTTTCACAACTTTATCATCTGATGAATTTACCTGCTTCTGATAATTTCCTGCATCACAGCATCGGTCCTTGGGATACTCCAGACTTGGAAGGTTTTTACGACAGTTTCATAGGTGGACTCTTGCAACACAAACCTAAGTATCTTATCAAGAGCTTTGCTGATCTTGATGTCGCAGGCCTGGAAGAAATAACTGGCTTAAAATATAAATTACTAAAAGTTGTGCTGGCCCGATTCCCCGTTTATCGTTTGGAGTCTGTAAAATCATGCCCGATAAATTTGCTGGCCTTGAGTTGGCGAAAAAAAATGTCTCACTTGGAATCTCTCACCTCTGCAGATTGGCATGCTCCCGGCATTAATCGTTCAGATGTAGAAAGAGGGAAGCCATCAATTGCAATCAGAGAATGCAAAAAACTCATAAAGCTTAATAAACAAGATGTCGAGGCTTATGATTACCTTGGTGACATTTATAACTCTATGGAATATACCGAGCAGGCAGAACTAGCATTTGAATCTATCCTCAAAATTGCTCCCCATCGCCCCATCACCCGTTCAAAAATTTGTGCTCAAAAAGTCAAACTGGGTAAATTGGACGAGGCGTCGGACCTGCTCGATGAAGAAATAAAACTATTCAACTATGATTCGAATGCCGCTTTTTCGCAGGGTTTGCTATTAAAACAAAAGAAAAATTATACTAAGGCTCTGAAAGAGTTTGAAAAAGCCCGTCGCGAGGAACCCGACAAGTACGAAGCTTGGAAGTTTTCAAGTGAATGCATGCAAAAGCTCGAAGATAGAGAAGGGCTCAAAAATTTATACACAGAAACTAAAGTTGTTCATGCAAAGAAAGATCGTGCGTGGTTACATACTTTAATCGTGAAAGATATTGCAGAGCTCAATTCTAACCTGAGACCCGAACACGAAACACTGAAATTTTATCTACAAAAAGATCCAGAAAATGCCATCCTTCGCTACGCCTTGGCCTCGGCCTTAGAAACAGCTGGAGACCGATCAGGAGCTTATAAATCTTTTGAAGTAGTAGCATCATCGGATTATCCTCATATACAGGCTAATGCTTGGTTCAGAATGGCGTTGTTAGCCCCCTTAGATCAGCAGAATCAACTACTTAAGCAATGCCTTAAATATCAACCCTCGCATCAAGGGGCAATAAATTTACTAAAAAATAATTCTCAAATAGCAAAACTCTCTATTCAGGAGTCCCGCAAAAATACCGAAAAGATGGAAACAAACCCTAACTCTTAAAAGGATTGACCTTTGAAGATCAGCATTGTAGTGCCCAATTGGAATGGAATGGAATTTGTGGGCATGTGCCTTGATTCGCTTTCCCAACTTGACTTCGAGGGCCATGAAGTCATTGTGGTCGATAATGGTTCAAAAGATGGTTCACGCGAAATGATCGAGAAGAAATACCCCTGGGTAAGACTGCTAAAACTTTCTAAAAACATGGGTTTTGCCATTGCATGTAATGAAGGAATAAAGGCCTCAAAGGCGGAATATATCGTCCTACTTAATAACGATATCGAAGTGACCTCTAACTGGCTGGAAGAACTTTATGAGGGGATGGAACGCCATCCAGAATGCGGAATGGGAACCACTAAAATGATGTTTCTGGATAACCGCGACGTTTTTTATAACACCGGAGATCTTTTTCATAGTTGGTCCTCTGGTGGAGGGCGTGGTCAAGGGGAGAAAGATATCGGCCAATACGAAGAAGAAGACTATATTTTTGGAGCTTGTGCCGGAGCCGGAATTTATCGGCGTGAATTCTTCAAACAGGTGGGACTTTTCGATGAAGACTTCTTTATTTTCGCAGAAGATGTAGATCTCAATATGCGTGGACAGTTAAAAGGACTTAAAGCCGTTTATCTACCAAAAGCCAAAGTCTACCACATCGGTACGGCCACGGTCGGCTTATACAGCGACCGTTATGTTTATCTATGTAAACGTAACGATATCTGGGTATTGATCAAAAACTATTCGCTTAGCATGTATTTCAAATATCTCGTTTCTATTTGGAAACATCAATTCACAGATATCAAATACTTCACCTATCGCGGGCAAGGACAAGTACTTTTCAAAAGTAAATGGGATGTATTAAAAATGTTGCCAAAAATGCTCTCTCGGCGTTACCGGATTCAGATAGAACGTTCAACACCAGACGAGCATATTGAAAAGCTTATAATCTCTGATTAGCAAGAGATTGTTATGGCAATGAGGGGAAAACCAAACAATTATCTGTCTCCGCCCATTTCTTTCCGAGCTTTCTTTCTGGCTCTTCATAATACCTGCACAATGGCAAACGGTTTAAACTTCTCCACCAAACTATTCTTCTTACAATAAGATCTGCTGATAAGTTACCAGCCCTCTAAAAATTTGAATCTTTGTAATGTCTTTAATTTTATGATTAAATGCGGACAAATTTGTAAGTTTTCCCACGCATAAAACTTCACATGACCCTTCAAGACAGTCTGCTATCTGCGAGCTTAACTGCTACATACAGAGAAGATTCCGTGGGAGAGTTGTCCCCGCCTTCCGGTTTGTGTTTCTCCAGTGAGGGGCATCTTCACGTTGCCGACGACTTCAATCATCGCATTCAGGTCTTCGACTCCCAATTCAACCTTCTTCAATGTTTTGGAAGTAAGGGCAAGGGATTTGGTCAATTTCAATACCCTAAGGGCATCGCGGTCGACCCGGATGGCAATATCTATGTAGCAGATAGCTGGAATCATCGTATACAAAAGTTTGATGCAAATGGAACTCCCCTTCTAGAATTTGGTAATTGCGGAGACGGAAAAGGAGAGTTGAATGAACCTTACGATATTCTGATTGAGCCTTCGGGCAAGCTGGTTGTTGTGGAACGCTATAATCATCGGATACAGTTTTTCGATTCCCAAGGTGTTTCACTGGGATGGATAGGGGATAGAGGTACAGTTTTAGAAGAAGAATTAGCGGAGCTTCAGGGAACCCCTGCAAACTTACTAAGCCCTCCTTTATTTGAACTACCCACTTCCATTGCTAAAGACAGTTATGGAAATTATTTCATCACCGATAGCGGCAATCATCGAATACGTAAGTTTGACCATCAGTGGCTAGAAATAATGTCGTTCGGAGAAAAAGGATCAGAGCCTGGTCAATTTCAGTACCCGCTTTGTATAACAGTTGCCCCTAATGATCTACTATACATAGCCGATCTAAATAATGATCGCATTCAAGTTTTCTCGCCCTTTGGTCAGTACTTGTTTACCATTAATGGAGCATCTGAACAAACTTTCGAAGCCCCCTGCTTGACTGCCATAGACTGTAAAGGTTATCTGCATATTGGCTCAACCTTCAACACGCGGATTTTTAAATATCTTATTCCATCAGTTCCCCAGAATGCTCTAGCTGAAAGTTTAGTTGCGCTTCCTGACCCAGATCCTGCCCATATTTTTTATCAATTCCTTTCCCTTAAACAAGAAGACAAAACAAAAGGCAGTTTATCTCTTGAAAAAACTCTCGCACTTTTAAACGAAACTACGGTTATAAAAACACCTAATTTAAGCAATCTAAAGATGGATTTAGCTCTTGAGCTCAGCCAGGTGTCTATAAAAGATCTGGTGGAAAGCGAAACTACCCTAATCTGCCTGATCGCAGAAGAGCAATTAAAACAGGCTAGAAATAAACTATCGAAGTGCTTTCAATCTTGGCAGGAAGTAGCTATAAGATTCAGTGATATTTTACACGAAGAACAAAGAAAAATTGTGGGAGACCCGGATGGGATTCGTGACTTTAACCGTGATCTTTATATAGCTGAACAGGAAGATAGAAAACTCTACGGCCAAACCCAGCACGAAATCTATTCCTACCGAAAAATCGTTAGAAAGTTTTCCAGACTCATCTACAACTTAAATCGACCAAAACAACCTGAAAACCAATCACCGTCAGAGACCTTACTCCGCCAGATAGATGAGTCTTTGAACCTCATGAAAAAATATTTCGGAGAGAAGGAGAAAAGTGAAGAGTTGATGATTCAAATATTGGGGGAATCTCAGGGGAAGGGAGATAAGTTGTCTACTTTTCTCACCCAGTATTATTCCAACCGCAAGATAATGGACTTGCAACAGCATTTACAGTTTGAACTGCAGTCTCACTGGTTCAACCTTAGAACCCTTGTTTCAAATACTCCAGCAAGAGTCCATATAGAAAATTTAGCCGGAAAAATATCTGGCGATTCTTCCCCTTTTGAGGAGCTCCTAAAAATCATGATCGGGTTTCATGAGGACTGGCCAGTCTACTCTCAGCTCGAACAACAATATTTAAATTCACTAGATAGTTTTTTAAGAATTTCTATGGCAGATAATTCTATAAAAAAAACTGACCTGACATTCTCCGACCTTGCACCTATTCCTTATGATTCCGAGAATTTTAACTTTTCAGGGGTCTTCACAGCCTTTAAAACCGAGGGATCGTCTTTAACTGGTAAGCAGACAACATTAATCTGGGGACAAGACAAATTCGAGTTTTCTGGATTGTTGGAACACAAAGAAGAATTGTCTCAATGTGCTTTAAATTTAATGCAGACCCAGAGCATCTATCAGGTGAAAGCCGAGGAACTCTTTAAACAACTAAAAGCGATGTTAAGCCAGCAGAGGGATTTGGATGTCCGACTGAAAGAAACAAGAGTGGAAGATAAGGTCTCCCCCATCACCATCAACGATAATATTGCGATCCTGCAATTTCAAATCAATCTAATTCGAAGGATGATCATGAGCCTGGACATTAACCAGTCGCTCAACCTTCACCGTCTTGTTCTTGCAGGTGCTTTTTTATCTCTCACAGATAACAAAAGTGCAGAGGCCAAACAATTTTTTAACACCTTGAACGATTACCATTCTCAACAAAACCAGAAAATCCTCGAAACTGCAAAATTACGCAAGGAAAATACCTTCAAAATCTCTGCTCTGAATGAACAGATTCGAGAGCTAAATTCCAAATATAATATTGAGGAAATTTCAGATTCCTTGATGGTTGAAGATGAAAAGGAACGGGTAGCAATTGACCTAGATCTGTGCGAATTTGAGTACCAGCGAAATTCCAGAATAAAAAATATTTTGGACCAACTAGTTGAGTTTAACTACCGCATTGTAGTATCAGAGAATACTCCAAAAATAAGTTTTAAGGAAATTCGGATTCTCGAAATAGCCCATGTGGGAGTCGGCCATACCCTCGCTCCACAAGGTATCCAACATAATCAGAATGGCAATCTACTGGTTGCTAATTACGACAACCATCGAGTATATAGCTATTCCCCAGAGGGAAACTATCAGTTTCATTTTGGCGAATGGGGCAGCGCGCCCGAAAAACTGCAATACCCAAATAATCTTGCCATTGATAGCGAAGGTTCCATATATGTCATTGAAGAAAAAACAAAGATTATAAAGAAGTTTAGTCCGGAAGGAACCTACCTTTTTCAATTCAGTATCGGTCAATTGGGCATGATATTCAGTCTTTCCATAGATCATCAGGATAATATTTGGGTGGCAGATCCAGAACACAACAGAATAATCATTTTTGATAGTATTGGCACCGAGGTTCGCGCTATTACAAGTAAAAATCAATCATCAAGTTTGAACCACCCTGTTAGCGTATATTGCCTGCCGAATGGGACATATCTTGTAGGAGACAGATCAGACTCAATACTGAAACATTTTGACACGCAGGACAACCTGATCCACAAGGCAGATAGAGCCAATTGGGGAGTAGACGAAATTTATTTTTTAGCTTGGCACCCCAAGCACGGTATTTATGGTACCGATTTCTGGAATAGCCAAATCGCACACTTTAGTGAAAGACTTGAAGTTCAAAGCGTTTATCGTAGACCTGGCAGAAGAGCTGGAGAACTAGGAAAAGTCGGAGGGCTCTCCATCTATCAGGACCAATTAGCAGTTGCGAATTACGATGGCGGAAAAGTACAAATCTTTGACCTTTCATCTTAAAAAATCGCTTTCTAATAGACATTAACAATGGGATAACGACGTTCTTTCGAGCTTTGCCGATTTTCACACTCCACATCATGCAAGAACCCGTTGCCGGAGAAATGATCTATAAATGTTGAGACAGCATCTTCCATAAATTTCCCCGGACGATATGCTTTTGCAATATCTTCCATCGAAAATGGCCCCTGTAGTTTTGGGTTTGTTAAGGCTCTATCACGGATTTCTCCCTCACTCAGGCGTTCACCATCTGTTGCGATGAGTACCGTTGCAACCTGATCATCATCTTCAAAGCAATAAATCTGCGAAAAAACGGAGAGAAATGTTTGAATATCTCTGGGCTTTAGGTTGTTGCCCTTGCCATAAAGATTTGAGCCAACTACACCGTCGGAATTCAATACCGCATAAATTTCTTCATAAAACTCACAGGTCTTCAAGTGATAGGGAATAGATCCGCTTTTAAATGCATCTAAAATGATCCAGTCATAGAGTTCCTGCCCCTTTTGCTTCTGAATAAAAACTCTCCCGTCTTCTTCAAATACTCGACAACGACTTGACTCCTTCAGGGAAAAATATTTTTTGGAGATATCAATAACCTTGCCATCTACCTCCACAATATCTATTTTTAAATTTGGGAACCATTGAGTGAGGCAATTGCTTACTGCAGCACCGCCTAACCCAACCATAAGCATTCTTCTTGGTTCAGGAGAAAACAGGAGAGAAGCCATCATCATTCGGGAGTAAACTAGAGCAAGAGGGTTTTGTCCTCGTATATCCATTCGACTTTGCAAATAATATTTACCCTCTCCTTTAAACCAGAGCTCCCTGTGTTCCCCGTTCTGAATGACATAAATATCGTTATATCTGGTTTTTTCCCTTGCCAAAACCTTCATTTGAGGCTTCTTTTTTGTTTCGCTAAATAATCGAAACATTATAAAATCCTTAAAAATTAATCCCTAAAAGACGAGTTTACCAGCTAAAAAGCAGTTTTTATTTTGCGTATATATGATAAACTTTTATTATAAATTATTAGTATTTTCAAAAGTCAACCTAAACTAGTTTAACCGAAATCCTTTCAAAGGGTTACACCAATTATCCTCCTATAATAAAGGAATATGATCCATGCCGCAAAAGGTTTTGAAACACAAAGTTGGATTGGAAACGCATGGCTTGAAAAATATAAAAAAGATTCACTGGAATTTATCGACTCCTCAACTCTACGAGCATATCATTGCTAACGAAGAGGGCCATGTTTCCCATCTTGGGCCAGTTTGCGTAAGCACCGGGGAACATACCGGACGAGCCCCAAAAGACAAGTTTATTGTCCAAGAACCTTCCAGTCAGGAGAATATCTGGTGGGGAAAAGTGAATCGACCCTTTTCCGTTGAACAATTTGAAGCTTTGTACTCTAGGGTACTGGCTTATATTCAGGGAAAAGAAGTTTATGTCCAAGATTGTTGCGCCGGTTCTGACCCCAAACACCAAACACATATTCGTGTGATCACCGAACAAGCATGGCACAGCCTGTTCGCAAGAAACATGTTTATCCAGATTCGAGATATGGTCAAACTAGAAACCCATGAACCAGCATTCACCGTTATTCAGGTACCTGGTTTTAAAGCCGTACCTGCCATTGATGGAACTAATTCGGAAGTTTTTGTAATCGTTGATTTTGGTAAACAGTTGGTACTAATAGGTGGTACGAGTTATGCAGGAGAAATCAAAAAATCCGTTTTCTCTATTTTGAACTACCTTTTACCTCAAAAACAGTCGGTATTATCCATGCACTGTTCTGCAAATATTGGCAAAAAGGGTGACTCCTCAGTATTTTTTGGGCTTTCAGGAACCGGGAAGACCACTTTATCCGCTGATCCTCTGCGCAAACTGATTGGTGATGATGAACACGGCTGGAGTGATAGAGGTGTTTTTAACTTTGAAGGTGGATGTTACGCCAAGGTGATTCGTCTGTCTCAGAAGTCTGAACCAGAAATTTATGACTGCACCCGCAGGTTTGGCACACTACTTGAGAATGTAGTTATGGATCTTGATACGCGTCGACTCAATCTGGATGACGCTAGTCTAACGGAAAACACCCGCGCCAGTTACCCTATAACTCACATTAATAATGCCGTGCTTAGTGGCATGGGGGGTCATCCTGATAATGTGATCATGCTGACTTGTGATGCTTACGGAGTAATGCCTCCGGTTTCCAAACTCACACCTGAGCAAGCCATGTATCATTTTATTTCAGGCTATACGGCAAAAGTAGCAGGCACTGAAAAAGGCATGAGCCGTGAACCCACAGCTATTTTTAGCACCTGTTTTGGTGCTCCATTCATGTCTCTGCATCCTTCTGTTTACGCAGATATGCTAGGTGAAAAAATTGCTAAACATAACGTATCGTGTTGGCTTGTCAATACAGGGTGGACGGGTGGGCCCTATGGGGTCGGACAGCGGATAGAGATTAAATATACCAGAGCCATGATCAAGGCGATCCTTGAGGGCGAGTTAGACAAGGTTCAAACTCAGGAAGATCCCGTTTTTGGTATACACGTCCCAATTAAGGTCAAAGGAGTCCCGGATGCAATACTCCAGCCTAGAAACACTTGGAAAAATCCAGAAGCCTACGATGAAAAAGCCAGCGAACTAGCAACACAGTTTGTAGATAATTTTAAGGAATACGAAAACAACGTTGATAAAAAAATACTAGATGCAAGTCCAAAACCATCCGGGTTGTCAAAAAAAACCAAGGGGAAAATTCATAAATTGAGGAAATAACCCTCATACAATTTATTTTTTTTGGCCTTAGATAGAATTTGATTTATGAGTACCACGCCTATTATCGCATTAACAATGGGGGATCCGGCAGGTATCGGACCCGAAATCATTGTAAAGGCTTTCCAAGATGAAGCACTACCGCTTCAATCCCGAGCCTTGGTCATAGGTGATGCACGTCTTCTCCAAGAAACTGCAAAAAAACATTCTCCAGAAATTCTGATTCATCCTATTAAGAAACCTGAAGAAGGCTGGTATCAGACTTCTACCATCGATGTTATCGACCTCAAAAATGTTCCTAAAAATTTTCCTCTTGGAAAACCCAGTGCCGAAGCAGGTCAAGCTAGTTATGAAGCCATCAAAGCTGCTGTCGATCTGGCAATATGCGATAAAGTCTCAGCTATAACCACGGCTCCAATTAATAAAAAAAGTTTGCACCTTGCAGGCCATCTATTTCCAGGGCATACCGAATTATTGGCTCATATGACAGGCTCCAAGAAGGTCGCGCTTATGATGGCAGGTAAAAACCTAAGGGTCGTGCTTGTTACCACTCATGTTCCATTAGGGCAGATCCAGCCACTTATTAACGAAGAAAATGTGCTCAATACAATTCGCTTGACTCATGAATGGCTATTCAAGAATGTGACAGATACACCTAATATTGCCGTGACAGGACTTAATCCACATTGTGGAGATGAAGGAATTTTCGGAAAAGAAGAAACTCAGCACATTCTTCCGGCACTGAAAAAAGCGCAGGCAGAAGGTATCCAGGCCATCGGTCCATTCTCTGCTGATGCCTTGTTTAGCAGACTAGACTCAAAAAAATATGATGCCATAGTTTGTATGTATCACGACCAAGGAATGATTCCCGTAAAAATTGACTCGGCCGGACAAGGAGTGAACATAACCTTAGGCCTATCAATATTGAGAACCTCCGTAGATCACGGAACAGCATTCGACATTGCGGGAAAGGGAAAAGCCTGTCCTGAAAACCTTAAAATAGCTTTGAGGACGGCGACCCGATTATCGCAACCTATACTTTCCTTGAAATGAGGAAGAGACCACTCGGACAAAATTTCCTAATCGACCTCAACATTGCTCAGGATATCATTCAGTTAGCACACATCAAACCTGGAGAACCTGTTGTTGAAATCGGACCAGGAAAAGGTGTCCTCACCCAAATCCTCATCAACCAAGCTGATTCTCTGACTGCCATTGAACTAGACCCCCAGCTTTCTAAAGACCTGCAAAACCGTTTTGGTCATATACCGTCTTTTAAACTTGTTGAAGGGGATGCAGCAAAATTTGATTACACTTGCTTGGGGGTAGGGCTTAAAATCGTTTCAAATCTTCCATACTACGCCGCCACACATATTATGAAAAAATTGATCCATTACCGAGAACAAATACATTCTATGACATTGATGCTACAAAAAGAAGTGGTAGACCGGTTAACGGCTAAACCAGGTCAAAAGGAATATGGTTCTCTCTCTGTCTATGTCCAGTATCATTGTGAAGTTGAACGCTTGCTAGAAATTCCCAATACTGCATTTTCTCCAAAACCTAAAATCAACTCTTCTCTAATCGGCTTAAAACCGCTATCTCAACCCAAGGTACAGGTTGAAAATCCGAAACTATTTTTCAAGCTAGTAAACTCGGCATTTCTTCATAAACGAAAGATGCTAAAAAATAATCTAAGAGATTGGGAGTATCTCTTTAATAAGGAAAATGGACACCTCCAATTAGCTGGTATTGATCTTAGTAGGAGAGGCGAAACCCTCTCTCTCGAAGATTTTGCAGATCTTGCAAACCATGTTCACTCTCTATCGGCTACTTGAAAGAACGTGAAAATCAACTAGGTTACAAAAACCTACCAAACATAACTCATCATGACTAATTCAAATAAAGGCAAAGTAGTCCTCATCGGTGCCGGACCTGGCGATATAGGCCTTTTGACTTTGAACGGAAAAGACTGGTTAAAAAAAGCCGATGTCGTCTTATACGACCATCTAGTCAATCCAGATATGGTTCGTTTTACTCAAAAATTCACAGAAGTAATTTATGTTGGGAAAAAAGAAGGTATAGCTTCAATGGATCAAGAGGAGATTAATAATCTACTTATAACCAAAGCCCGTGAAGGAAAAATAGTTATCCGTCTGAAAGGCGGGGATCCTTTCGTTTTTGGGCGTGGGGGAGAAGAGATACAAGCCGTCCAAGCAGCTGGAATTGCATTTATCATTGTTCCTGGTGTAACTTCTGTAACTGGCGTTGCAGCATATGCAGGCATCCCACTTACTCACCGTAACCTTTCATCCACTCTTTCCATAATTACTGGCAGCAACGAAAAAGGAAAAGGCGACATTCATATCGACTGGGAAAAAATATCGGCCCGCTCCGGCACATTGGTTTTTCTCATGGGAGCACGCAAGCTACCGTTGATTGCTGAAAAACTGATACGTTTCGGCAAAAGTCCAGATACACCTATTGCAGTCGTACAATGGGGTACAACAGCTCGACAGAAAACCTGGGTCGGCACCCTAGCCTCCATTGTAGAAATTTCCTCAAAAGATAAAATTTCGCCTCCTGCTCTAACTATCATCGGGGAAGTGGTAAACCTAAAACCTATGATCGAGTGGTATGAGCACCTACCACTTTTCGGCAAAACCATTGTAGTCACAAGAAAAGGAGACCAAGCTGAATCCATGATGAACCGACTGCGAGAACTAGGAGCCGAGCCTTTCTTTTTTCCTGTGATAGAAACTATCGCCCCGGATGACTGGTCCCTTCTAGATAATGCGCTGAATAGCCTCTCTAAATATCAAGGCCTTATATTCACTAGCGTTAATGGAGTTCGTTTTTTTGCAGAACGACTCAAGTCCATTGGGCAGGATATACGTGAGTTGAAAGGACTTCAGGTCTTTACCATCGGACCTAAAACCGCACAGGCAATTCGTGACTTAGGAATTAGAGTTGACGTCATACCTGAAAAATTTGTCGCTGAATCCCTCATTGAAAGCATGGAAAATATAAAAGGCCAGCGTTTTCTTTTGCCCCGCGCTACCATCGCCCGTGAAATTCTACCTATACAACTTCGAAAAATGGGTGCTATCGTCGATGTCGCTCCAGCTTACCAGACCGTGCTGCCTGATACTCAGGTTGATGAATTGCACAAAAGGCTTAAAGCAGGGAATATTGATGTCATCACATTTACCTCCTCCTCTACAGTTAAAAATTTTTTAACATTAACTGATGCAAAACTTTTACCCGCAATCAAAAATACAAAGATAGCCTGTATCGGCCCCATTACCGAAAAAACGGCCCGCGAAGCAGGTTTAAATGTAGAAATCATGCCAGAACAATACACCGTCTCCTCTCTCCTTGATGCCATCGAGTCATTTTTTCAAGCTGCCTCCTAAGCAGAGGAGCTTGGTTGGTAGCTTGTCACCCTTTGAAGTACCAGGTATAATATCTGTATCA
>MDSW01195469.1_pt1 | contig 15964 bp, 20 predicted proteins | sample 811171 | NCBI WGS metagenome assembly MDSW01 (sample SAMN05326641, study PRJNA326480) | marine metagenome | isolation source: seawater | place: Atlantic Ocean: North West | collected 2012
ATTTTGCCTTTTTTAAAAACTTATTACATATAATTTTTGTTTCAAAATGAATATATTTGCTGCTAGAATTATTTAAAAGTTTTAAATCAAAAATATTTTTGTTATTATTATTTTTTGTTACATTCTCAATAATTACACATTTATTTAAATCTATAAAAACACGACACAATGGACATTTATTATGTAAATTGCTTGAAAATAAATTATCTATACAACTTTTACAATAGCGATGTTGACATTCTAATGTAATTGAATTATTATTTATATTTATATTTTCCAAACATATAGCACAATTTTCATCTGTTTTATTATTATCTATATTAATAAAAGTATTCATATAAGAATGTCAATATTAAAATAATAAATATAGTTTTTAAATGTAAATCAAATTAAATTTAATAAAAAATTAATAAAAAATAAATTGATTTGAAATATAATATAATAAATTTATGTAAAAAAATGTATATTTCAGAAGATTTTATAATATATAATATTTTAATTATAATATTACTATTACTAAGTTATATAATTTTAAAGATAATATTTATGATAAAGAATTTTATAATTAGATTTATATCAGAAATAAGTATATTTGTTATTTTTATGTATATTTATAAAGATTTGTTGTTTACATAAATTATTTAATTAAGTTATTTATTGAATTTACTAATTGTTGCTGTATTTTAATAGTTAATCCTTTTTGTATATTTTCAAAATCGTTTTTATTTTGTATTGTTAAACTATACGCTAACCAAAATACACTAATAGCATTTTCATGTGTAATATCTTTTTTGGATAAACAAATAATTGCATTAGCAATATTGACATTATTATCATGAGATGTAGATTTAATATAATCAAATCCTTTTTTAAACATTATATTTTGGTGTTCCGGTGCAATATTCATTATACTACTAATGCTATATCATTATAATTTAAAATCAATTTTTATCTATTATAATTTTATACATACTTTCAAATTAATTAAAGTATAAATTGAAGTATAAATATTATATTTTCTTCATTATAATTTAAAAACTTTTATAAAAAAAATGAAGGAATGTAAAAGATTGTGTTATAATTTACCAGATGAATTACTAAATAAAATAACGAAATATTCATTACCAATTTATAGAAAACCAAGTCATGGCATCATAATGACTAGACAATATAATATAATTAAACTACAAATTATAAAAAAGATTGATAATATTGTTAAACATTATTGTATTAAACAAAAAATTAAACAAAATAATAATAACAAAGTCATTGGAAATAATCCTCTATATGATATAGCGTTTCTAGATAATTTTGAATTGGGTGAATTATTTAATAATCCATTAAATAATACAAAATATTCTGAGATAAATATGAGTTATTTTAATGAAGAAAATTTGAAAATACTTTTAAAAGATGTAAAGCATTATATGTTAAAGAAAAATAAATATAAAAAAACTAGTCTCAAAAAGTTATTCTTACAAAATAAAAAACTTTATATAAAAAAAAATAATATTAAAACAATTTCTTCAATAATAACAATAAGTAAAAAAAATTACAAAAAAATAAAAAAACAAAAACTTAAAAGAAGAGCAATAGAAGATGACAGCACACTAGGATGGATTCATTATATTGAATATAAAATAAATGAAATATCAGAACTTTTAAATGATCCGGCAAATTTGGTTACGAATAATACAGAAGAAAATAATTTATTTTATCTTATTAAATGTCACGAAAGACTAAGAAATGATAACTTTAATAAATTTGGATTACACCATGTATCAACACAAAAAGCAGGTTGTTATAAATTTTTAATGCTTCGCTTATTAGATTCCAAACATATTTTATACGCAAAAAAAAAGTATTTAATGAATAAGAAATTCTATAAAAAAAAAGTGTTTAGTAGTAAAAATAAATATAATTATCAAAAGCGTAGTAATTTTATTAGAGTTCGTTAATTGTATCATCTACCATTTTAATAATTGTATAATTATCTAAATTATCTTTATTAAATAAATCAATTAGTGTAAATTTAGTTAAAACATCATTATTCATAATATCATTAAACAATACTACGATTATAATTAATATTAATCCAATAATTATAAAATTAATTATGTATGCTTCTTGATTTATTTTTTTGTTTAAATTAATATTATTTTTTTCAACATTATCAAATTTTTTATCATAATTATCAAATTCGTCAATAATCATTTCTTTAATATCACTTAATGTATTATTAAAATTATCTATTTCTTGTTTATATAAGGTAACTTTTTCGTCAATTTTATTGATATGTTGAGCGTGTATAACAAGTTGATTATTATGTAATCTAATTTTATTATAGATATCATTATTTTCATTATTAAATGTATTATCTAAACTAAGGTTAATTTCATTATCATTATCATTATCATTATCATTATCATTATCATTAGATACGTATGTATTTGTATTATTATTTATCATATTTTAGTTTAAAATAAATAATAATAGGTAAAAGTCCTTCAATTTACATATGTATTATTTTATTCATAGTATCAATACGTTCAATAGTTTTATCTAAATTTGTCTTATTGATACCATTAAATAAGTAATCAGTTTCTGGTTTAATTTCATTTTTTTTTATTTGATTGTATACAACATTAATTTTTTTTGTGATATTATCAATCTTATCTTTGTCATTTAAAATATTTATGTTTAAATCATATTTTTCAGTTAATAATGATATAGCAAAATAGATAATAAATCTTCTTTTTTTTTTAACACCTGGTGTATATTTAATAACAAAAATATCTAGTAGTGCTTCACTAATTCGTTTTATTATTTTATTATTTCTTTTGTCTATTTCATAAAAAATAACATCCCATAATAACCAAATGGGTTCTTTTTGAAATTTTTCATTAACATTATATTCTCTCCGTTCACAAATACAGATTTCTTTTTTATTTTTACATATTATTTCATAGTCTAATAACCATTCTAACCAATAAGATGCTAAAACAACATTTTTTGAATCATTACTAATATGATAAGCAAATTCATTTATAGATATAAGTAATTCTTTAGGATCATCTTTTTTAAAAACTTTATTAGTATAATTAATATTGGGAGCTTTAAGTTTAGAAGCAATATTAGTCATATCAAAGTCTTCATTTTTTTTTATTTTAATTGGTTCAAATGCATGTTTTTTTCTTGATAAACACAAAACAGTAATAATTTCTGCAAAAATTTGTCTTATTTTAAGATTATTACGCATGTTAAGTTCATTATCAATATAACCATTAATAAGTATATCTTTAAAATTATCAAACCGAGTAGAAATATAAATAGGTAATTTAGGATTACCTAGATGTATATATCTGGAAATATATAAAATAATAATTTCCCAAAGTTCAATAAAATGACCTGCACAAATAAATTCAGCACTCCAATAACACGATTCTTCTAATTTAGATTTTTGTATGCAATTAATTAATTCTTTTTTAACTTTAGATTTTTCATATTTAGAAAATGTTATTTTACTAAATTCTTTGGTATTTCGTTTATCATTAATTTCGGTCATATATTATTTTTTCAGACAAAAAATATAACATTAATACATATACATATATGGCTAATCAAAAATTATCTTTAACAAAAATAATAAAAAAATTATCTTTATGGGAAAAAGTATTTTATATATTTTTAATGCTAATTATTTTTATGATTACATTAAATTATGCTAAGAATTATCATGGAATTAAGGAAAATTTTGATAAAAGAGGTGAATTAGTAGTAAAAAAGGGTAAGAATGTATATGATGATTTTTATGCAGATATATATGATAAACTAGTTTTTTGTCAACAGAAAAATGATTTTGAACTAGGAACGATAAAAAAAATAACAAAATTATCTAAAACTAGTAATATATTAGATATAGGAAGCGGAACAGGTCATCATGTAGCAGAATTTACAAGTAAAGGTTATAAGGCACAAGGTATAGATATATCTCCATCAATGGTGAAAGTTTCTAAAGATAAATATCCATCAAGTAAATATACTGTTTCTGATGCTTTAAATGGAATGTCATTTCCTCAACAATCGTTTACACATTTAACTTGTTTATATTTTACTGTTTATTATATTGAAAATAAACGGCAATTTTTTGAAAATTGTTATAATTGGTTAGCACCAGGAGGATATTTAATATTACATTTAGTTGATCGTGATAATTTTGATCCAATTTTGCCTGCTGGAGATCCTTTAACAATTATATCCGCTCAAAAATATGCAAAAAAACGAATTACATCAACTGCTGTTAAGTTTAATGGTTATGATTACCGTTCTAATTTTGATTATCAACCAAAGAAAGATTTAGCTATAATGAATGAAGAGTTTAAAAATACTAAAACAGGTGATATACGAAAAAACGAACATATTTTACACATGCCTACTCAAAAATATATACTCTCTCTTGCTAAAGATATTGGTTTTATTTTACATAGTAAAAATAGTATGGTAAAATGCCAATATGATAAACAATATATATATATACTTCAAAAACCAAATTGATATGTTAAATAAGTTATGTAAAAATATTATTACATAATAAATGTTTTATATCATATTAATTATTTTATTATTATACTTAATCTTAAGGGGGATATTTAAGATTAAATTTCATTTTTGGAGTATACAACCAGTATTTCATATTTATGATTTACAACATTGGTTTAATCCTTATAATATTATTGAAAAAGATTTACCTTCTGTTAATAAATATGTTAATGTAATTGATATTAGGACATATTCTATAGATGAGATAAATGAAATAGATATAAAAAAGTTTTGTAATTTTTTAAAAAGTTATTATTTAAGAAATAAAAAATCTGAATATTTACCGGAGGAGAGACATATTATGGAATATCTTAAACTTACAAATATGCCCTCTTTTATCAGTATATATAGACATCCAAAATTATTATATGGCAGTAGTAAAGATCTTAAAAAAACAATTATTAAAGACCATGAAATATGTAGTGTAATTTCTGCTAAAGTATTAAATATTACTTTTAAAAATAAAAATACTTTTCCTTTGTATTACATTGATAATTTATGTGTTAATCCTACTATGAGGAAACAAGGTATAGCACCGAAAACAATCCAAACATTATATTATAATATACGTCGTAAAAATAAGAATATAAATACCTATTTATTTAAGCGTGAAGGAGAGATGAATGTAATAGTTCCATTAACTACATATGATTGTAAGTGTTATGATATAAATAAATTACCTGTTCTTAATTTTTTACATGCCTCCATGAAAGTAATTGAAATTAGTAAACAAAATATTAATTTGTTTATGAATTTTTTAGAAACAAAAAAAAATCATTTAGAGTGTATTATAGTTCCTGACTTAACAAACATTATTAACATAATAAATGTTGAAAATGTTATGATTTATGGTATAATAGAAAATAGGGAATTGATAGCATTATATGTGTATCGTGATTCTGCAACTACTTATGATAAAGGTTACTCGTTAGAACTAATATGTTCGTTATCATTATGTCATCATATACATGTATTTATGTGTGGTTTATCAGAATCATTAATAATGTGTATAAAAAAAATGAAAAAAAAAGAAGTAAATATTACAAAATTATTAATTGAAGAAATAGGAGATAATAAAATTTTTACTAAATATTTAGAAGAAAATTATATTAACTATTTGTTTAAAAGTCCTTGTGCTTTTTTTTTATATAATTATGTTTCTTACACATATGCTTCTGATAAATGTTTTTTTTTATATTAAATATTATCTTACATATTTTCCTGCACGAGCAAATGAATCAACAATAAATATCATGAATACACCAATAAAAGAATATAATATTATTTCTTCTGTAACATGACCGGTTTTTTCATCGCGTCCCTCTTCTATTAAAGCAAGTATTTTATCAAGTTTATTAATTAAATCATCCTTATTTGTAAATGAAGTAGAACTCATTTGTGTGTAATATGGTACATTTGCTTTGTAATAATCTTCTGCTTGACTACTTTTAAGTTCTTGATAAGAAACTGGTGTGATTGAATTATCTGTATCCGCTACTATCTCTGAATCAGAATTTTCAGGTTCATTTGATTTTCTTAAATCTATTCTCTCTGAACCTGCAGATTTAGGCATTGAAGGTGGTTTAAAATCTGCTAATTCGTTATTATCATCAGAATTTGATGTATTGTGTATTTCATTTATAATAGCATTTAAAGATGATGATTGTTTCGTCTCTTGTTTCTTAATGGTTTTATTTTTAGCTAACTTTTTCTTTTCTGTTATAGAAAAGTCATTATTAGTATTAATATTATCATTATCATTAAAATTGGAGTATGCTAAAGAACTACTCATATCTATATGAAAATGAGATATTTTTATTTTATATATTTCCTTAAATATTCTCTATTGTTAATTTATAATGAAGAAACAAATGAAATTTCAAAAGGAATTACTTATTCTACCAATTGTATTATTATTTATTTACTTTAGACCAACTTTTTTAGTAAATTTTAGTTCAACATTTTTAGGTAAATTAATAATGTTAGGTTTAATAGTATTAGCTACACTTAAAAATAAATGGTATGGTGTTTCTGCTGCTGTTTTAATGATTATTATTACCGAATTAGGTGTTATTGAAGGAATGGACCATGATGTAGATGCTGTTGCTGGTGATGATGTTGCTGATGCTGATGCTGATGCTAATGCTGATGCTGATGCTGATGCTGATGCTAATGCTAATGCTGATGCTGGTGCTGGTGCTGGTGCTGATGCTGATGCTGTTGCTGTTGCTGGTGCTGTTGCTGGTGCTGATGCTGGTGCTGTTGCTGGTGCTGATGCTGTTGCTGTTGCTGGTGCTGATGCTGTTGCTGGTGCTGATGATGTTGGTGGTGTTGATGGTGATGACGAAAACGATAATAAAATGGATGATGCAGAACAATATCTTGCTACTATAGAGAATGAAAAATTTACACTTATGAATAATTTTGGTGTTACTGGTGGTAATGAAAGATTATATATGGATGAAAAATTAAGAGCTAAAAGTTCAAATGATTGTTTATACTAAATTCTTTTATTAATATATAATAATGTATTATGTATTAATTAGTTTATTAATTATGCTGATTGTTTTATCAATAGTAACTGATAGTAACAAGGAACCATTTATAGAAAGTTTAAATGTTTATAAGAATTGTAAAAAACTAATTAGAGAGAAAAGGCGAAATATTGATAAATATTCAAAAGATAGAATAGATGATGTTAAACATAAAGTAAGACGCTTTATAAGACAAAGCGGTTTATAATTTTCTCACTAATTATTAATGGTAGCAAAAGTATCTAAAAATAATGGATTTGGAGTTTTTAATTTATTAAAATCATTAAATAGCAGCAAATATATGTTTGGTTTAATGATGTTAATGTTAAATATAGGTTCTCGTTATATTGAATTGGGTTTTACAAAAACCCAAGAGAATGCATTAAGAAACGGTTTGGGTCGTGAATTATTAATATTTTCTACAGTTTTTATTGGTTCAAGAGATGTAGTAACTTCAATATTAATGACTGCAGCGTTTATAATTTTATCAGACTACGTATTTAATGAAAATAGTCGTTTTTGCATACTTCCAGATAGATTAAAAAATATAGCAAAAGTAGTAGATAAAAATAATGATCGTGAAATCTCTCCACAAGAAGAAGAACAAGCACTAGAAACATTAAGAAAAGCAGATGAACAAAAAAAATATATGCAACAAGGAATATTAAATAGTTTTTTAGCTAATGCTTCTTTTTAAATTAATTTAAAATTGATTATTATTTTGATATAAATATGTATTTACTAAAATACTAATTACATATTCATAAAAATGTTTAATGTTAATATTAAATTGATATTTTATTTGTTTTTAATGAATTCAAATAATAAAATTAATGCAATCAACACAATCAACGCAATCAATTCAATTAATATTAACAATAAAAAATTTAAACATTATAAATTTTCAAGAACATTAAGAATGTATAATAGTGTGGATAATATAATTGTTAATAACACACTTTCTGATTATAAAAATAATTATAAAAATAATTGTAAAATTCCTAAAAATGTAAGAGTTAATTATAAAATAGTGAAAAAAAAGTCTAATCGTATGTATTATGATAAATTAAATTTGATATTAAAAAATCAAAATGAAATTATTGATAAAACAGTAGCTTTTGTAAGCGATAATATGGTAAATGAATTATTATATCTTTTAAAATTTTATCATCTTACAAATGATAATATTAATTCTTTTATATATATAGTATTTTATGAAATGGTTTGGGTAGGATATAAAATAATACGAATAAATACAAATAAAAATTTTGATATATCAAAAGAAGATTCTCAGTTATTAGGTCAACAATTATTAATAAATATTTTATTATATATTTTTGTTAAAAACATATTTGTTAATACTATAGTAAATACATTAAATAAATAAATTACTATTAAGAATTATTTTAATTTGTGGTATGAATATGAATATGCGTAGAATGATCTTCTGGTATAACAATTTTAGATGATGTTTCTTTTTTGATTTCTTTTACATTTTCACTTGGTGTTTCTTTTTTGCTTTCTTTAATATTATCACTTGGAAGTTTTTTTTTGGGTTTTTGTATTGCCGTATACGGCACACTTGAATGATGTAAAAATATACGAGGTATTCCATCTGAACAACGCCGATAACCAAATGTAAATTCAGCAGTTGTTATTTCTCCTGTTGTAGCACATGTAAAATCATAAGAACCCATAGCAAGAGCAGTTTTTCCGTCAATATAAATTTTATGATTTTTAAAAACAACTTTTTTCCAACCTTTACCGCCATTAATTGCAAAACCTATATCTTCTCCTTTAAATCTGTCTGAGTTACTAAAATTATCAGCACCAACAAAATAAGACATTGCTTCGTCACCGGTTGCACGAAAAGGGTGATTTGTAGCTTTTGTAGGCTTAAATAATACTTCATGATATTGATAACCATATAAATCACCAGCTGTTTTAACAGCAATATCAACAAAATCACCTCCCTGTAAATAAGCAGATGATATAATTTCAATTGCATTAGACCAACGTTTTTGACATTTTATAACATCTTCTTCAGTTAAAGGTTGTTCAGATTTTAAATCTTTATAAAAATTTTTATTTTCAGATACTTTTGTATTTGTATTTGTATTGTTTAATAAATATTTTTTATTTTTTTTATTTAATATTGTATTTAATGACCATGAAGCAATTGCTACTCCAATTGCAGTAGAAGGAATATTATTATCTAATTTTGTTGTTAATGTTTTAAAATTAATATTATTCAAGCCCTTATTTTGATTATGTTTAATTGGTACTTTGGAAATAGTAGTTTCATGATATTGTTTAATAGCATAATTTAGTGTGAATATATTTGTTAATAATAAAAATTTAAATAAATTTTTATTATTTAATAACATTATAATAGGTAATAGCAATATATCTTTATATTTATTTTATAAATATATACAATTATCATAACAAATATTTATTTCAATATACTCTTTTACTAAGAGGAACTGAAGTAACTTCATTATCTAATACCTCCATAATAACATTTCGTGTATCTATTTTAATATTTTCATTTACAAGATAAGTTAATGTATGAACTAACCATTTTTCATCATCTCTTTCGGGATAATCTTCATGAGAGTGAGCACCTCTACTTTCTTTTCTAAAATTAGCAGCATGAATTGTAGCCAAAGCATTATCAAGTAAATTTTTTAATTCTAATAATTCAATATATTCAGTATTAAACTCTCTGGTTTTATCTTCAATACCTACATATTGAAACTCTTCGTATAATTTATTCATTTTTTCAACACCCTCTTCTAATAATTTATCATTTCTAAATACACCAGCATGTTTTTGCATAATTTTTTGCATTTCTTGTCTAACATCTCCAACGCTTATAATTTTTTTACGATTCAATAAATGTTCGTAATATTCAACTAAATTATTGATTTGTTTATCATCTACGTTTTCTAATTTTTCACCAGGTTTATTTAATTCTGCAATATTTTCTGAACAAGCTTTACCAAAGACAACAATATCTAAAAGAGAATTAGCACCTAATCTATTTGCTCCGTGAACTGAAGAACTTGCTGATTCACCTGCGGCCCATAATCCTTTTACGATATTATTTTCATTTTCTTCAGTAGGATTAATAACTTCACCTTTCCAATTTGTTGGTATTCCGCCCATATTATAATGCACTGTGGGTATTACTGGGACCGCTTCTTTGGAAACATCAACACCTGCAAATATTTGTGCTGTTTCAGATATACCAGGCAATCTTTCTTCAAGTAAATTTTTTGGTAAATGACTTAATTGTAATAATATATGATCTTTATCTTTTCCAACACCTCTTCCTGCGTTAATTTCCATTGTCATTGCTCTTGAAACGACATCTCTACTTGCTAAATCTTTAGCATTAGGGGCATATCTTTCCATAAATCTTTCCCCTTCTGAATTTATCAAATAACCTCCTTCGCCTCTGCAACCTTCGGTTAATAATACTCCTGCACCATAAACGCCAGTAGGATGAAATTGTATGAATTCGGGGTCTTGTATAGGTATTTTTTTTCTTAATGCCATTGCATTACCGTCACCAGTACATGTATGAGCACTTGTTGCTGAAAAATAACACCTTCCATAACCACCAGTTGCTATTATAGTATTTTTTGCTAATATTTTATGATATGAACCATCTTCTATATTATATGCAAGCGCTCCCAAACATGCAGTGTTATCATTGTTCATCAATAGATCTAAAGCAAAATATTCTATAAAAAAATTAGCATTAAAACTCAATGATTTACCATATAAAGTATGAAGCATAGCGTGACCTGTTCTATCAGCAGCACACGCAGTTCTATATGCTTGTCCGCCTTTTCCATAATCTAAACTTTGACCACCAAAAGCACGCTGATAAATTTTTCCATCTTTCGTTCTTGAAAATGGTAAACCAAAGTTCTCAAGTTCATTAACAACTTTAGGTGCTTCACGACACATATATTGAATTGCATCTTGATCACCTAGCCAATCACTTCCCTTTACGGTATCATAAAAATGCCATCGCCAATCATCTTTTGTTATATTCCCAAGAGCAGCGTTTATACCGCCTTGAGCTGCTACAGTATGTGACCGAGTTGGAAATAATTTTGATAGACAAGCAACATTATATCCTTTTTCTGCTAATCCCATAGTTGCTCTTAGACCAGCACCGCCAGCACCTATAACTAATGAGTCAAATTTATGTTCTATTACATTTGGTATATTTAATGTCGTTGGTTTAAAATCCAAAGAGGTTTTTTTTATTAATTTAAGCATCCTTATAATTATTCGTCATATATATTTAAATAATTTTCAATTAATATACTTGAACTAAATGTTAATCCGTATAAAAAATAAGATGATTTTGCAACCTTATTATTTGTTAGTAACTTAGGATATTTATCCCAAATTAAATGTCTAATTCCACCATATGTATGATATGTTGTAGGTAATATAAAAGTGTAATTTAATAGGCGTTTCTTATAATTTTCTAGTGAATTATAATATTTAATACAATCAATATTTAATAAACAACAAGTTCCAAAACCAACAAAACCACCTGTTAAATATAGACCCGATAATCTTGTAGATATAGATGATAAAGCAGTTATTGGAAATTTATAAATATCAACATGTGGCGACAGAACACGTTTCATTATAATAACTTAAATATATAATTTTAAGTTATTATAATATGTCTATTCTTTCTCCAGATAAAAATTTGTTGGCTTATAAATATTATCATACATTTGGAAAAGCATTAATACCATTAACATTATTTTCATATTTTAATAATAAATATAATTTTAATTACAAAGCTATAGATGTTTTTACAACAATTAATTTAGGTTATCATTCATATTTTTCTACATCATGTATCATAAGCGATTATATAAAAAACAATAAAGTAGCAAAAGTTTCAAGATTAACAAATTTAAATTTACATGTTATTTCTACTATTGGTATTTTTAAATATATAAAAAATAATGGTATAATAGAAAATAAATTTATAAATTGATATTATATAAATAATTATTAATTATAATATATAATATAAAATTATATGATTATCAAACGTTCTATTAGCACGTTTCGTATTTATCGTAATTATAAAAATAAAACGCGAATGGATAATTTTGAAATAGATAAAAAGGTAGTAGGACCGATGGTTCTGGATGGTTTAATACACATAAAAAATAATATAGATGGAACTCTTGGTTTTAGAAGGTCATGTAGAGAAGGTATATGTGGATCATGTGCTATGAATATTAATGGAAAAAATACATTAGCGTGTTTATGTCCAATTGAGCCTAAAATGGTAATATATCCATTACCACATATGCCAATTATTCGTGATTTAATACCGGATATGAAAAATTTTTATAAACAATATGCAGAAATAAAACCATGGTTGCAAAATTCAAATAAAACAGGAGAAGAAAACTTGCAAAGTATAGAAGACAGAAAAAAATTGGATGGAATGTATGAATGTATTTTGTGTGCTTGTTGCTCTACTTCGTGTCCTAGTTATTGGTGGAATTCCGATAAATATTTAGGACCAGCAGTATTAATGCAAGCATATAAATGGATTGAAGATAGTCGAGATGAGGCTACCGTAGAAAGAATGGAATATTTGGATGATGCAATGAAATTATATAGATGTAAAACAATTATGAATTGTAGTAATACATGTCCAAAAGGTTTGAATCCAGGACAAGCAATAGGTAAACTGAAAAAAAAAAATAGATGATGAATTACATAAATAATTTTATATTAATTATTTTTTTATATTCTTTCATTTCATTAAAGCTATCATAAAAAATGATATTAAAATATACTAATTATTAATATTAATGATAAAAAATATAACTTTATTATTATTAATAAATTTAAAATTAGTTTATAATTTTTCATTTTCAAATAAAATTTATAATTCACCTGAAACAATAAATAAATTAGCAAATGATAATTATAGATTAGTATATTATTTTTCTAAAAATTTTGTTATTAGACATAAATTAAACAAAGAGCAACGAAATGATGTAATTCAAGAAGGTTTTGTTGGTTTAATGTATGCTGCAAGAAAATATGATAAAAATAATAGCGCAAATGCGAAATTTACAACTTATAGTGGTCTTTGGATAAAAAGTTATATGACAAAATATATAAAAGAAATGTATTCAAAACCACATATACCTTTAAATGAAGCAATAACAAAATGTTATGATGAAGATGATGTAATATTAAAATCTATTAATTTAGATATATTAACCCCGTTGGAAAAAGATATAATTTATAAAACATATATTCGTAAACCAAGAATAATTAAAGCTGATTTGTCAAGTGAATATAATATAACTAAATGTGAAGTAGCTAAAATTAATAGAAACGCATTAAAAAAATTAAAAAGTCAATATATTATTGAAAATAATATTACAAATTTATAGGTAAATCATCTCGTATAAATCTTGCACACCCATCTATACTCCATCCAATTTGTAATGTAATAATTTCTACTCCATTATTTATTGCGTTATTAAATGCTTCTTTATATATTGGATCTACATTAGAAGGTTGAAAACTTGAAGCGTCTTCTCTCTGAATAACATAACACATTATTGTTCTAACCTTATCTTTTTTTTTTAATTTAATATTAGTTAATTCAGTTATATGTTTTAATGCACGAGGACTAACCGTATCTTTTTGTTTTTTTCTGTATCCATCTGGAAAATAAGCTATTTTACTATTAATGTCTTTATCGTTAAAAGTGATATGTTTTCTATCTTTTTTATAACAATCTACATAATCAGCAAGAGGAACATTTTTTACTTCCATAATAAAAAGTATTCCATTTTTATCAAAACCAACAAAATCAAAACGAGAATTTAAAATTGTTTTTTCTCTCATGAAACTTGCACCAACAAGAGTAGATAATAAATTTTTTTTTAAACATATTTCAACTAAATTTTCTGCTATTTTGGGGTCAACTCCTATTACTATTATGTTATTTTTTTCATAAAATTTTGCTAATAAAATTTTATATTTACATTTATTATTTTTATTATTTACTTGACTAACTAATACTTGTTTATCTTTATCTACTAAACCACAACAACCAAGTGCTGCAGTATGAGCCAAGTATTCTGTTATATTTTCATTTTCATTTTCATTTTCAATAATTATGTCTGCTACATATGGTGTTTTGCATAATTTAGATGGTCTTTTTATTATTTTAGCATTATTTAAGGATTCTATTTTGTAAATATTCATTTTTATATTTATAAAATAATTTTTTTGTAATTTTATATCTTATATAGTGAAAAATATCTCTCAATTTTTAGTATTATTAGTATTATTAAAATAGAGGACTATTCGTTGTTAGCTCTTGTGCAATCATACCCATTGCACCAATCATAGCAAGTCTTCCATGATTTAATTCTTTATTACTCAAGTCATTAAAATTTTCATCTGAAAAATCATAAATATGCAATCCCATATCTCCTGGCTGATAATCATCTCTTAACTTAAAGGCATACGGCGAACCTTTTATAAAAGGATTTTCATACCCTTTAAGCATTGTGGCAAACTCTCCCATTAAAATTAGAGCAGCAATAGTTAATTGTGTCGGATGATCAAGTTTATCATACCCATGAATAGCAGGAACATGATTTTGAGTTTCAAGTAAAGGAATAGAAGTTGCCGAAATCATAGCCCAACGACCATGTTTAACTTCTGCTTCTCGTAGACGAGCATATTCAATGTCTGAAACATCTTTAGATAGTTGTAGCGGATCAAATTTATTTTTAAAAGGTCCCGTAACACCAATTTTATCAATTACCGGACTAATTGACTGATAAGCTGCAACGTTCAAATACATTCCAAACATGATAACACTTTTGATGTAGTTCATCATTATATTATAATAGTAGTATCTTTTTAAATATATTTTTTATATCTGTTAATGTATTGAAACAAAATTAAAACTCACCACAATCAGATTCGCCAACTTCTGGTGCATAGGTACCTTGTGCTGTTAATAATGCTGTAGATGAACCTACTACAACTAGCGTTAGAATCCAACCTATAAAAGTCTTGCCTACAATTTTCCAATTAATGCCAGAACAATTTCTAGGATCTTCTAATGCTGCTACGCCCATTGTAGCACCTACTTGACAATGTGTTGTTGATAAAGGTATTTCCAATCTACTTCCAGTTATAATAACAAGTGCTGATGATAATTCTATGGCAACACCCCTTGATGGAGTTATTTTACATAACTTTAATCCAATTGCGTGTATAATTTTATATCCGTATACTAATAATCCTATTGAAATACCCACACCTCCAAAACCTAAAATCCAATATGCTTCTGAACCCATCTCTACTTCTTTAATTACGGCACCATCTCTACCAATCATATAAATAGCTGCAAAAGGTCCAATTGCGTTGGCAACATCATTGGCACCATGACTAAAAGAATCACACATTGCTGTAAAAATTTGCAGAGATTTAAAATATTCTTCTGTTTTATCATCAAACTTTTCAGCTTGTGAATGAATATTACTAACATTCTCATTTTCTTCTACAATATTGTCTAAATTTTCATTAATATTATCGTCTATGTATTTAATAATATTACTACAACACATGGTATCTTTGCTTTCAATATCTTTATTTTTTATATCTATATATTGATTATTTATACTATTATTATCATCATTATGCATGCTATCATTACCATTTATGTTATCATTATTAAACTTTTTTATTACACCTTTTTTTATGCTACTTGCAAAAGGCGTTATTAA
>MDSW01174968.1_pt1 | contig 15961 bp, 15 predicted proteins | sample 811171 | NCBI WGS metagenome assembly MDSW01 (sample SAMN05326641, study PRJNA326480) | marine metagenome | isolation source: seawater | place: Atlantic Ocean: North West | collected 2012
TCATACGTATTGGGAGGTCAGGGGATGAAAATTGTTATTAATAAAAAAGACCTAGAAGCACATGTTGTAGACTTACTTCAAAAAATACCAAATAATAAATTGCTTCTTGATCATTATCTAGATGGTGCTATTGAATGTGAAGCAGATGCAATTTGTGATGGAGAAGATGTCCAAATTATTGGAATAATGGAGCATATTGAGCCTTGTGGTATTCATTCTGGAGATTCAAATGCTACGCTTCCTGTTTTTAATCTTGGAGAATATGTAGTTCAACAGATTAAAGATCATACACACAAGATTGCATTAGCATTAAACACAGTAGGATTAATAAATATTCAGTATGCTGTTAAAAATGATATGGTTTTTGTAATTGAAGCTAATCCAAGGGCATCTAGGACAGTTCCATTTATAGCAAAAGCCTATAAGGAGCCTTATGTTAATTATGCCACCAAGGTAATGCTCGGTGAAAATAAAGTAACCGATTTTAAATTTAATCCAAAATTAGAGGGTTATGCCATTAAACAGCCTGTATTTTCATTCAATAAATTCCCAAATGTTAATAAACAATTAGGACCTGAAATGAAAAGTACTGGAGAAAGTATTTTATTCATTGATAGTTTGAAGGATGATGAGTTTTATGATTTATATGCTAGACGTAAGATGTATTTAACCAAATAATAAAGTCTCAATCACTTTCAACATACTACGGAAAAGAATCTAATTTGTAAAATTATTTTAAGCTACCTAATTGAGCGAAGTTCCTTTTTCTCAACTATCATTTGTTGACGCTGAAGCATTAAAGGGTCAGTTATCAAAAGAGCTCTCGACATTTTAGCTTTAGGAATATTTATTTTTCCAGAACCAGTTATAATATTAATTACTGTTTCAAGTAAAGGCTCATTAGAATCTCCAAGAACTCCTAAATTTCGAATATCTTCTTCAATAACTGTGTCTGGTAATAGTCCATCAGAATAGTCAGCAAAACCATCACTATTAGAAATTTTGAGTACTATAGGCTGCATTGCATATGTGTGCTCAGGATTTTTTGTTTGTTCATTGTCAACATAATCATAAACTGTAATAGACCCTACATTTTTTCCTACAGTTCTTTCGCCAATTTGAAATACTTCAATGTATGAATCTAGACCATTTATGAGTAATTCACTTGCAGAGGCTGACTCCGAGGTGGTTATTATAAATACACGATTTAGATCTAAAGAGTTAATAGGGTCCCCGTTTGAAAGCTGAGCTGTAAAGCGGTTGATTAAAGTCTCTTTTCCATAACGTTCACGAAGATATTTTAGTAATTTAGTGTTCCACTGTTCTTCTGCAAAAATTTCTGATGTGAATTGCCCAGTAATCATACTTGCTAACTCCACACAATTTTGAACAGAACCACCTCCATTGTATCTGAGATCTATAATTAAGTCTGAAATACCATCTGATTTAAAATTTGCAAATGCTTTATTGAGTTCAACACTCTTTTCTGCGACAAATTGATTGTACATTAAGTATCCAACACTTCCAGTATAACCGTTATCTTTATTATCGATAGCGATGCTTTTACTGACTTGAATAGGATTCGTTTCAAAATTTTCTTCCTTGGTTAGCTTTACGTTAATTCCGTTATTAGATAAGGCTCCATTTTTTGCAGAAGCCATGTTTAGGGTATAAGTTAAATTATCACCAAAAAGTAGTGATCTATAATTGCTTGCTGTCAAAATAGTTCCATCAACCCCAGTAAATAAATCCCCTCTTTGAATATTCTTATTTTCAGCATCAGAACCCTCTAATATATATTTTACAAAACCTACAAGCTCATTACAGTTTTGACAAGCATATAACAAACCAAACTCCACTCCGTTAGATGCAAAAATACCTTGTAAGGTATTTTCTAATACCCTATAATCATCTTGAATCCAACTAAAACGATCCTCAGGGTGTTTTAAATATTCAAAAAAAGATTCAGCATCTGAATTTTCACTTATGTATTGGCCGTAGGATTTTTGATCGATAAGTTTATCGTCAGAAAGCTCAGCAACATCCTCTTGCCAGTAATAAAATTCATTTAATCCTTTCCAAACAAAATCACTTATTTGCAATTCACCTAAAAGACTAACAGCTAAATCATCGCTATCCAAGTTTGAACCTATAAGTTTTTCACTAACAGGATCCTTAGAGCAACTCGAGATTAATAAAAAGGATATTACTGATGATGATATAAATATATATTTATAAATGAACCACTTTATCATATATTTTGAAAATTATCAATTCAAAGTTAAAGAAATAGGAGCAATAAATTATAATTTAAAAATTCTATAAAATATATCTTCACAAACCTATAGAATACATAAGGGGCTAAATCTACTCAACTTATGAATCTCCCTGGAGGAAATTTATTACAAAAAATTAAATTTTAGTTCACCAATTTGGATTAGTTATTTGATTAAATAAATTAAATTCCAATATAGTTGAAAGGTGTAATCGTTTTAAGTTGAGATTTTACATTCTCCTCGACATCCAATTGTTCAATAAACTTTTGGATTGCTTCACGATCAATTGACGAGTTAGTTCTTGTTAAATTTTTTAAAGCTTCGTAAGGATTAGGGTACCCCTCTTTTCTTAAAATAGTTTGAATTCCTTCAGCAATTACAGCCCAATTATTATTTAGATCATTTTCTATCTTAGTAGTATTTACTAATAATTTACCTAGACCTTTCAAAGTTGAATTAATGCCAATCAGAGTATGACCAAAAGGGACTCCTATATTTCTTAAAACTGTACTATCAGTTAAATCGCGCTGTAACCTTGAAACAGGCAATTTTAAAGATAAAAATTCAAAAATCGAATTTGCAATTCCTAGATTTCCCTCAGAGTTTTCAAAATCTATTGGATTTACTTTATGAGGCATAGCAGAAGATCCAACTTCATTCTCATTAATTTTTTGTTTAAAATAGTCCATTGAAATGTATTGCCACATGTCTCGATTTAAGTCAATAATTATTGTATTGATTCTTTTAATATTATCACACAAAGCAGCAAAGGAATCATAATGTTCGATTTGAGTTGTGGGGAAGGAGAAGTTTAAACCCAATTTTCTTTCTACAAACTGCATACCAAAGGCTTTCCAATCAATATCGGGATATGCAACTTGATGGGCATTAAAGTTTCCAGTTGCACCAGAAAATTTAGCGCCAAATGGAATTTTAATTAGCATTTCTTTTTGGGCTTCAATACGTATTAAAAAAACTTTTATTTCTTTACCTAATCTAGTAGGAGAGGCTGGCTGACCGTGTGTTCTTGATAAAAGTGGAATATCTTTATATTCCTCAATTAGATTTTTCAATTTAATAATTATTTCTTCCAAGTTAGGAAGGTATATTTCCTGAATAGCATTTTTTATAGAAAGAGGTATTGCTGTATTATTAATATCTTGAGATGTTAATCCAAAATGAATAAACTCTTTATAGGCATGTAATTCTAATTTATCAAATTCTTTTTTAATAAAATACTCTACTGCCTTAACATCGTGATTTGTAGTAAGTTCTATTTCCTTCACCTCTAAAGCATCCTCAGAAGAAAAATGCCTGTAAATACTGCGTAGTTCTTCAAAAAGTGAGGGATTAAATCCTTTAAGTTGAGGTAGTGGTAATTCGCAGAGTCCTATAAAATATTCTATTTCAACTCTGACCCTATATTTTATTAATGCTTCCTCTGAAAAATAAGCTGCAAGAGATTTTGTTTTGGACCGATAACGTCCATCTATAGGGGAAATCGCATTAAGTGCCGTGAGTAGCATGATCAATATATTAGACATACAAAGATACAAGTAAAATCAGCAAATTTTGAATGATTGATTGGATTTTTAAATACCCTTAGTATTAAAAAGTATTAAAAATTAGAATTTAATTATAATTGTAAAAGACGATACTCTTCATAGCATTTTGAAATAGCTTCAAGAATTTGTAAGTCATTAGCTTCACTCATAAAAGCATCGGAGTAATTACAATTTCTTAGGATTTCATCGATATCAATACGTTTTATTCCCAAGAGTTGAATTAACACTTGACGATCAAATTTTGATACTAAAAGGTTTTTAATTCCATCATCTTCTCGCATCCGCTTTAATTTTCGCATTTGCATTGCATTCTTTCCAAACATATTGTTTAATAAATCTAGTGGATTAAACAAATTACCAATAGCTTTTGAAAAATTTCTAGAATTCCTTCCTCCTGATTCATAACCTAAATTAGGTAAACCTGATATACTGTAACGCTTTGCGTTATTTATAGGTACATTTTTAACATCAATATCTAGATAACCAGTAAGTCGATAAGGTCTTACTTCTATTTCTTCTAATGCAAAAGCTAGCTCAGTCATTACAAATTTAAAATTACCAAATTTCAACATATCGTTAGTTACAGCAATCTTTAAGGGTTTAAAACCTAAATATGAAAAATATAGTGTGTCTTTTACTTCAGCTCTAATTTCAAATAGACCTTTCTTATCTGTTATTGAGCCAATAACTTGGGTAAGATTAAGTACATGAACACTAGACATTGGTAGTCCAGTACTTTCATTTTCAACTATCGCGCTAAAATTTTCTTGTGAAATACCGTTAAAGACAAATAAAATTAGAACAATAACCAAAATCTTCCTCATGGCATAAATTTATAATAAAAAATTTTTAAAACCTTTTAACCTAAATGTAATTAATACTAGAACTATCCTCTTTCTAATAATTTCAAAAATTGAACTGTTGCTAAAGCCCTGTGACTTATTTTATTTTTAACTATATCTCCTAACTCAGCAAATGTTTGATTGTATCCATTTGGAATAAATATAGGGTCGTATCCAAAGCCATTTAATCCACGTTTTTCAAAAATGATATTACCATCTACCTTTCCTTGAAAACTGAATGTTTTATTGTTAAAATGAACATGAAATATTGAGCGAAAAGTTGCTTTTGGGTTAGATTGACCTCTAAGTTTTTTCCATATTTTTTTAATATTAGCATCGTTATTTTTTTGATTTCCTGCATAACGTGCAGAAAAAACACCTGGTGCTCCTTTTAAGGCGTCTACCTCAAGACCAGAGTCATCAGAAAAACAATCTAATCCATATTTATATCTTACATAATCAGCCTTAATTTTAGCATTTTCTTCCAAAGTGCTTCCTGTTTCTTCAATTTCTTTTACGCAACCAATATCATTTAAACTTAAAATATTATATTTTTTAGGTATAAGCTGACTGAGTTCTGTAACTTTATTTTCATTATGTGTTGCAAAGATAATTTTCATTTAAGCTTATTAATTATTGTGATAAGGATGATTATTGATAATTGTAAATGCTCTGTAGAGTTGTTCACAAAAGAAAAGTCTTATCATCTGATGTGAAAATGTCATTTTTGATAACGAAATTGACTTTGGGAATTTATTATAAATTTCATTAGAAAAACCATAGGGACCACCTATCAAGAAAATAATTTTATTATTTCCATTAATCATATAATTTTCAATTTCTTTAGAAAAAGCATTAGAACTAAGAGATTTTCCACTTTCGTCTAAAAGAATAACGGTATCACTTGAACTTATCTTTTTAAGTAAAATTTTACCCTCCTCAGTTTTAATCTTAATTGGGTCTATTTTTTTTGATATTTTAATATTGGGTAAATAAACAACTGAAAACTTGATATAATTTTTAAGACGATATTGATATTTAGCCAAAGCCTCAGACCAAATAGATCGATCGGTTTTTCCTATACACATTAATTGAATCTCCATTTTCCAAAGTTACAAAGGCTTTCGATTTTTAAAGTATTTATATCTTAATATGATTTAGCCTTCTATCTTTGTAACTATATAAGAAATCAAAAAATGTCAAAAATATTGCAACTTCCTTTAATTAAGTCTGTTGTATTTTTTTTAAAAGCCATAAAGCCACCTGGTTTTTATGGTTTTTCAATTTATGATTTGTTTGAAATGTATATGATTGGAATTGTGAAGGGGACCCTAACTTCCAGAGCAGGGAGTATTTCTTTTAGTTTTTTTATGGCCTTATTTCCATTCCTTCTCTTTATTTTAAATTTAGTTCCCTTTGTTGATTTGATACCTTTTATAAGGATTGATAATTTTGATCAAACTTTTCTTAATTATATAGAACTTTTTCTTCCTCCTGAGACACAAACTTTTTTTACTAATATTTTTGATGATATTCGAAATAAACCCAGAGCAGGTTTGCTATCATCAGTTTTTTTACTTTCTATTTTTTTATCAGCTAATGGTGTTTCTTCAATATTTGGTAACTTTGAGGAGTCTTATCATGTAGCTTTTTCAAGAAATTTTTTTAAACAATATTTATTATCCGTCGGAGTAAGTGTTGTATTAGCTTTTCTATCTCTACTTACAGTTATAATGTTTTTCTATTTTGAGTTTTATATTCTAAATAATTTAGGATCCTTAATTCCCTCTGAAATAAGATGGACTAGAATCGGTCAATTTACTTTCTTTGGTCTTTTTGTTTATTTAACTGTAAATATCTTGTACTATTTTGGCACTATTGAGGGAAGAAAAAACCAATTTTTTACTATTGGTGCTTTGATGACTACTTTATTGTTTTTTTTGACAACCTATGGCTTTGGGATTTATATTGAGAATTTTTCTAATTATAATCAGCTATATGGATCTATAGGAGCTTTGTTGATATTTCTTTTGTACATCTGGATGAATTCTAACATATTACTCTTAGGCTTTGAGTTAAACGCAACATTAACTAGATTTAAAAGGGAACCAAAGGTGTCTTCAGATGAAGATTAATTCACAGACTCATTTCATAGACGTTCTGCTCCCACTGGCACTACCTAAAGCTTATACATATTGTATTTCTAAAGACGAAGCTTCTATTTTGAAACCAGGATCTCGTGTTGCAGTTCCTTTTGGAAAGCAAAAGATTTTCACGGGTATAGTTAGTCAGATTCATAAATTATCCCCTCAAACTTATGAGGCTAAGCCTATTGTGATGATCCTTGATAAAACTCCTGTAGTCACTCAGAAACAGCTTGAATTCTGGAAGTGGATCTCTAATTACTACATGTGTACAGAAGGGGAAGTTCTTCGAGCCGCATTACCAGCTGCCTTAATGATTGAAAGTGCAAGCGTTTTGGTGAAATGTGAAATTACAGAAGATCAACTTGAATCCCTTTCTGACTTACAATATATTGTATTTGAAGCTCTTGAAAAGCAAAGTCTAACTCTAGAAGAAATCAGTAAAATTACTGATCTGAATAAAGTAATGCCTCTAGTTCTAGATATGATTGAAAAAAAAGTAGCAATTATTCATCAAAAGCTTGAAGAGAAGTTTAAACCTAAGAAAATCAGAGTAGTACAATTAAAACCATTCTACAAAGAAGTAAATCAAATTGAGAAAGTGTTTAAAAGTTTAGGCAGAGCCCCAAAACAAAAAGCTATTTTGATGGCACTTATTAGTAAAGAGAATGACTCGAGTTCATGGCTTAATGTTTCAGAATTAAAGGAAAAAACTAAGGCAAGTAGTTTGCAAATCAAAACTTTAATTGACAAGGGAATTCTTCAAGAAAGTTATAGAGAGACTAATCGTATTTTGATTCGACACGTTGAAGATCAAATTTCAGAAATATTACTTTCTAAAGCACAATTTAATGCATTAGAAAATTTAAAAGTTCAATTATTAAATAAAAAAGTTGTTCTCTTTGAGGGTGTTACCGCATCAGGTAAGACCGAAGTTTATATTAGTTTAATTGAAGAACAAATAAAAGAAGGAAAACAGGTATTATATTTATTACCAGAAATCTCCCTGACCTCACAAATTGTAAAACGTTTAGCATCTCGATTTAGAGATCAAGTCCTAGTATATCATTCTCGCTTTTCAATTCATGAACGCACAGAAGTATGGAATCAAGTTCTAGACAAAAATTCGAAAAGAAAAATAATTGTTGGGGCTCGATCATCAATTTTACTGCCTTTTCAAGATTTAGGCTTGATCATCATAGATGAAGAGCATGAAAATTCTTATAAACAATTTGATCCAGCCCCTCGATATCAAGCTCGAGATAGTGCAATTTATCTTGCTCACAATATAGGCGCCAAAGTGGTATTAGGCTCTGCAACACCCTCTATTGAAACAGCGGAAAATGTTAGAAATAAAAAATATGGTTGGGTAAAATTGACAGAACGTTTCGGCGGCGTCTCTTTGCCAAATATTGAACTTATTAATCTTAAAGAGGAGCATAGAAAGAAGAATATGACAGGAATGTTTTCTAAACAACTTATTACATCTATTAAAGAAACTCTAAGTAATAGGAAACAAGTAATATTATTTCAAAACCGAAGGGGTTATGCGCCAATACTCGAGTGCATGAGTTGTGGGCATTCTCCTCAGTGTACACAATGTGATGTTTCACTAACTTACCATCAAACAAAAAATCAATTATGCTGTCACTACTGTGGATATAATATTCCCATGCCAATTCAGTGCCATGCATGTGGGATGACTACACTATCAACTAAAGGTTTTGGCACTCAACAAATTGAAGAACAGATAAAAAAGCTTTTTCCAAATACTTCCGTAGGTAGAATGGACTGGGACAGTACCAGAGGAAAGTGGGATTTTGATAAAATAATAGAGGCTTTTGATAAGGAGCGTATTCAAATTTTAGTTGGCACTCAGATGGTTGTAAAAGGACTAGACTTTAAAAATGTTTTACTTGTTGGGGTTATTAATGCAGATCATGTATTAAATATCCCTGATTTTAGAGCACATGAGCGAAGCTATCAAATGATGTGTCAAGTAGCAGGACGTGCAGGTCGGTCTGATCAGAAGGGAAAGGTTTTAATACAAACTTTTCAACCAGATCACCCAACATTAAAACATGTATTGGAACATAATTATGAAGAGCTATACCTAACTCAAAAAAAAGAGCGTAAAAATTACCATTACCCACCATATTTCAAGATGATTAGAATCACATTTAAGAGTAGGCAATATGAAACAGTTAACATGTCCTCAGAGTGGTTTTCAAATGTGATTAAGCAATCCTATCAAGGATCTATTTTAGGGCCTATATTCCCTGCTGTTTCAAGAGTAAGAAACTTATTTCACAAACAGCTACTTATTAAGGTGGATCACAAATTAAATTCAAATGAAGTGAAAAGTCTTCTTTCAAAAACATATAAAAGCTTTCAAGCAGTCGCAGCTTTTCGAAGTACAAGAGTAAATTTTGACGTGGACCCATATTAAAAATAAAACAGATCACATTTATATTAATAAACTCAATGATTTATTTGGGTTTATATTGATAGAAACGTACTTTTGCAATCCAAAATAAATATTATGAACCAATACGAAACTGTTTTCATTTTAAATCCCGTTCTATCTGAAACTCAGATAGAGGAAGCAGTTCAAAAATATGTAGAACTAATTAAGACTCAAAAAGGTTCGATGTCGAATCAAGAAAACTGGGGACTTAAGAAGTTAGCCTATCCAATTGAAAATAAAAAGAGTGGCTTTTATCATCTTTTTGAATATGCTGCACCTAACGACGCTGTCTCTGCTTTAGAAGTAGAATTTCGTCGTGATGAGCGGGTTATGCGTTATCTTACTGTAAAGTTAGACAAGCATGGGCAAGCATGGGCCGAAAAAAGAAAGAAAAGAAATAAAGCTAAATCATAAGTAATGTCTAAGATAGAAGAACAAAATTCAGGTAAAAAAGAAGGGGAAATTCGTTATTTAACCCCGTTAAATATAGATACTTCAGTTCAAAAAAAGTATTGTCGCTTTAAGCGATCAGGAATCAAGTATATAGATTATAAAGACTCTGATTTCTTATTAAAGTTTGTAAATGAGCAGGGAAAAATTTTACCAAGAAGACTTACTGGTACATCATTAAAGTATCAACGTAAGGTTTCTGTAGCTGTAAAAAGAGCACGTCATTTGGCTTTGATGCCTTATGTTGCTGATATGTTGAAATAATTAAAACGCTCAAAATGGAATTAATTTTAAAAGAAGACGTCCAAAATCTAGGATTTAAAGACGATATAGTGAGTGTAAAAAATGGCTACGGGCGAAACTTTTTAATACCACAAGGGAAAGCTGTCATAGCTTCTGTTTCTGCTCGTAAAGTTTTAACTGAAAATTTAAAACAACGCGCTTTTAAAGAGCAATCTATTATTGATGCAGCTAATAAAAGAGCAGAGGAGATAAAAGCCCTTGATGTAAAATTACCATCAAAAGTTGGTTCCGGAGATAAATTATTTGGATCCGTCACTAATTCTGATTTAGCGACTGCAATCAGTGCTCTATCCTCAGAGATTGATAAAAAATATATAACATTACCTGGTAAAATAATAAAACGTCTTGGGAAGTATGAGGCAACGATAAGGCTGCACCGTGAAGTAAATTTTGAACTACCTTTCGAAATTATTCCTGATAAAAAATCATAACAATAAAACCCACTTTTAAGTGGGTTTTTTTATTTTAAAAAAACTGTGAAATATCACAAATTATCTGAAGCACAATTTAATGAAATGCATGAGGAATTTGCTATTTTTTTAGCAACTCAGAGTATCACTAAAAAAGATTGGAATATTATAAAATCTGATAAATCCGAATTATTAGATAATTATTTAAACTCTTTTAGTGATTTAGTATGGGATAAAATTTTATCAGACTGTGAGTATTTAGAGTATTCTACTTCAGATCAATTATACCTGTTTCACACTAAAAAAAGATTAATAGATGTTTTAATTCTTAAAATAGATTCTAAATTAGCTGATCTAAATACATCTAATGGTTTTAAGAAGGTTTTAAATTCATTGCAGTCAGACCAAATCGATATTTTTAAATCATCAAAAGCTTATACTACGTCTCGTAATGTATTTATTTACAATTATCTTAAAAAAGGAGCCATGATTTCAAAGGGGAAGCGTTATGAGTTGCTAAAAAGTTATTTTCTCAATTCATCAAAATAAAAGATATTTGTAATAGATTAAATAAAATGTCAATAAAGCCCTCTACATTAAAAGGTACCCGAGACTTTTTTCCTGGTGAAATAGCCAAACGTGATTATATTAAAAAAATTCTACAAAATTCTTTTGAATCTTTTGGATTCAGTCCTATTGAGACTCCATCTTTTGAGAGGTTAGAGACATTAACTGGTGTTTATGGTGAGGAAGGAGACCGATTAGTATTTAAAATTTTAAATTCTGGAGATAAAATTAAAAAAGCGGATATAGAGGCGTTGGATAGTGGTGAGAGCCAAAAATTTATCCGTTCAATATCAGGAAAAGCATTAAGATATGACCTAACAGTTCCTTTTGCTCGTTTTGTAGCAGAACATCAAAACGAATTAGTATTTCCTTTCCGGCGTTATCAAATTCAACCTGTCTGGCGTGCAGACCGTCCTCAACACGGACGTTTCCAAGAATTTTATCAATGTGATGCAGATATAGTAGGGGATAGTTCCCTTTGGCAAGAAGTAGAAATGATTTACTTATATGATAAAGCTTTTTCTGATTTAAAAATTAAAGGTTTAACCTTGAAGGTAAATCATCGAAAAATTTTATCAGGAATTGCATCACTTTTGGGAGCTGAATCTAAATTAATTGAATTCACAATAGCTTTAGATAAATTAGACAAAATTGGTCATAATGGGGTATTAAGTGAATTAATCAAAAAAGATTTCTCTAAAGAGTCCCTTAAAATCTTAGAAAAAATCTTAAAATTAGATGGTTCTATTAAGCATCAAATATCTATACTTAAAGAATTATTATCCTCCCATAAAATAGGTTTAGAGGGGCTTTCAGAGTTAGAGTTTACATTAAATCAATTTAATGATAATCAACTTAAATCTATTAAACTGCAATTTGATTTAACTCTTGCTCGCGGCTTACATTATTATACAGGTATTATTGTTGAGGTTGCAGCACCAGAAAAGGTAAAAATGGGATCAATTGGTGGTGGTGGTAGGTATGATAATTTGACAAATACTTTTGGATTAAAAAACATGAGCGGTATTGGAATTTCTTTTGGCTTTGAAAGGATTTACATGGTGATGGATGAATTAGGACTATTCCCAAACACCCTTTCACCGAAAACTCAAGTTTTATTTGCCAATCTTGGCGTTGAAGCCGTAAATATTATATTTCCATATCTTAATCAATTAAGAAATCAAAGTATTTCTTGTGAGCTCTATCCAATCGAATCTAAACTCAAAAAACAATTGGGATATGCGAATTCCAAGGGGATACACAAAGTTATACTGATTGGCTCAGAGGAATTAGAGCAAAACACTTTTATTTTAAAAAACATGAAAAGTGGAGAACAGATTACTTATCCTTTGTCAAACTTAATTAAGATATTAAATTAAACTTCAATTTTTGGAGTTAATGTTGGTTCGGAATATTCTTGAAAAGGCTGTTTTTAAACATTTTTTATTTTTACCATTTGCTTCTTTGTTAAAAAACACAAAAATAATTTTAACAGATTTTATTTGATAATCTATTATTTAAATATAAATGTTTAGCTTCATTGAATAAAATTTAATTTAAAGTATAAAAATGAAATATTTCATAATTTTTCTGTTTTTAATTCAATTTGTCTTCTCTCAAAAAAATGTTGACAAGAAAAGATACGATTCAATTGTAGCAAATTATTTAACTATTGCGAAAAATAATGAAGTTTGGGATCCTGAACCGACCATAGTAAAATCCGGAATTTTCGGCTCTCCACCTAATGATGCAATAATTCTGTTTGATGGAACCGATCTTTCCAAATGGCATCATTCAGTTTCCAAAAAACCTGTTGAATGGATTCTAAATGACGATAAGTCTATGACGGTTAATCTTGGATCTGGAAGTATTGAAACTAAATTTGAACATGGTTCGATTCAATTACATATAGAATGGAAAACCCCAAAAATTGTTACTGGAGAAGGACAAGGAAGGGGGAATAGTGGAATTTATTTTCAAAGGAGATATGAGGTTCAGGTTTTAGATAGTTATAACAATAGGACCTATTCAAATGGACAGGCTGGATCAATATATAAACAGAATATGCCATTAGTAAATGCTTCCCGCCCCCCAGGAGAATGGCAGGTTTATGATATTGTGTTTAATGAACCAAAGTATGATGATGAAGGAATCCAGATAAAATCAGGTACTTTCACAATTTTTCATAATGGAATTTTAATTCACAATAATACTAAAATCCTTGGAACTACAAGTTTTATTGGAATGCATGAAACTAATAAAGATTCATTCCCATTGGACGGACAAAAGGGTGGAACTCATCGCTCACTATTATTACAAGATCACGGTGATGGTAAAGTTTCTTATCGAAATATTTGGATGCGTAAGTTATAAGGTTATCTGAATTTCTTCTTTTTAAACCCACTTTTTTTCTTTTTTGATCTTAATTTTGGAGAGTATGTTTTCCCTTTTTTTGTAAGCTCTACATTCACTTTTCTTTCGTCCATGATAAGGTTGTCAAATGATTTTAGTACAAGATCTCTGTGATTTTTGTGAGTTGAGAAAAAGGAAAAGTTTTTCATGACTTCAACTTGAAAAACATCTTCCTGACCTAATTTCAGAAAAGAACGTAAGAAGTCTTTTAGAGTCTGCCATTCGTATTGGTCACGGGCCCCAACATTTATAAAGAAACGATCTTTATCTTGAGGGGCATTTATTTTTCTATCAGAACGATCAAAATTGACTCTTTGTTCTACATTTCGTTCTCTAGAATCATTTAATTTAGGGTTGAAGTCAAAGTTTTTAAATTCATGTGAAAGAATTAATTCGATAAGAGTTTCTTTATCGATATCTTTTAAAGATTCTATTGCATCTGAAAGATAATTATTTAAATCACTTTTTGCAGGTGTATTTTTTATTTGATTTATCCAGTGAGTAACTTTATTACTGAAGATTGTTTCATTAGAAGGCATCTCCTGTTTAGCTAGTTTTATTTGTAACTTATTCTCAATCATTCGAATTTTTCTTTGATCAGATTTAGTTATAAATATTACAGAGGTTCCTTGTTTTCCTGCCCTTCCTGTTCTTCCGCTTCTGTGAGTGTAAATTTCAATTTCGTCAGGTAGTTGATAATTAATTACATGTGTAATATCATCCACATCAATTCCACGAGCTGCAACGTCTGTAGCAATTAGAAGCTGAATTTTTTTCTTACGGAAGGATTGCATAACTGCATCTCTTTGGTTTTGGCTTAAGTCTCCGTGGATAGCTGCTGCTTTATAACCATCTTTGATTAATTTATCAGCGACTTTTTGAGTTTCAATTTTCGTTCTACAGAAAACACACCCAAAAATATCAGTATTCAAACTTATTACAGCTCTTAAGGCACTATATCGCTCCCTTGCTCCAACAATATAATACTGATGAGAAATATTTTTGGCACTAGAATTTTTTGTTCCTACTGTAATTTCTTTAGGATCGTGCATGAATTTTTTAGCAATGACATTAACTTCTGGTGGCATCGTAGCTGAAAAGAGCCATGAGTCCTTATCGTTTGGAGTATTCTTTAAAATATCCTTAATGTCTTCATAAAACCCCATATTGAGCATCTCATCTGCCTCATCAAGAACACAATATTCAATGGATCTAATATTAACCATTTTACGTTTTATCATGTCTTTAAGACGTCCTGGAGTTGCAACAATAATCTGAGCACCACGTTTTATTTTTTTTGCTTGTTCTGTAATGCTTGCTCCGCCATAAATAGCTACTATATTTAAGTTTTTTAGTCCTTGACCGTAGGTAGACATATCATTAGTAATTTGCAAGCACAATTCACGAGTAGGGGATATGATTAAACCTTGAGTATTTCGATTTTCAGTATCTATTTTCTGTAAGATAGGAAATCCAAAAGCTGCAGTCTTACCTGTACCAGTTTGAGCTAAAGCGACTAAATCTGTATTATTTTCTAAAAGTATTGGAATTACTTTGTGTTGAACCTCTGTTGGAGATTCAAATCCTAGATTTTCAACGGCTTTTAATAGTTGAGCATTGAGTCCTAGGGACTTAAAAGTTGTCATAAATATTATTCTGGGTGCAAAAGTAATTTAATTCTATGCGCTTTCAGGTCTTTTTATGGTTTATTTTATTTGATCAAAAAGGGGACAAAAAAATCCCACTCAAAATAGCGGGATTTATAAAAAATATTTGGTATAAAATTAAATTTTAAAACCTTCACGATAATCTCTTGTAACGAATTGATTTGCAGCCTCTAAGTTTGTGATCTTCATATTATCTCCATCCCACAACAATTTCTTGCGTGCGAAGTAATCCATTCGACCATTTCCTTTGTCCTCTCTAAGCATGTAGCTTCTAATTGCTAAATTTCCCATTAGTACAGTTTCTGTCATGGGTCCTGCGTAGTCAAATGAAGAAGTTAAACCAAGATGTTCATCACTATTAAACCCAGCTTTACATGCATCAACCCACTTACGTTGATGCCCGTACTCTGGTTCTGTCATTTTTTCAACTTCAGGACCAAAATCGGTACTACCATCATTAAGATATAATTTTGGCATTAGTGGAGAACTGTCATTAATATTGGTTGAAATGATTCCTTTTTCTCCAATTATCAATACTCCATTTTCACTATTTGTCCCACCAATGTCACTATTTGCCGGTATAATTTCTGGATGTGGAGGTCTAATACCACCATCGCTCCATGTCATTTGAATAGGAGATTTACTTTTTTCAGTGGCATCAAAATTGATTGTTATTAAAGACGAAGGGGGACAACCTTCTGGTAAGTAATCAGGAGACCACATCTTTGAGAATACACTTCCGACGCTGCATTCTGCAGCAGTTGGATATTTTAATCCAAGAGTACGAAAAGGAATATCAATCAAATGGCATCCTACATCACCAAGAGCACCAGTACCATAATCCCACCATCCCCTCCA
>MDSW01140521.1_pt1 | contig 15954 bp, 5 predicted proteins | sample 811171 | NCBI WGS metagenome assembly MDSW01 (sample SAMN05326641, study PRJNA326480) | marine metagenome | isolation source: seawater | place: Atlantic Ocean: North West | collected 2012
CAGCAAATGGTAATACATTGCCAACAGAAAGAATGAGAATAGATAAAGATGGTAATGTAGGTATTAATAATCTAAAACCTGAAACACTATTAACACTTGGTAACAATGCTTATCTTGAAGGAACAAGAGATTTAATTAGATTAGCATCTTATAGACATAATGAAGCATTTACTATAAGAAATAATGATGATATTTCTAATGGAAGAATAGAATTTTATTGGGGAAATAGTACAAACTCAGATGGAACTCATGATAACACATTAGATAAATCTGTTATGACTTTAAATAATAATGGAAATATAGGTTTTGGCACTGGTAATACCACATATTATAAATTAGATTTTGGAAAATCAGCACCAGGCGGAACAACTGCTAATGATTATGGTGGCATGTTAGCACTATATAATAATGGTGGTAATTATTTATATGGCATTGATGCTGATAATTATGGTAGTGGATGGGGGATAAATTTTTATGCATCCATGGGTGGTAAATTAGAAGGAAATATCAGAATGAAAATTGATAGAAATTCTGGTAATGTAGGTATAGGAACAACTAGTCCTGGTTATAAATTGGATGTTAATGGTAGTTTAAATTGCACAAGTTTAAATGTTGGCGGTAGTCCATTTACGGGTGGGGGTGGTACGACGTGGTCTACTACATCTCCAAGTACAACAACATCTGATATATTTTATAATGATAGTATATCTATAACAGGAAGTGCATATCCTCAAGGAAGTGTAGTTACAATAACTGGAGGTATTGGCGATCATGCTCTTGGAAGTAAAATGGGTTTAATAGTACAACATTCAAATAGAACACAAGGTTTGGGAATTGGTTTTAATGGTATTTCACAATGTGGATCATCTGCAAATTTAAATTTACATTTAAAAGCTAAAGGAACAGGTACTACAAAAATTGGATCTAGTGGTGGTATTGGTCTTGATGTTTCTGATAGTAGAGTTGGTATAGCAACTACACCTACATATCAAGATGCTAAATTATCTATTAATGTTGGCGATGAAGGAACTATGTTAGCAAGTCCAGATATTAGTCAATTCTTATGGAGAATAAATTCAACTAGCATATGGGGTATATATTGGTCTACAAATGGTTCAGGTAATAATTATTATATATCAGGTGATGGTAATCCAAATGAAATCGTGTTTGTTGGAAGTGGTGTAGCAAAAGCATGTGTTGATTTAGATACTGGTTCTGTTTGTTCTAAAGATTGGTTTAGAACATTTGGCAATGGAGGTATATATTTCTCAGATCATGGTGGTGGTTGGCATATGAATGATTCAACGTGGATTAGAAGTTATGGAACAAAAAAGGTTTATGTAAATAGTGAGATATGTACTGATGGTAATATTGGTGTAGGAACTACATCTCCAACTCAAAAATTAGATGTTAGAGGTGGTATGAGATTAGGTGATGGAACCACTGCAGAACAAGACATTAATTTTGTTAATAATGTTGGTAATTGGCAAGTTGGTATAAATAATGCTGGTAATGGTACAAATTCAAATCAATTCTTTATTTATGATTCTGCATATCGCTTAACAGTACAAAATGGGACAGGTAATGTAGGTATAGGAAGAACTAATCCAAGTTCAAAATTAGATGTTAATGGTGAAATTAAATGTTCAAGTTTAACTGTTAATGGTGTTGCTATAACAACTAATGGTGGTGGTGGTGGAAGTTCAAATGATGGTATAAGTATAACAACATCCGGTAGCGCAACAAATACTGGAACATCTGTATCAGCAAATATGGGAATTTATAGTTCAACATATGCTTATATTGATTTAAGAACAAATAATAATAATGGGGGATGGATAGATTTTGGTTCAATTGATAATTCAGATTATAAAGTAAGATTAAGAGGTTATAATAATCCACAAAAATTAGAAATTGTAACAGGTAGTAGTGTAACAACAATAGACTCGGGTGGTAATTTATTAGTGCCAGGAGATATAACAGCATTTTATTCAGATGAACGATTGAAAAAAATAAAAACAAATATAAGTGATGTATTATCTAATATAGATAATATAAATGTATTTAAATATGAAAATAATGATCTAGCAAATAGTTTAGGTTTTAAAAATGAAAAATTACAAATTGGTTTAAGTGCTCAAGAAATTCAAAAATATTATCCAGAATTAGTTGAATTAGCACCTTTTGATTCTGAATATGATATTGAATCTGGGGAAAATATATCAAAATCGGGTGAAAATTATTTAACATTAAAATATGATAGATTAGTTCCAATTTTATTACAAGGCATTAAAGAATTAAATAATAAAAATAAATTATTAGAAGAAAAAAATAATAAATTAGAAAAAGATATAGAATTAATTAAAAAAAAATTAGGTTTATAAAATATTAAAAATTTATTTTTACTTTAATAAAAAAGTACATTTCATTATTTTTATAAATTTTTATAAAAGGTTTTTAAAATTTTAAAATTTTTTATGAAATGTACTTTTTTTTTATATAATAGTAAATAAAAAGAATAATTGCTTATTAAATAAATATATTATATGTATATAAATTACATTTACATTATTATTGTTGTACTTAGTCCTTTATTTACACCACTGTGTAAAATCGTAAGATATTGTAGGGTAAATATGTTTACCGCTCTTTGTTATCACATACTCAATTGGACCACCCCACCATGTGGAATCTCTTTGAGATATAAAAAGTGATTGATTTTTCCCCATCCTTCTTTTAATATTTATAATCGGATCATCAAAAGTGCTTTGAAATATATAGCGCGTACCTCCACTTTTTGTTTTTGGATTTTTCAACTGAGTGGCAACGTGAGGACCCATGGTTTGACCAACTGGAGCACTGTTGCGCTTCTGCGTGTAAAAATTAAGACAATCTAATCCCCAACCTTGTTGTGCAATTATTTTTGTTATTCTACCACCCCGTGGTAATTCTCTTCTAAATTTTGAACCCTGATCGTAAGTACGATCACCTGTTTTATCTGGAGCATTATCCAGAACAATTTCTGAGTTATTATATTCAAATCCTACTTTTGATATAATATTTTTATGTTGATGCCCTGGATCCGTCCATATAGTTACAGCTATTGGAAGTCCTGTGGATGGCGACGGCAGCGGCGGCGGTCCACCCGACACATCACTACCATTATCTGGCGGGGGGGTGTTTTGCTGATAAGTTCTTATAATTTGTTCTAACTCCTTAATCTGCTGCTCTCTTGTATCTATTATATGTTCTAACTTTTCTATATCTTTATCACAATCACGACAAGCCCCTCCCGACACACCGCGTTGACATATATTATAATCTTTTACACTTGAAGATCTTCTAAAACTTTTGTCGGGGTTTGGTTTACCAGTACAAAGATAACACATTGTGTTTTTTTTATATCCTTTGGGTATACGTGTATAAAATCCTTTACAATCAGGATTGTTTTCACATTTTTTTTTACACAGTTGAGTACCAGTTTCACCTAAAGAATTTTTTTGTTTAACTTGTGTTTTATAGCGTTCTACATTACATCTATATCCTTTGAAATTATTACAATTCATTTTAATTCTAATATATATATATATATTTAATTATAAAAAATAAATAATTAAAATTATTAAGTATGGTTCTACAATCATCTGGACCTATTAAATTTAGTGATATCCAAAGTGAATTTGGTGGATCTAACCCTATTAGTTTTTCCGAATATTATAAAGATGGATCATCTGGATACGTAGTTGCAGATGGTATATCTGATGAACTTGTTAATACACACACACCTGGTAGTAGTGTAACATCAACTAATTCTGATTATTCTGCAATAGATAGTGGTCCAATATATGGCGTTGAAAATAATAGTTATTCATATGTAGCATTTAAAAATAAAGCGGGTAATTCAGTATCAAATTATACAGTTACTTTTAGTGAAAATACAAAATGTGATGTGTTAATAGTTGGTGGAGGTGGTTCGGGTGGTGCTAGAGATGCGGGTGCAGGTGGTGCCGGTGGTATAATATTATTAGAAAATCAATTAGTAACAACTGCAGAAATATCTGTTGGAAAAGGTGGAAATGCTGTTTCGGGTCCGAATCACGTAAGTGGTAATAAAGGTCAAAATAGTACATTTCAAATAATTACTGGTAGCGGAGGATCATCATGGAATGATAGTACTATAAGTAATTTTGGGAATGATTTAGTTTTATGGCATGACGGAAAAGATGTTGATGGCAATAGTAATTCTAATGTTCCCTCTCAGATAACAAGTTGGCACAATAAAAGTAGTAGTAGTTTTACAACTACTACAAGTAGTTCATATGCTCCTTCATGGGATGGTACTGGAGTATTTTTTAGTGATTATGATGTATTAACATCATCTATTAATTTAAATAATTATTCAACTATGAATATATTTGTTGTTTATAAACCAACAAGTAATCCAACAAACTTACGATGGTTATGGGGACAAGATAATGGTGGATATGATAGAACGCTTATTATGTATGCAAGTTCTGGTAGTCAACATTATGTTGGTAGAGGAGATGGTGGTACAGCATATTCAAGTTATAATTTTGTAGCAAATACAACAGTAGTTGTAAATTGTGAATATAATACAAGCGGGCAAACCGGCGGATTTTATATTAATAATTCTTTAGATACAAGTTTTTCAAGTTTATCACCAAATGGAACAACTCAAACATTTTTTGGAGCATTGAATGGCAGTGCGAGTGAACATAGTGGACCTTCAGGAATTGTTGGAAATATATATGAAATTATTATAATAAAAAAATTACTAACAAGTGCTGAAAGATTACAAATTTATGATTATCTTAATGAAAAATGGATAAATGGATCAACTGGTGGTACATCTGGAACATTATTTACCGCAGAAGGGGGTGGTAAAGGCGGTGGATGGTCTAGTAGTAATAATAATAGTACAGGTAATGGTGGTTCTGGTGGGGGGGGCGGAGGTAATAATAGTGCTGGTGGTATTGGTAATCAATCAACATCTTCAAGTGGTGGTTATGGTAATAATGGAGCACAGGGAAGTGGTAGTTATTCTGGAGGAGGAGGCGGTGGTGCGGGTGGTCCAGGTACACGACATACTGGTGATACCGGTGGGGATGGAGGGATTGGTATGGATTTTTCTTATATTTTTGGGTCTAGTGTAGGTGATAAAGGTTGGTTTGGTGGTGGAGGAGGTTCTGGATCAGGTACTGGTTCACATGGTGTTGGTGGTACTGGTGGTGGTGGTACTGGTGCAAGTGGTGGAACAGCAGAAAGTGGCATTGATGGTACAGGTGGAGGTGGAGGGGCAAATAGATCTTCAACGGGAACAAGTGGAAAAGGTGGTGATGGTATTGTAATTTTACGATTTAGATATAAAACAACATTTTTTTATCAGCAAACAAGAACTGCAACAAATACATATGTGATTGATAATCAAGATAATAATATAATATTAAAAACACAAAATATTACTTTTAATAATGGTAAAGGATCTAATGGTACAGATCAAACTATGGAAGCTTTAATATTAGAACCAGGTGAATATAGAGTATCATTTACCGAAGGATATTCACCTAGTAATGAAACCGATCAAATGACCTTATATTTATGTACCCAGGATGGTAATGGTAGTTATATTAAGAATGATAATAGTTTACCATTAGTTAATGGATTTGGAGCAGCAAGGGGGTGGCAACCATATCATCATCCAGGAAGTGCAACAGTTCCAGATATTGCTGATTATAATTTTACAATAAATTCAAAATCTGCTGTAGTTATACACGCAACAGGAACAACTGGGTGGCAAAATACTTATGGTGATTATAATAATGCGACAACAGTTGCATTATATGATTTACATTTTAAAAGTCAATATAATGATATTGGTTTTCCAGGTAATGATAGTTATTGGGCATGGGGTGGATGGCAAGGTGGTTCATGGAATAAAATTAAAATAATCAAATACGGTCATCCGTCTGTTGCTATCAGTTTATCTGAATTTTTTAACAAAGCGCAGGTTGCAAGTGGACCACCTACACCAGTTGCATCATCTATACCGGGTGCATCAGGTGGATTAGGTAATACGGGTTATGAAATTATAACAGGATTATATGCAAATAATACCACTAGAAGTGAAGGTACAACAAGTTTTGATAACAGAGGTGCGACAGGAAGAGGATCTTCAAATAATGTATCATATCCTAATTTAATAATACAAGCAAAACCAGGTGATGTATTAAATTTAATTGGAAGAATTAATACGAGTGGTACTTATAATGAATACTGTGAATTTTGGGTTTGGTTGGGTAGTAGTTGGTCAAGATTTACAGCACCTAATGCTTCATTCTCTGGAAATAGAGATTTTAATGTAAATTATACTATACCATCTAATACATCAGCAGGTAATTATGCATTAGCAGTTGCATGTTCATATTCTAGTCTAGGTGCTACTTCTTATAGAAGTTGGAAATCTTATTCATTGCATGTGTGGACATAAATTTTTTTTAAGAATATTTTGTAATAATAGAATTGATTAAAATATGAATGTACGTGGAAATGTCAAATTCTCAAGTGATCTTAATAGTGTTATGAAACCACATAGAACATATAAAGATCCGGTTGATAAACTCAGAGTATCAAATCCTCAGGCCTTGATGGACACGGATTTTGAATATTCTTTGCAATCAACTAAATGGGAATCTGTTGAATTACAAAATAATATACCAGGTATTTATCAAAGAGCAAATGAACCCGCTTATCAAGGTCCTGCTATTAGTTCTATTATTAAAACGGAATTAGGTGGCAATTTAGATTCCGCTAAAGTTACAGAAATCACTCAGAATTTAAATGGTGATGGTGGTATGTCTTGGAATTTATTACATAGATATTATTATTATGGATATAATGAAAATAGAGGTATTGGATTACCATTTCCAGTAAAAATAAAAGGAGTTGAATATACATCTATATGGGTTGCTAGTCACGGTTTTTTTACATTTGGTTCATCTGCTTATAATTGGTATAGTAATTTATATGCATATAATCGTCCACCTAAATTAACTGTTAAATTATTTAATTTTAGAAGAAATGCTGATTCATATTATAGTTATGGTAGATATTGGTATTCTAGGGGTAGATTATTGCGGGTTGGTTATAGAACTATTAATAATCCTGATGGCAGTGGACGTATATTTATTGTAAAAATGAATTGGAATGGTTATTATCCTTATAGATATACTGGTAATGCATATTCTTATCCGCGGGGTGCATGGGATGCAGAAGTTAGATTTTTTGAAAACCAATCATATTTTGAAGTACATTATGATAGAAATTGGGGAACATATGGCAATGGTAATAATTATGTAAGAACCGGTATTGCAGATGGTACTCAGAATAAAGAATTTGGACGTTGGCCTACAGATGTTGCAAATGGTACTTTAAAAGGACCAACACAAGGTAATTATGAAATTCGTGGTTCTCAAACAGCATTTAGAGTTGATTTTTTTACTGAAAAAAGAGATGTATTAAAAGTTACTGTAGGTGAAGTACAGTCTGGACGTCCTTTTTATAGTGGTATGCCTATTATTTTAAAACAGACTGTAGATCCAACATATGTAGATGGATCTTATTTAATTGTTAATGTTTTTACTGATTCACAAGATACGAATGGTGTTAATAATACATTCGCATTACAATTAAAATCACCAGAAGATTATCCAGAATTTGATCCTATTCTTGACGACGGGGTTACTCCTTATCAGTTTAATGGAACATATACAACAATATATACTGGTGATTTTTTTAATTCTGCATCAATTTTATATACTAGTATTACTAAAGTTAATGGTCAAAAAAAAGTACAAATTGAGTTTCCATATCCGCATTCTTTATTTGTTAATAGTAAAATTTATGTAGTTGATACTGAAATTGATAATGAAACACAATGGACTGGTTCCCATGTTATAAGTGCTGTACTTAGCGATTATATTATTAGATACGATGCTTCTATATTAGAAGCATATGATTCAAATGATCCTTTACATACTTTAGGTGCTGAATCACCAGCAGGTTCTGGTTTATATCCAAATCAAAAAACATTTGTATATGTTAGAAATGAAGGTGTAAGTCAACACAGATTCTATGATGGTGGAGTTCAAATTAATCCGGAAACTAATTCTCCTAATACTCAAATTATTAGACAAACACGTAAATATTTTAGATACCAATCAGGTAAAGGTATTCAATTTAGTTCTGGTATTTTATTTAGTCCAAATTATGATATTGTATCATTAAGTATTACACATGATAATGGTGCATTTGGTGATGATTTATATTCAATATTTGATATGACAATAGAAACAGATCAAGAACATGGATTTACAGCAGCAGATTCGTTTAGAGAAGGAGCAACAATTAATTTATATGGTTTGACTGTTTTAGATGGTGTAAATCCATATAATACAACATTTACAGTTCAAAATATTTCCGGACCTAAACGTTTTACAGTTAGTCTTATATATCCAACAACTTATGCCGTTGATGCTGTTATTGCAGATAAATATATGACTTTGTTGACAAATGAATTAGAAGTTACAATTGGTGTAAATGGAGCAGGTGATAATGTATATTTATTTAATGGTGAAGCCTATGATAATTTTACACATATTGGTTTTGAAGTTAATACATATACTTTTAAAAATATTCCAACAGCACATCCATTAGGTTTTGCTATTAACGATACATCATTATTTGAAGTTACTTCTGGTACACAATATCAGGGATCTGAAGTTAAAATTGTTGAAGGAATTACAATGGTTTATTATACAGGCACGATTACAATTGATGTAAAAGGTGATATTGGAAATATTAGTTACAGTTGTTATAATCATGGATATATGGGAGGACAAGATAGAATTAAATTTAAAACTGATATAGTAAATAACAATGATATTTTTACTGAATCTAGAATGTATCCACCCGCTAGAATTTTAAATGCTCCTACTACCAATATTTCTGGCTATACTTATGGTGATGGTGAATATATAGTATCAGAATCATCTTTTAGTGATACTCGTGCCGGATGGACTGCTTTTTCTGGAACATCACATCCGTCGGGTTATCATGGCGATTCATCGCATTATGATAGTACTACAAAACAATATATCGCCGAATCAGTAACACCAATAACCGGATTAACAGATGAAGGCGAATGGATTAAAATTAAATTACCAACTGCAATTAATTTAACATCTTATAAAATTACAAGAAGAACACCTACATATGAAGGACGTTCGCCAGGAAAATTTAAAATATATGGTTCAAAAGATGATTTAACTTGGTTTGAAGTTGTTAATAATACTAGTACATCAATAGAATATACTAATAACGAATTTACAGAATCAGTTAATAATAATTCAACATTTGATTACTTTGCATTAGTTGTTATTGAATTAATAGGTAATGATACTATATTAAATTTTGATGAATTTTATTTATATGGAAGAGAACTTGCTAAAAGTTCTCTATTTGAAGATTCTACATATTCATATTTACCATGTTATTATCAAAATACTATGGCTGAAGAATATACTAATGTATCAGGTTGGAGATTAGTTAGATTTTTACCTGAAAATTCTAGTATATGGCATCCTGCAACCGATAATCTTCAAGGTACAGAAGTTTATGGTAATTATAATGATAGTACAAATGCTTGGTCTATTGATTTTGGTACTTTTGATGAATTTTGTTTTAGTACAAACACATTTTCACATTGGTTATATTGTACTAAGAGTGCTGTTGATGGTAATTATAGTGATACCGCAAGAAATATAATTAGAAGTTCACGTAATAGTTCTTCGCATACAAAAAATTGGTATAATAGAAGTGGGGAGGCATCTGATCCGTGGATATCAATAGAAAATCATCATGATAGTGAAAACTATATGGTTTATGGTGAGAATAGTCATAATACTGCAACACATGGTGCACTATTAATTGGAAATGGTGGTTTGTGCGTGTGGGTTAGAGATTCTACTGCCGTATCTAATAATTATACTTTACATGAAATAACAACATCTAATCCAATACAATGTGATATATTAGTAGTAGCAGGTGGTGGAGCAGGTGGTTATGATGGTGGAGGAGGAGGAGGTGGTGGTGCTATAGGTTATATAGAAGGAGTTACTTTAGATGGTACATATACATTAAAAGTTGGAAGAGGCGGGTTTGCAAGTACTTCTGCATCTGATTATAATGAAGATGGTATTGCTGATGGTTATTTATCATCTATAACTGATAATGCCGGTAATACTCTCGAATTAATTGGTGGAGGAAGTGGCGCATTTGATAAGGATGAATCTGATGCGGGTAATGCTGGTGGTAGTGGTGGTGGCAGTGCTATAGCAAAGACTAATAACGGTGATACATCTGGTACCAATATTAAAAATGGTATTTTTTCTAATGCCATAATTTATAGTTCTGTAGGTAAACAAGGTGGTACAGGTTTTGCCGGTGGTGGCGGTGGCGCTGGTTCAACCGGTGCTGTTAATACACAAAATGGTTCTGATGGTTATGAATTTAATATAAGTGGAACTTCATATTCTTATGGTGCCGGGGGCGGTGGTTCAACAACATTGACAAATGGTGGAACTGGTGGTAAAGGTGGCGGTGGTGGCGGGGGATGTTTAAATGGAATCGGTGGTAATGCCGGGATTGGTGGATATCAATATAACACTGTACTTCAAAATGGTGAAGATTTAATGGTTGGTGGTACTGGTTCTGGTGGAGGCGGTGGTGTTAATGCAAATGGAGGCAATGCTTCTTTAAATACTGGTAGTGGTGGTGGTGGTGGCGCACAAAATTCACCTGATTGGTTAGGTGGAAATGGTGGTAGTGGTATAATTATTATAAAATATAGATCTGTAGCGTCAACTACTAGAAATGATTTAAAAAATTTAATTGGTGTTAAAGATTATTCACCAGGTGGTATTGGTAGAGTTGAATTAAAAAAATGGAATGATGCTTGTGTTAGATCTGGATTGTTTGACTTTCAAAATGGTATGTTTTTTGAATATGATGGTTCTGGCAAATTAGCAGTTGTTAAAAGAGATAGTACAGAACAAATTGCTGGTAGATTATCTATAAGAAAAAATTCTACTCAATTATCTGGTAGTAATACAAAATTTACTACACAACTAGATGAAGGTGGTTATATTGTATTAAAAGGCGATTCTTATTTAATAACTAAAATTATTTCTGATACAGAATTATATATTGCACCTGGTTATAAAGCAGATGGGTTTGATAATTATAAAACTGTTAAAATTAATGAAAATAGAACTTATCAAGAAAATTTTAGTATTGATAAATTAGATGGCACGGGACCATCTGGTTATATTATGAATATTAATAAAATGCAAATGATTTTCATTGATTATTCTTGGTATGGTGCTGGTAAAATTAGATTTGGTATTCGTGTTGAAGATGGTGATATTATTTATTTTCATGAACTAAAACAAAATAATATTAATACTGAAGCGTATATGAGATCCGGAAATATACCAGGTAGATTTGAAATTTCTACTAAATCTAAATTAGCATCATTGAAATCCGTTTTTTCTAGTGATGAATCAATTCCCGAAGGAAAAATGCTTAAAATTTTAACATCAGATGCATATAAATTTCCTGAAAGAGGTAGAATTGTTCTTAATAATGAATATATCGACTATATAAAAGGTACTAATGACGGTACTTATACAATTTTAGATGTTAATCAAAGAAATGTTAAAGGACGCAATACATTGGTTACTGGTAATATTAATGACACAATTATTTCATTTAATCAAAATTGTTCTCCTTCATTAAGTCATTGGGGTGTATCTTGTATTATGGATGGTGGTTTTGATGTTGATAAATCTTATCTATTCACAGCTACATCACAAAATTATATGACTGTTAATCAAAATGGTGTAGATACTGCTATTTTAAGTATAAGATTGGCACCAACTGTTGATTATGGTATTCCAGGATTTTTTGGTGTTAGAAATTTAATAAATAGATCCGCATTAGCATTATATTCCGTTGGTATTGGTACATATGGTGCTTCTCATATACAATGTCTTGTTAAAATCAATTGCGAATCAAAAGTTTTTGAAAATAATGATAATTGGCAAGCAGCTGGTAATGGTAGTATCGCACAATATTTAGATCATTCAATCTTTTCAAGTTATAGAACTAGTAGTACTCAAAGTAGCAATGATGATTATAAAGTAACTTCAGGTGATTCTATCGCTTCCTTTTTATGCGAAGGTAGTAGTTCTAGATATGCAGCTACAGAACAAATAATTACAGCTGTAAGAGAATTATCAAATAGTATTTTAGGTGGTCCAAATGCTTATCCGGATGGTCCAGATACTTTAACTATATTTTTAAGGAAAATTAGTGGAGCAAATACATTTTCTGTTGCTAGAATTTCTTGGACTGAAGCACAGGGTTAAATATTATTATATATTTATAGAAAAATGATATTATTTCATATATTTGTTATTTTTTATTGTAAAATGTTTATTCTCACATTATTTGATAAATAATTTTTATTCATTTAAAATTGCATTACATTTTGTTTCATCATATTTTTCTCTTAAAACATTTGGATTTATTACTTTTAATGTTTCTAATAAATCTAATTCTAATTTTTCTTTATGTTTCTTATCATTAGTTCTACATATTTTTTTTTTTAAACGCTTTTCTCTTTTATTTAAGGGTGAAATATAATCTGCATTATATTTATTATTTAAATCTGTTATTATTATATCTAATAATTCGTTATCTAAACATAAATCATTCGCACTTGGACCAAAACATAATTTATTCTTTATTTTTATATTATTATAACCTGTAATTTTCTCTTCTCCGCCACGCAATCCTTTTTCTCCCTCTTCTCCTGCTTCTCCTCTTTCGCCATCATCTCCTTGAATACCTACTGGTCCTTTTGCACCTTTTATTCCCCTTCTGCATTCTCCACAATCTCCACTATCACCCATTTCTCCTTTTAAACCACGGGGTACCGTTACTATTATTGGGGGTAATTTACTTGCATCACTGTTTTTTGGCGGATCATAAGAACCTATAATTTCCTCATCATTAAAAAATTTTAATGGTAAATTATAATTTTTATTATTTAAATTTAAATCTATAGTTCCTCTTGTTTTTTCATTTTCTATTATAAATCTAATAGGTGGTACATCGCCAACTTCTCCTTTTAATCCCTTTGGAACATTTACAAAAGTTTTCATATTAGTTGCCGCTTTTCCTTTAGGTTGATATCTACCTAATTCTTTTTTCTCTTTTAATGTTTGAAAAATAATTGGACCAGATTCTATACCATCCTTTCCTACTTTTCCAATTTTACCTTTTAATCCTCTTTCTCCGCGGTTCCCCACTTTTCCTATATCTCCTCTTGCTCCATCTTTACCCGATGTTCCTTTATTTATAGATTTTTTAACTGTTAAATTTAATTTTTTTCTTGCTTCTATTATTTTTTTTGGAGCTAAAATTATATCAGATGTAAACTTTTCTTTTATACCATTATATATATTACCTTTTATATTATTATATAATATATATATTAATAATATTACTATTAATATTGTTAATATTATAGTTCTCATTATAATATAATTATAAAAATAATTCTTTTAGATTTTTAATTTATATTGGTAACTAACCTTAACCAAGTTCCTTACGAATCCAACACAATGTCCCAAAACCTATACTACTTAGCGTATCATTCCACCAACTTCCTACATTACCTACATTTCCAGTACCTGTTACGTGAAAAGTGACCTATGATTACTACACGGTGTCCCACCCCAACCTACACTACTTACTCTATCATTCCACCAACTTCCTACATTACCTACATTTCCAGTACCAGTTACGTCAACACATTTACCCCGACCATCTTTATGTTGATAAAATGTTACCTTTGCATTAGGGTCTTTTCTGAACGATGTCATTGTATCTTCCATTTTTTTACCACTACTATAATTATATTTTAGATTATTTAAGTTAGTATATGTACCAGAAGGACCACCTATCCATCTTAATTGCCCACTATAATTACTATTTTGATAAAAAAGTACTTGATTATATGTACAAAGACCATTTCTGAGTGAATAGTAATTATTTTTACAGCTTATACATTTATGATGTCCGTTATGTGGACAACTAGTACCGTGTGCTCCAGTGCCATCAGTACAGGTGCATTGCTTCCAGCCGCATGTTCTATTATGATTTGTATGACATCCTCTTGTTTGATATTGACCCGCCCCACAATGACTACATGGCACACATGTATTTCCATTTTTGTAATAACCCCCATTGCAACTAGTACATTTTTGATCATTATGATTTGGACATGCCTTCCCTGTAGCCCCTGTGCCATTATTACATTTACAAACATTATTAACACATGTACCCGATGATGTTTTATTGCAATTTACTCTATGTTGCCCTGAAGGACATGCGGGACACGGTACACATGTTCCAATTATGCCCGAACCACAACCAGATAAATATTTTCCACCAGGACAGGATGGGGCTGAAGCACAGCTCTCGCATATATTAGTACTGAAATTTTTTTTCCATTTAGCATTTCTTCTTATAGTCTTTAAATAATAATTATCATCGCACTTCTTGCATGATATTATGCCATTATGAGCACATTCATCTTTATTAACTACTACTCCATTGGGACAAGAACATTCCGGATTATTAAATTCATTCAATCTTCTTATATCCTCATTATTAATACATAGTTCTTCATATCCACTTTTATTTATACATAAATTTTTTAAATACACATTATGGGATGAAATATCTATTTTTGTTAAATTATTTCCTATTTTAATTTCTTTTGGTGAATTTATATCCTCTTCGCGATTTATTAGTAAATAATCTCCATTTTTTGTTACCACATCTGGTATAATATTACCATTTTTGCCTTTCTTTGCTGTTGCTATTCCTGGTAAACCAATAGAACCTCTTGGACCCATTGGGCCTTGAGAACCATTATCCCCTTTTAAAGTTCCTTTTATTCCTCTATTACCTCTTGGACCTCTATCACCTTTTGGTGCTTCATTTTTTAATGGTCGATCTCCTGTAATACCCTTAGCACCCTTATCTCCTATTTGACCTTTATTTCCTTTATCTCCCTTTTCACCTTTAGGACAACTATCACAACTTCCCGTTTCACCTCTATTACCTATTGGACCTTTATTACCATCTGGACCTTTTGGTCCAGTTATATTTTCGCCTTTTTTTCCCTTTATTCCAATATCGCCTTGCAAACCTCTATAACCTTTTGGTCCAATATCTCCTTTTTTTGATTTTGGAAATTTTATTTGAAATGGGTCTCCGGCACCTATTAAATTTATATATTTTCCATCTTTCTTTTCAAAAGTTGAAGGCCAAATATTTTCATCAGGATAACTTCCTATTTTATTATCATTATAATCATAAAATATAATAGGACCAACATATTGTGGTATATATTTTTCATTATTAAAATTTTCAAATGTTTTATATGAAAAAAATATCAGGAAAAAAATTATTATTAAACATAAATATATTAATATTTTTTTCATCCTTAATTATATATCATATAATATATTATGATCTCAATGATCTTATTTTTTCAATATCAGAATATGTAATACAATTCTGATTCATTTTATCAAAACATATTTTATCATTAAATACTACTTTATCTGTATCAAAATGAAGTTTGTTACCGCCTATTGATAAATTGCCATTACCACTAGAATTTATACTGTTTAATTTAATATGACCTTTACATATAGCATCATTACCTTTTGCACCTCGACAAGTTGCGTTTACTCCCGGTGGACCACGTTCTCCTTGTGGTCCTTGTATTCCAGTATC
>MDSW01139670.1_pt1 | contig 15953 bp, 14 predicted proteins | sample 811171 | NCBI WGS metagenome assembly MDSW01 (sample SAMN05326641, study PRJNA326480) | marine metagenome | isolation source: seawater | place: Atlantic Ocean: North West | collected 2012
ATTCAATTAAAAACTTTGACAAAGATTATATTTATTATGAGATAATTTTTAATGGAACACCTCAAAATTTTATTAAAATTATGAGTGATAAAAATTATAATTTTGATACGCAAAATAAAATTTGGATTTTAAAATGAGAGATTTAAATCAATCTATTATAAAATTTAATTATGATCAAAATTTTACTGATGATGATTTTTATGTTTCAAAAAGCAATGAACATATTTTTTCATTTTTAAATAAATGGCCTAAATGGGATAAAAACTTTTTAAATATTGTTGGTGAAAAATTTTCAGGAAAAACTCACCTTTCCAATATATTTATTAAAAAATTTAAAGGAATAAAATTAAACTCAAGCTCTCTAACGAATGATGATTTAATAAAAATTAAAATTTATGAAAATATTATATTAGAGGATTTAAATAAAAATATAGATGAAAATTTATTATATAGTTTATTAAATATAGTGGATTTAGATAATAAGTTTATTATTGTTACTTCAGATGTTCCAATAGTTAATATTGATTTTTCATTAAAAGATTTGAAATCAAGAACTAAAAACTTTCTTTTACAAAATATAGAAAAACCAGATGATAATTTAATTTTTGCATTAATATTGAAAAATTTATCAGATCGTCAAATATCATTAGATAAAAAACTCATAGATTTTATAATTAAAAGAATCAACAGATCGTATAGTAAAATATTTGAATTCATATATAAGGTTGACGAGTTAAGTTTGAAAATGAAAAAACCTATTAATTTTAAAATTATAAAAGAGGTTTTAGGAGAATAATTGAATAAATATAGAACTCATAACTGTAATCAATTAAGAAAAACATTAGTTGATCAAGACGTTTCCCTTTCAGGTTGGATCAATAAAAAAAGAGATCATGGAAATTTATTATTTATCGATTTAAGAGATAATTATGGAGTTACTCAATGTATAATCAATAAAGATAATCCAAGATTTAATGAGTTAGAAAAAATGCAACTCGAAACAGTTGTTAAAATTGAAGGAAAGGTTGTTGATCGATCTAGCGAAACCGTTAATAAAGATATTGAAACAGGAGAGGTAGAGGTTACAATTAAAAACTTTGAGGTACTAGGAACTTGTAAGGAATTGCCTTTGCCAGTGTTTAGTGACCAAGAATACTCAGAAGAAATTAGATTAAAATACAGATTTTTAGATTTAAGAAGAAAAAAAATTCATCAAAATATTATTTTAAGATCAAAAGTAATTTCTTTTATAAGGTCGGAAATGAATAAATTAGGATTTTTGGAGTTTCAAACTCCAATCTTGACGTCTTCAAGTCCAGAAGGTGCTAGAGATTTTTTGGTACCCAGTAGATTAAATCCAGGTAAATTTTATGCTTTACCTCAAGCTCCCCAACAGTTCAAACAATTAGTTATGGTTTCTGGATTTGATAAATATTTTCAAATTGCACCATGTTTTAGAGATGAAGATGCCAGGGCAGATAGAAGTCCAGGAGAATTTTATCAATTAGATTTGGAAATGTCATTTGTAGATCAAGAGGATATATTTGATGTAGTAGAAAAATTAATGGTTAAAGTTTTTAAAAATTTTTCTGAAAAAAAAATACTTTTCGAAAAATTTCCTAAAATAACTTATTCAGATGCAATGTTAAAATATGGATCTGATAAACCAGATTTAAGAAACCCAATTATTATTTCTGATATAACGAAGTTATTTCAAAGGGACGATATTAGTTTTGAAATATTCAAAAAACTTGTAAAAAAAGGCTCAATTGTAAGATGTATAGTTGCCAAAGATACCAAAGATAAAGCTAGAAGCTTTTTTGATGGAATTGATAATTGGGCAAAAGAACAGGGATCTTCTGGTCTTGCTTATTTTACATTAGAAAAAAATAAAAAAATTTCTGGTAAAGGTCCTATTGGTAAATTTTTTTCTGAAGAATCATTAATCGAGCTTATGAAATTAACAAATGCTAAGGTGGGGGACACTGTTTTTTTGTCTTGTGGTAAGCAGAGTGATGTAGAAAAAATTTTATCTTTAGCTAGAACAAAAATTGCAGAAGAGTTAAATCTTATTCAAGAAGATTATTTTGCATTTTGCTGGGTTGTTGATTATCCAATGTTTGAATTAGATGAATTAACTAAAAAAATAAAATTTAGCCATAACCCTTTTTCAATGCCTCAAGGTGATATTCATAATCTAGATTTATCAAAACCACTTTCTTTGAAAGCATATCAGTATGATATTGTTTGTAATGGAACAGAACTTTCATCTGGAGCAATTAGAAATCATATACCTGAATTAATGTATAAACTTTTTGATATAGCAGGATATTCTAAAAAAGATGTTGAAGATAAATTTAGCGGTATGATAAATGCTCTAAGTTATGGAGCTCCACCTCACGGTGGTATAGCACCAGGAATAGATAGAATAATAATGCTTTTAGCAAATGAAAAAAATATTAGAGAGGTAACGATGTTTCCAATGAATCAAAATGCTCAAGATTTAATGATGAACTCTCCTTCCGATATTAACGAAAGTCAATTAAAAGAACTGGGTTTATCCTTAAAAATAAAAAAATAGTTATTTTTTTCCTTTTAAGCTTATTTTGACATCAGATAAGTCTACCAGATTTTTTTTATAATTATTTCTAACAAAACCTTTACTAGTTATATCTTTTACAATTTTTAATAGTTGGTTTTGATCATCTGAAGCTTGATCATCATTAACAAATTCTGACTCACCAATAGTAGGTGTGTGAGCTAAATCTTCTCTATTTTGGTACGAAATAGCCAATTCTCTAAAAATATAATCTAGAATTGAGGTTGCACTTAGAATTCTGTCATTTCCAAACACCTTTCCTGATGGTTCAAATTTTGTTCCAACAAATGCATTAATATATTCATCTAAAGGAACCCCATATTGCAAACCTAGAGATACTGCTATAGCAAAGTTATTCATTAAAGCTTTTACTAGTTCTCCTTCCTTACTTGTATCAATAAATATTTCACCAATTTTACCATCTTCATATTCACCTGTATGCAAATAGACTTTATGATCGCCTATTGATGCTTTTTGAATATAACCTTTTCTTCTATCTGGCATACTAAATCTCTTACTGGTTTTTTCAGATTTATTAAAAATTTGTGTGATTGGCTTTTCAAGATTATCTTTTTTTATTTCATTATTTTTTGTTACTAGGTCAATTTTTTTATCAGAAATTTTATTACTACTTGGGTCTAAACTTTTAGTTTTTCTATTATCTAGTTTTACCTCTAGAACTTCAAATTTCCCATCATCTCTTTTTTCAAGATTTTTAAGCTCATTTTCGTTTATATCATCCAGATAATGATTAACTTTAAATGTACACGTATAATAAGTTTCAACTAGATATTTTGCCATTTTACCTCAATTTATAATTTTTATTTTGAATATTGAATCATTTAATTTATATACAAATCCTTATTTTAGTCTAATTTAAATTATACAATTTGAAATTGAATTAAATATATTTTTACATGTTGACAATCTTTAAAAAAATTTTCATTTGGTGGAACCAAGATACATTTGGAACAAGAATAAAAACAATCTTGTTTGGAAAATTAGTAGGAATAGATAGTTACGGTAATAAATATTACGAGAGTAAAAACGGGAAAAGATGGGTTATTTACTCAAATGAAATAGACGCAACTAAAATACCAGTAGAATGGTATTCTTGGATTCATTTTATGAAAAATAGAATAGAAAAAAATCATGAATTAAAAAAATATGAGTGGCAAAAATCTCATAAATCAAATTTAACAGGAACAGAGGCAGCATATTATCCTAATAAAAATAAACAGGATGCAATTGATAAAAAATATAAAAGTTGGAAATCTTGATATACTTTTAATATCTTTAATTATTCTTATAAGTACAGTTCAATTTAGCTTTTCTAAATCTAAAGATAGTTTAAGTGGTAAAAACACAAGTATTAAAATTTTAGATAAGATAAGTTCAAAAAATGATCTAATAAATTTAATTAACGGTGAAGAATTAATTTATAAAGATATTGCAATAAAAAGCATGAAATGCACCAACTCTAAATTTGATGATAATCCTGAAATAAAAGCTTATATTCAAGTGAGAGACTTAACTAAAAATGATAATGATAAAGTTTATGTTTTTAATAACTGGATGTTTTCATCAAGTCCATCCATAATACCCTTCGATCATCCGGTTTATGATATATGGTTAGTAAATTGCTATTAAATAATTTTCTCATTATCTAGCCAGCTAACATTAAAATCAGAATTTATAAATTTTTTGTGGTTTAATAATTTTTTATGTAATGGAATTGTTGTAGTAATCCCTTCTATAACAAATTCATCTAGCGATCTATTCATTCTTTGAATAGCTTCAATTCTATTTCTTCCATGACAGATGAGTTTACATACCATACTGTCATAATAAGGGGTTACTTTGTACCCTTGAAATATTGCTCCATCTACTCTTGTTCTAAATCCTGAGGGCTGATGACACATTCCTATTGTACCTGGAGAAGGTTGAAAGTTTTTGCTAGGATCTTCAGCATTTATTCTACATTCAATTGCATGACCTCTTGGATTTATGTCTGATTGTTTTAGAGCAGTTTCACCAGTATATGTAATATTTATTTGTTCTTTGATAATATCAATACCTGTGACCATTTCAGTAACAGGGTGTTCTACTTGAACCCTAGTATTCATTTCTAAAAAATAAAATTTTCCATCTTCATAAATAAATTCTACTGTTCCAGCTCCTTCATAGCCAATTTTGCTAACCATTTTGACTGTTTTTTCAAACAAGTCTTTTCTTATTTCATCGTTTAAAACAGGACTGGGTGTTTCCTCAATTAATTTTTGATGTCTCCTTTGAATAGAGCAATCTCTTTCATGTAAATGTACTGTTCTATTTTTTCCAGCTAATATTTGAACTTCTATATGTCTTGGATTTTGAAAAAATTTTTCAATATAAATTTCATCATTACCAAAATATTTTTTAGCTTCAGATTTTGCTGTTGAAAAGAGAGATTCAAATTCTTCCTCTTTATGAACAATTTTCATTCCTTTTCCACCACCTCCTCCTGATGCTTTAATCAAAATAGGAAATCCAATTTTTTTACAAAGTTCTTTTGCTTTAGAAATATCTGTTACACCTCCCTCTGAACCTTCGATCACTGGCAAACCATTTTCTTTTGCTATTTTTTTTGCTTGAATTTTGTCTCCCATCATCTCTATATGTTTAGATGATGCTCCAATAAACTTAATATTATTTTCCTCTAAAATTTTTGCAAAATTCGCATTTTCAGATAGAAATCCATAACCCGGATGAACAGCCTCAGATTTAGTTAATTCAATAGCAGACATTATCGAAGGTATATTTAAATAACTATTTATTGGTTGATGAGATCCTATACAAACACTTTCATCCGCTAATCTTACATGCATGCTATTTCTATCTACATCTGAGTGAACAGCTACAGTTTTTATACCCCATTCTTTACAAGCTCTTATTACTCTAACAGCTATCTCTCCACGATTAGCAATCAATATTTTTTTAAACATTACTCAAGAATAACTAGAATTTGATCATATTCTACTGGTTGACCATCATCGACACAAATTTTTTTAATAACACCATCAACTATGGAAGGAACATGGTTCATTGTTTTCATTGCTTCAACAATCATTACTGTATCTCCTTTTTTAATTTTTTTACCTATCGTTACAAAAGGATTTGCACCAGGTTCAGGTGCAAGATAAGCTGTTCCAACTATTGGACTTCTAATAAGTGATTTTGGATCTTCAAATTTTTCTTCAACTTCATTACTAATAACATCAGTAATAACATCACCTTTTAAAGATTTTTTTAACTCATCTAAAGCATCAATTAATTTTTTAATTATTTTTTTATCTATTTCCATTTTCAAGCAATTTTTGCATTGCATTTATGGCCAAAATATAACCATTATCACCTAATCCACAAATAATTCCAGTAACGACGGCACTTATCATAGATTTGTGTCTAAATTCCTCTCTTTTATATATATTTGTAATATGTAATTCTATAATAGGTTTTTTAAAAATATCTAAAGCATCTCTTATAGCAACTGATGTATGAGTAAATGCAGCTGCATTAATTATAACACCATCAAACTGTTTTCTTGATTCTTGAATTTTTGTTACAATATCCCCTTCAATGTTAGATTGAAAGAACTCCATATCCAGATTTAATTCATTGGCTTTTTTTAAACAATTAGCTTTTAGCTTTTCAAAAGTTATGGAACCATATTGTGATTGTTCTCTTTCACCTAATAGATTAAGATTAGGTCCATTAATAATAATTATTTTATTATTCATTCAGCTTTTATATACGATGAAAAAAATAAAAAAAATAAAAATAAGATTAAATGGCAAAATTAAAAATATTTCAGCAAGATATAAGCTACATGATTTGTTAAAGGAATTAGATTTACCATTAAAAAAAGTTGCTATTGAAATAAATAGAGAAATCGTTGATAAGAATAAGATTAAAACAATTAGATTAAATAATGGGGATAATATTGAAGTAGTTCACTTTATTGGAGGCGGCTAAATTTGAAAGTTGATAAACTAATCGTAGGTAAAAAAAAATTCAATTCAAGATTAATTGTTGGTACTGGAAAATATAAGAATATGTCTGAATGCGCTAAAGCTATAAAATTATCTGGTGCTAATATAGTTACTGTTGCTGTTAGAAGAGTAAATATATCTGATAAAAAAAAACCTTTACTTATGGATTATATAGATCCAAAAAAAATTACTTATCTGCCTAATACAGCAGGTTGTTTTACCTCAGAAGAAGCTCTAAGAACACTAAGATTAGCAAGAGAAATTGGAGGATGGAAATTAGTGAAACTAGAAGTTTTAGGTGATAAAAAAAATCTTTTTCCAAATATGATTGAAACTTTAAAATCAACTGAAATTTTAACGAAAGAAGGTTTTAAGGTTATGGTATATTGTAACGATGATCCTTTGATGGCAAAAAAATTAGAGGATTTAGGTGCAGCTGCAATTATGCCCTTAGCAGCTCCAATTGGTTCTGGTTTAGGAATTCTTAATAAAACTAATATCTTAATTATTAGAAAACAAACAAAACTACCCGTAATTATTGATGCAGGTTTAGGTCAGGCCTCTGATGCGGCAGTAGCTATGGAATTAGGATGTGATGGAGTTTTAGTAAATACAGCAATTGCTAAGGCAAAAAAACCTTTTGTTATGGCACTAGCATTTAAGCATGCGGTTATTGCGGGAAGACAATCATATCTTTCAGGAAGAATAGTAAAAAGTTTAGCGGGCAACCCTTCTTCACCAACTGAAGGTATTATTTAGTTTTTTTAAAAAAAACTTTTTTTTTAAATCTTTTTTTTTTATTAAAATTTTTTTTATCAATTATTTCAGATTTTTTTTTTTCTTTATTAAGTTGATTTATATTTTTCAACTCTTCGAATTGCTCAACTATTTTTATGGTTTTGTTTGATTTATTCTTAATATCAATAATATATTCAGGAATAATAAGTTTATTGTCAGTTATTATATCTATTTTCATTTTATTTTTTTTCTCAATATAAGTTAAGTCTTCAACAAAATTATCTTTTAAAAAATCTGAGATTTTTCCACAAACTTTTAATTCAATAAATTTTGCTTTATTAAGAACTGACTCAAGTTCAACTATCTTTAATAATTTTTGAGCGAAAGATTCTTCTTTTAATTCAACTTTCCATTTGACTATACTCTCTCTTAATCTTTGGCGAGACATTTCTAATAATCCAAAATTACTAATTCTTCCAATTTGGATTCTTGCTCTATCAGATCTGCATTTTTCTTTTAAACGTTTTTCGACCAATCTTCTGTTATTGTAGCTTAACATATCTATAAAATCGATTATAATTAAACCCGAAAGGTCTCTAATTTTAATTTGTCTTGCAATCTCTTCTGCTGCTTCAAGGTTTGTATCTAGTGCAGTGCTTTCTACATTTTTTTGTTTAATAGAACTCCCAGAATTTATATCTATTGATACAAGTGCTTCAGTTGGATTAATTACCAAATAACCACCCGAGTTAAGTTTTACTTCAGTGTCAAATATTTGATTTAATTTTTGTTCTATACCTTCTCCAATAAATAATGGGATTTTACCTCTATATTTTTTAATTTTTTTAACATGAGATGGCATCATCATTTTCATAAAATTTTGAGCTTTTTTATACCCTTCATTTCCCTCAATTATTATATTTTGAGTATTTTCATCATACATGTCTCTCAAAGTTCTTTTAATAATTTCACTTTCTTGATGAATTATAGATGGAGCAATTGAATTTAAAGCTGTTTCTTTAATTTGATCCCAGTTATTTTTTAAAATTTCTAAGTCTTGATCAATTTCATTTTTTGTTTTATTGCTACCAGCCGTTCTAACTATTAGCCCCATTTCTTTTGGTATATTAATTCCATTTAAAATAGTTCTAATTTTTTTTCTTTCAGCTGGATTAAAAATTTTTCTAGATATACCCCCACCTTTTGGAGTATTAGGCATTAAAACAATATATTTTCCTGCGATAGAAATGAATGTGCTTAAAGCAGCACCTTTTTGACCTCTCTCATCTTTAATGACTTGAACAAGTATTACTTGATTAGGTTTAATAACCTCTTGAATTTTGTATCTTTTAAATTTGTAACGTTTTTCAGTTTTTTTTTCTTTATTTTCATACTGTTCATTTGAAATTTCTTCACTTTTATTTTCTAAATTTTCATCATTTATTAATTTTTCCTCATCTATTTCAGTTTTTTTTATTTCAATTGGATCGTTTATTTCTAGATTACCTTCAGCCAAATCTTGTTCTTCTTTAGCTTCAATTTTTTTGGATAATTCCTCTCTTGCTTTTTCTTCCTCTTGTTTGATTTTTTCTAAATCACTTTTAGGAATTTGATAGTAATCTGATTGAATGTCATTAAATGATAAAAAGCCATGTCGTTCCCTACCAAAATCTACGAAAGCTGCTTGAAGTGAAGGCTCTATCCTACTTACCTTTCCCAGGTAAATGTTATTTTTGATTAGATTATTTTTTAAACCTTCGTACTCGTAATCTTCAATATTATTTTCTGATTTAAGTACAACTCGAGTTTCATTTGGATGCGAAGCATCAATGTATAAATTTTTTTCCATATTTTATTGTTTATTTGTTTCATTTTAATAATTAAAGTTTGATAAAATTTTGTTTATAGTTATGCCTTATCTTTAACAAATTCCGCTATATAATGGAATTAAAATGACAAATTTATTTAAGAATTTATTTATAGCTCTAATTAGTTTTATTCTGTTGATTTCCTTAACGATATTGGTGATTTTGTGGTCTTTTTCAAATAAAATTCCAGATTATAAATTTCTGAAAAATTATAAACCTCCAGTTTCGAGCAAAATGTATTCTGGAAATGGAGAAGTTGTTGCAGATTTTTCAAAAGAAAAAAGGATTTTTGTTCCATATAATGCTATCCCAAAAAATGTAATCAACTCTTTTTTATCAGCTGAGGATAAAAATTTTTTTTCACATCCAGGAGTTGACGCAAAGGGAGTCATGAGAGCGGTAATTAATAACATCCAAAATATGACAACTTCTAAAAGACTAGAAGGAGCATCTACTATAACTCAACAAGTTGCAAAAAATTTTTTATTAACAAATGAAGTAAGTCTTAATAGAAAAATTAAAGAAGCAATTTTAGCATTCAGAATTGAAAGAGCCCTATCAAAAGAGAGAATACTAGAATTATATCTAAATCAAATTTATTTAGGTAGTGGAGCTTATGGAGTTGCAGCAGCTAGTTTAGAATATTTTGATAAATCAATTAAAGAACTAAATTATAATGAGGCCGCTTTATTAGCTGCGTTACCTAAAGCACCAAGTAGATATAATCCTTATAGAGATATTGAACTTGCTAAATTTAGAAGAGATTTAGTTTTAAATAATTTATTTGAAAATAACTTTTTAGATCAAGAAAAATATGTTTATTTAAAAAATCGGCCTATAGAGTTAAAAAAAAATAGAAAAATTTTTAAAGAAGATGCTCAATATTATATTGAAGATGTTCGTAAAAGTATAATTGAACAATTGTCGTATGAAAAAATTTATAATCAAGGTTATAATATTAACACACCTATAAGTTTAGAATTACAAAAAATTGCTACAAATTCATTAAGAAATGGATTGATAGGATATGATAAACGAAAAGGATGGCGAGGACCAATTGCTAATATTGAATATACAAGTGATTGGTTTAAAAAGATTAAGAAAAAAAATTTATTAGAGAATTCTATTAGATGGAAAATAGCAATTGTTAAAAAAGTAAATCAATTTAACACAAATATAGAAACGCAAAATAAAGTTGATGGCATAATAGAGTACAAAGATATCTCTTGGACGAAAAAAGAATTTTCGAAGCTATTAAAAAAAGGAGATATTATTTATGTAAAAAAAATTAAAGATAATTTTTATAGCCTTCAACAACTTCCCAAAATAAATGGAGGAATAGTTGTAATGGATCCTTTTACAGGAAGAGTTTTTGCTTTAAGCGGAGGCTTTAGTTTTAACAATAGTGAATTTAACAGATCATCACAAGCCTTAAGGCAACCAGGATCAGCATTTAAACCATTTGTTTATGCTTTAGCATTAGAAAATAGATTTACACCTTCTTCATTAATTTTAGATGCTCCTCTTGTATTAGATCAAGGAGAAGATCTAAAAAAATGGAAACCAGAAAATTATGGAAAAAAATTTTATGGGCTTTCAACCCTTAGAACTGGTTTAGAAAAATCTAGAAATTTAATGACTGTAAGGATTTCTCGAAACTTAGGTATAGATAAAGTCGCAAGTTTTTCAAAAAAAATGAAAATTCATAAAAATCCCGAAGAGTTACTTTCAATTTCTTTAGGATCTAGTGAAACAACTCTTTTAAAATTGACCTCAGCATACTGTACATTTGTAAATGGTGGAAAACTAGTTGAACCTGTAATAATAGATAGAATCCAAGACGGAGAGGGAAATACGATAATAAATAATGAAAATAGACAATGTATAAATTGTGATCAAATTTCTTTTACTGGCAAAGAATTTCCAAAAGTGAAAGATAATTATCCTCAAGTTTTAAGTGCTGAAACAGCATATCAGATGACTTCTATCTTACAGGGAGCCGTTGAAAGAGGTACTGGTAAAAAGTTAAATAAGCTAGGTCTAAATTTAGCAGGCAAAACTGGAACTACTAATGAAAATACTGATGCATGGTTTATTGGATTTACATCTAATTTAGTAATAGGTGTATATGTTGGGATGGATAACCCTAAACCATTAGGTAAATTTGAAACCGGCTCAAAAGCAGCTTTGCCAATTTTTGAAGAATTTATAAAAAAAGCTGTAAAAAAATCAGACTCAAGACCCTTTAAAGTCCCAGAAAATATCACTTTAATGGTTATAGACCCTATTACAGGGGAAAAAGCAAAATTTACATCAAAAAATACTATAATTGAATCTTATAAAAGCAAAAATGTATTAGACGGAAAAGTTTTATATTCAGATAACAATAGATTAGATATAAATAATATATTAAAGTTTTATTAATGGAAGATAAATACATAAATTATAAAAAAAAATAGAAAAAATTAATCAAAGAGTTAAGGAGTATCTTTGAAAAAAATGATATATTTTCTAAAATAGATAGCCATAATAAATTAATGCTAGAGTCGAATTTTTGGCAAAATAAAACTAAATCGCATAAAATTATTAAAGAAAAAAAATTATATGAGGACTTAATTCATTCTTATAAAAAATCTACTCAACAAATTAAAGATTTAGATGATTTATATAAATTAGCTATTGATGAAAAAAATTCTGAAATACAAAATGAAGTTTACCAAAATTTAAAAGAACTAAGAACAGTTGTTAAAAAAAATGAAATTAAGTGTTTCTTGTCTAATGAATTAGATTCATTGGATTGTTACTTAGAAATCCATGCTGGCGCAGGAGGAACCGAAAGCCAAGATTGGGCAGACATGTTAAGAAAAATGTATATAAAATGGTCTGACAATAAAGGTTTTAAATATGAAATAGTAAGTGAACACGCAGGAGATGAAGCAGGCATTAAATCCTCCACGATTAAAATTGAAGGCGATTATATATTTGGTTGGTTAAAAAAAGAATCAGGAATACATCGACTTGTAAGAATATCCCCTTTTGACTCTGGCGCCAGAAGACACACAAGCTTTGCAAGTGTATGGATTTATCCGGCTATTGATGAAAATATTAATATAGAGATTTTAGAGAAGGATTTAAGAATTGATACTTATCGATCAAGCGGTGCAGGTGGACAACATGTAAACACCACTGATAGTGCAGTTAGAATTACTCATATACCAACAAAAATTGTTGTTCAGTGTCAAAATGAAAGATCTCAACATAAAAATAAAGAAACATGCATGAATATGCTACGTGCCAGACTTTACGATTATGAAATTAAAAAAAAACAGAAAGAAAATCAAAGTAATGAAGCTACAAAATCTGAGATTGGATGGGGACATCAAATAAGATCTTACGTTTTACAACCTTATAGACTTGTTAAGGATAATAGAACTAATCATGAAAGTTCAAATCCCGATAAAATTTTAAATGGCGATATTGATGAATTTTTAGAAGAATCTATTTATCAAATAAAATGATAAAAATTTTTTATAGATTTTTTATATTAGTATTAATTGTATTATTAAGTGCAGTAGGTTATATTAGTACAATTGGAGTAAGTACAAATATTTTTAATTCAAATATAACTCAAGAAATTAAAAAAATTGATGAAAATTTAGATATTAATTTAAAAAAGGTATTAATAATTTTAAATCCAATTCAATTTAAAATTAATCTCAAAACTGTAGGAACAATTATAAAATATAATGAAGAAAAAATTTTTTTAGAGAATATTAAATCAGATATTTCTCTAAAATCCCTGTTATATAGAGAGTTTTCGTTGACTAAAATAAATGTTTCTACAAAGTCTTTAGAAATTAAAAATTTAATTAAATTTTTAAGGTTATTTCAAAAAGATCCTAAAATTTATATAGCTGAACAAGTAATTAAAAAAGGATATTTAATTGCAGATATTAAAATAGAATTTGATGAGAATGGGAAAGTTAAAGATAATTTTCAAATAAATGGTTTAGTAAAAGATGGAAAAATAAATTTTTTTAGAAAATATAATTTAGAGGGAATTAATTTTATTTTTAAATCTAAAAATAATAGATTCCAATTAAATGATTTAGACTTAAAAATTGAAAATAAAAATATTCAATTTCCTGAAACAGTAATTATTAAAAGAAATAATGAGTATTCAGTTTCAGGAAAATTGATTAATAAGCAAATTAATTTAACAAAAGAAAAATTTTATGATTATTTTAAATTACAAAATTCTAATTTTGAAATTAAAGAAATTAAATTTTCATCAGAAAATAATTTTGATTTCATAATTAATAATAAATTTAAGATTAAAGATTTGAATATCAATTCTAAGATTGATTTAATAAATTTAGATATTGAAAATAATTTAGATTTAAAAAGTTTGTTTCCAGACATTGAAAACCTAATTTCTCTTAAAAATCATAAGTTACAAATAAATTATAAAAAAGATAATCTGAATATTTCTGGATCAGGAAATATTTTTTTTCAAAAAAAAGCTGACAATATTAAATATAAAATTTTTAAAAATAATAATAATTTAGATTTTGATACTAAGTTGGATATTAAAGATAATGTTTTTATATTAGATTTTTTAAACTATAAAAAAAAAAATAAATCTGATTTGATTATAGAAGTAAAAGGAGAACATAAAATTAATAAAGGTATTTTGTTTAAAAAAATCAATTTAGTCGAATATGAAAATGTTATTTCAATTAATGATTTATCTCTGTCTAATTTTAATAAGATAAACTATATAAGAAATATTAATCTTAATTACCAAGATGAAAATAAATTCCAAAATAATATTCAAATAACTAAAAAAGATAATAATTACTTTATAAATGGTAGTAGTTTAAATATAAATCGATTAGTTGATAATTTAATTGATTCTGACAATAAAAAGAACGAGGATTTATTTAATAATAATTTTAAAGTAATTGTTGACATCAAGAAAATTTATTTAGATAAAAAAAATATTTTAAAAAATCTTAATGGATATTTAAATTTTAAAAGAGGTAAAGTTTTAGAAGCTGAACTTTCTTCCTATTTTCTAAATAAAAAAAATATTAAATTTACAATTAAATCTAATGATGGTGAAAAGACTACCACGCTTTTTTCTAATGAAGCAAAACCCCTTGTTGATCGCTATAAATTTATAAAAGGATTTGATGAAGGATCTTTGGATTTTTATTCTATTGAAAGTAAAACTAAAACTAGTTCAACTTTAAAAATTTATGATTTCAAACTCAAGGAACTTCCTGCTTTAACAAAGTTATTAACTTTGGCGTCTCTCCAAGGGATTGCTGACTTATTGTCCGGTGAAGGTATAAGATTTAATGAGTTTGAAATGAATTTTTCTAATAAGGGAGATTTAATGACTATTGAAGAAATTTACGCAATTGGACCAGCTATTTCAATATTAATGAGCGGGTATGTAGAAAAAGACAAACTTATAAGTTTAAGAGGAACATTAGTTCCTGCTACTACATTAAATAAAACAATAGGATCTATTCCAGTTTTGGGGAATATATTAGTAGGAAAAAAAGTAGGTGAGGGAGTTTTTGGTGTTAGTTTTAAGATTAAAGGTCCACCTAATAATTTAGAAACTACAGTAAATCCGATAAAAACTTTAACACCTAGGTTTATTACTCGTACTTTAGAAAAAATTAAAAAGAATTAAACAAGTTCAATTTTTATATGCCTTTTTTTTCCAATAGAAAGTTTTAAATAATTCTTATTAAATAACTCATTATTTACAATCAATTTTTCATCTTTAATAAGCTCATCATTTATCTTGATAGCATTACCCTTAAATAATCTTCTTATTTCACTTTTAGAATTTTCCAATTTAGATAAAATTATAAGATCTATAATACTGATCTGTTTATCAAAATCTTTTGATTTAATCTTAACAGTTGGTAAATTAGAACCGAGTGAATCACCGGAAAAAGCCTCTTTAGCAGCTTGTTCAGAATTTTGAGCAGCTTTTTTACCATGAAGCATTGCTGTAGCTTTATTTGCTAACAATATCTTTAATTTATTAATATTTTTATTCTGAAAACTATTAATTTCACTTATTTCAATATCAGTAAAAACTTTTAAAAATTTTATAACATCTCTATCATCTGTATTTCTCCAAAATTGCCAGTAATCATATGCGGATAAAAATCTTTTATCTAACCAAATTGCTCCAGCCTCAGTTTTTCCCATTTTTGTTCCTGAAGCTAATGTAATCAAAGGAGTTGTTAAACCATAAGCTTGTTTGTTGGAATATCTTTTTATTAACTCAACCCCGTTTACAATATTTCCCCATTGATCAGAACCACCTATTTGAAGGGTACAATTTTTTTTTTTATTTAGTTCTAAAAAATCATAAGCTTGAAGAATCATGTAATTAAATTCCATATAACTTAAAGATTGTTCTCTTTCCAATCTAGTTTTAACACTATCAAAACTTAACATTTTATTTATTGTAAAATGCTTTCCTACATCTCTTAAAAAAGAAATATAATTTAAGCCTTTAAGCCAAGAATAGTTATTTACGAAAATTGGTTTTGTTTTTGGATTTTTGACATCTAAATAATTTTTTAATATTTTTTCTATATTTTTAATATTTTTATCTATTTCTTTTTCATTTAAAATTTTTCTTGTTTTATCTTTTCCTGAAGGATCACCAATTCTAGTTGTTCC
>MDSW01207234.1_pt1 | contig 15953 bp, 15 predicted proteins | sample 811171 | NCBI WGS metagenome assembly MDSW01 (sample SAMN05326641, study PRJNA326480) | marine metagenome | isolation source: seawater | place: Atlantic Ocean: North West | collected 2012
AATTTTTTTATTTATGAAATACTCGAGAGAATAAAAAATCAGTATGTATGATAGCACAATCGATAAAATGCCAACGCAAGCGAGTATGATGAAATTGAATTGACCAACAAGAAAACCAACAATTGAATAAACCAGAATAACGATTGCTCCAATTAAAATGGCAATAAATGTTGCTACTTCTCGCGGAGTGCTTAGTTTCATCTATTTTGGAAATTCAATCTTGTAACCTACCCCTTTAACCGTTTTAATATAGTCATCGCCAACTTTCTCTCTCAGCTTTCTAATGTGGACATCGATTGTTCGGTCACCTACCACTACTTCCATACCCCAAACGGAATTCAGAATAACATCTCTTGTGAACACTTTCCCCGGTTTAGACAAAAGTAAGGCAAGTAGCTCAAATTCCTTTTTAGGAAGGTGAATTTCAGATTCATCTTTAATTGCGATATATTTCTCTCTATCGATTTTTAAACTTTCTGTGGTATTTTCATCTGTCGACAAATTCATGTTTTTTCTCCTAAGCAGAGCCTTAATACGACTAACCAATACCCTAGGTTTTATCGGTTTTGTGATGTAGTCATCTGCTCCTGAGTCAAAGCCAGCAATTTGCGAATAATCCTCACCTCGAGCAGTTAAAAAGGCAATCACTACACCCTCTAAATTAGGCTGTGATCTTATTTCCATGCACGCCTCTATCCCGTCCATTTCAGGCATCATGACATCTAGCAGAATTAAATCAGGTAAAACATCAATAGCCAACTGGAGGCCTTCCTTACCATTTTGCGCAGTATAGACTTTAAAACCCTCTTTTTTTAGGTTGTAGCTGACCATATCCAATAAGTCTTCCTCATCGTCAACAATCAATACTTTATATTTTTCGTTCATCATTTTTCTGCTAAAATTCTTCTTATATCAACACAGTTATGTTACGAGAGTATTAAGTTAATTTAACTTTTTTAATATTCGATTAACCAAAATCAAAATACGAGACATCTCTGACCCCTGCAATTAATTTTTTTAATCGACGATTTCGCGCAAAATACTGTTGCAGGCATTGCCAATTTGAAAAATCACAAGTAAAATCAACGTTAATTTAAGGTTTAGGCTAGTTAATATTTTGGTAACATAGACATAAAGCAAGAATAAAGTTTCAGATATCTACTAATAAACTGTACGCTTCATCTTTGCACCAAAGAAAATTAATATTCCAAAAATTACGAAAACAAAAACAAAATGAAAAAGAACATTAAACTAGCGGGGATTGCATTAGCTGGTATTTTAACCTTCACAGCGTGCAACAAGAAGACGGGTTGCATGGACCCTACCGCAGCAAATTACGACCCAGAAGCAACGAAAGATTGTTGTTGCGTTGCTCAGCCAGAGCCTCCTGCTTCAGCAAATGAAGTGCATTCAGGATTTATTACAGCGAACCAAACTTGGTCAAATACGACCATTCACGAGCTAGCAGGGAAAGTAGTGGTTAATTCAGGCGTCACTTTAACTATAGAAGCAGGAACAATAATAAAGGGAAGATCAGGAACAGGTTCTTTGGCCTCTGCTCTTGTTGTTGCTCAAGGTGGAAAATTAGAAGCAATTGGAACTTCCTCTGCTCCAATTATTTTCACATCTGAGTTGGATAATATTGAATTAGGGCAATTGGCAGGGACTAACCTTGATGAAAACGATGCTGAAAAATGGGGTGGAGTTATCATTCTAGGTTATGCACCAGTGTCTACAGAAAATGGAGACGTTACCGGTCAGATTGAAGGAATTCCAGCAGAAGAATCTTATGGAACTTACGGCGGATCTAATGCAACCGATAATTCAGGAACATTATCATACATATCTATTCGTCATGGGGGAGCACTAATTGGTGAGGGTAATGAGATTAACGGACTTACTCTTGGTGGAGTTGGTTCCGGAACGGTAATCAATAACGTTGAAGTAATTGCCAATTTGGACGATGGAATCGAGTGTTTCGGTGGTACTGTAAACATTACCAATGCTTTGGTGGCTTACCAAGGTGACGACGCCTTAGATATCGATCAGAACTACTCCGGAACGATTGACAATTTTATCGTTATCAATGACAACGGTGATGAAGGCTTGGAAATTGATGGTCCAGAGGGATCAACCTATGTTGACGGAATGTTCACGTTATCAAATGGATCAATTTGGACAACGAATGGAAATGGTTCAGGTAGCGATATAAAATCAAAAGCGCAAGGAACCATATCAAACACTTACTGGAACGGTTGGGCATCAAAATCGGTAAAAATCAGAGCATCCTTTTCTGACACATCAAGTTGTACTCTAAAGGCCGATTCTTATCTATACTTAACTGCTCCAAGTGGTTCTCAGTCTCTTACATTCACAGGTTCGCAAATTGTTGGATCTGCAAGTGTTGTTGATCAAGTTGATGTGTACACCAAATCAATGGATGGTTCTGGTTGTGTAGATCCTTTGGAAGGAACTGCTGAATCCGCTGTTAGTGCCGGTGCACCAATTGTAGGTTCAGCGACTACTGGACATACCGGTGATTTTGGTTGGACATGGGCTTCAATTAAAGGGAAAATTTGAGTTCAATACAAAGAAATAAACTGTATTCATGTCATGCTCCCGAATTAGTTCGGGAGCATACTTTGTTAAAAAAATGATGAATTTGAAGTATTTAGTAAAAAGTTTTTTGGTCCTTATTCTTTTGGGCAGCTCAGTTGGGTATGGTCAGCATTTGCGTGGAAAAGTAAGCGATGATTTCGGCCCACTTATCGATGTAGAAATCGCAATTGAGAATACAAATGTTGTGGCTTATACCAACGAGAAAGGGGAATTCGTTTTACCATTAGCAGGCTCAAATGGAAATAACATCATTTTCAGCTATACATTCTATAACGAGATGAGAATCATGGGTTTAAATGTCGAAATGAACGAAATAAAAACCATTGATCTTAAAATGGAGCTAAGTAAACTGAATGAACCCAGTGTGGTTCTTTTGGACTTTAGTCATTTGTCTGAACAGCCAAGGAAAAAAGAAAGTCCAATTCAAAACTTGTAGTAAAATTACGATCAAACCAATTACATCGACACTAAACAAATTCTAATGAAAATTCAACATTTCGTTCTTCTTACGCTTCTTTTCGTTCTTTCCATCTCCTATTCATTTTCTCAAAAGATTGTTGGAACAGTATACGATGAATTTGGTCCTCTAATGGAGGCCGATGTGAAAATTGAAGGAACAGATAAGGGGGTATTAACTGATATGGATGGAAAATTTTCGTTCAGCGTACCTGCAAACCAAGCTGTGAATATTGTAATCTCTTACACTTTCTACTCCGACTATAAAATTGAAAACATTAAGCTAAAGCCAGGTGAAACCAAGACATTTGAAGTTAGCATGGCAATTGCAGTGGAAGGTGGAAAAGAGATCGTTATAGATGCTAAAATAGACGAAGGAAAAACAACTGTAATCCTAGACCAAAAAGCAAAATCAGCCAAAACCTTTGATGGGATAACTTCCCAGGAAATACAACAGAAGGGGGACAATAATGCTTCCCAAGTGGTTAGAAGAATATCGGGAGTATCTATTGAAGCAGGAAAATATGTGTACGTCAGAGGGTTGGGAGATCGATATACCAAAACGATATTAAATGGACTGGATATCCCTGGTCTCGATCCAGATAAAAACTCTATTCAGCTTGATATTTTCCCATCCAACATCATAAAAAACATAAAGGTGTACAAATCGTTTTCTCCGGATTTACCCGGAGACTTCACAGGAGGGCTGGTCGATATTGCCACTCAAGATTTTCCTGATGAAAAAATGATTAATGCTTCAATCGGTTTTGGATACAATCCCGGGATGAATTTTAATCCCGAGTATGTAAAATATAATGGTGGTTCATTGGACTTTCTCGGGTTTGATGACGGAACAAGGCGTCTACCGATTAGTAAGTTTACACTCATTCCGGATGAGGCTGTTGCAGACCAACAGCTAACACTAATTACCAGACTATTCTCCCCGACAATGGCTGCTCATGAATCACGGTCTCTTATGAATTTTAATATGGCATTGAGCGGTGGAAACAAGTACAAGATCAAATTGGGTAAACAAGATGCTACCTTCGGTTTCAACACCTCTTTTTCTTACAGAAATACAACTACTTTTTATCAAAACGCGCAATTTGGTCGGTACACAAAAGATCCAGATAGGGAAATCACAGAGCTTTTTCTTCAAGAAGATCGATCGGGAAGACTTGGACAAAATAACGTAATATGGAGCGCTCTTGCTTCGGCTGGATTGAAATTTAATCACGCGAAATACAACTTAACCTTACTTAGATCTCAAAATGGATTTTCCCAGACTGCAGACAGAATTCGATCAAACTATGACCAAACGGGGGCAACGCTTTTTGAGGATATTCTGACCTATACTCAGCGATCGGTAAACAATGCGACACTCAGTTCAATTTGGAATTTCAAAAAAATCGAAATAGACGCACAGAATTCCTTAACTTATTCAACGATATCTGATCCGGATTTCAGAACTACCTCCTTTTCGCTAGGCGTAAATAATGACACATTGATGGCGCTTGGAGATGGAGCCGGAGTAAGTCGGTTTTTCCGAGACCTAAAAGAATTAAATAATCACAGCAAACTGGATTTCACTATTCCGTTTATGGTCAAAGAGAACAAATCATTGTTAAAGTTTGGAGCTTCGGGTATATTCAAATCCAGGTCTTTTGATGTACAGAGTTTTCAATTTAGAGTAAGCGGCCAAACTGTATTCAACGGCGATCCGGATTACCTTTTCTTACCGGCAAACATATGGAATCCAGAAACTGGAAATGGGACTTATGCTATAGGTAATTATGAACCGGTTAATACTTATGATGCGACCCAGAGAATCCTTGCAGGGTATTTAATGAACGAACTTCCCATTGGAAAATTTAGAGCAGTTTATGGAGTTCGGGTTGAAAACAACGTAATGACTTATGCCGGTCAGAATAACGATGGCAGCTTAATTTTAAATGATTCGACGACCTTAAATGCGTTGAATGCGCTTCCATCGATGAATTTAATTTATGCGATAAAAAATGTGGTCAATGATTCGACGTATTCAAAAATGAACTTGAGAGCTTCCTACAACCATACCTTGGCAAGGCCGAGCTTTAAGGAAAAATCAATCGCCCAAATTTTTGATCCTGTTTCATCCAGAACGTTCATTGGGAATCTCGACCTGCAGCAAACTGAAATCGTGAATTATGACCTCCGATGGGAATATTTCTTTGCTCGAGGGGAGCTAATTTCCGTTTCTGGTTTTTACAAACAATTTTCCGGGCATATCGAACTCGTTCCATTCGAAACAGCACCAGACAATCTAAAACCAAGAAACTCCGGGCAGTCATCTGTTACAGGAGTGGAATTTGAGATTCGAAAAACACTTGGATTTATTTCCGAGAAATTGCTGGACTGGGGAGTAGGCTTAAATGCGACTTGGGTAGAATCCAAAATGGATATGAATACGGTGATTGTTAGTAATGGCTCGCAAACACAGGATGTTCAGACAGAATTACAATCCCGAAGCGCTAATGCAAGAAGCGGGGAAGTTATAGATCAGTTCAGGCCAATGACAGGACAATCTCCTTACATGATTAATGCGAGTGTCAATTATGGAAATAAGAAAAGCGGACTTGATGCTAACTTGAGCTATAACGTTCAAGGTAAAACATTAACGATTGTTGGGGTTGGCATAGTACCGGACATCTATACTCAACCATTTAATAGTTTAAACTTCAAGGTATCAAAACGGATCAACGACTGGGCAGTTGTGAGCTTTAGAGCAACGAATTTACTGGGTGATAAAAGAGAATTGGTTTACGAATCTTATGGTGTTGATTCCTCTACCGATCCAGCTTATTTTTCTCTGCTTATACCGAATAGGACATTTTCGGTTAAAGTAGGAATCAACTTAGCCAAGATTAAAAAAGAGAAAATCGAAGAAATCGAGATTAATTAGGTGCTGCATTGGGTCTAGTCAACAACAATCTAACTTGTAACCCACTCCTTTTACGGTTGTAATTATTTTGTCACCAAGTTTTCCTCTAAGATTCTTTATATGAACATCTATGGTTCGCTGATTTTTTAGTTTAGTTTCAACCCAAAGTTCTTTTTGAATTTCTGTCCTACTAAACACTTTTTTAGGATATTCTACTAATATTTCTAACAACTCGAATTCCTTTTTACTCAAAGAAATGGATTGCTCATCGAATTGAATATTAAATTTGGCACGGTTCATTGTAATGTGACTACAATTATTATTTCGTGAACGAAATTGTTCTCGAGAAGCATCGACCCTCCTCAAAATTGTATCAACTCGAGCACTAAATGAGCCTATTGAAATTGGTCTAATCCAGAAAGCATCCGCACCATGTTTAAGAAATAATGCTTCCACAAAACTGGCCTCTTCTTCGGATAATACGACAATACTTAAGTTAACGTAACCAAATCGGTCTCTTAATTTTTTAATAAAATACGATGTAGAGCCACCGAATAGATTTAACTCAACAAATACAAGGCATATTGATCTTGATTCAATTAACTCAATACACGTGTCTAAGTCTGCGGACCGAAAAAGTAGGTAATGATTTTCAAAGCCAGAAGGCAAACTGACTTTATCATCAGAATCACATATATGTAACACTTTTGGTCTCACAATTAACTGTAGTAAATTAAAGGTTCAGCTATTACTGAAATATCAATTCAAGGTTAAAATTCAGCATATGTTAGAAATTAGAGACACTTTAAGGTTAATTTTGACATGTGAGTACAGTCGTCATACATAAATTGGTTGGGATTACTGGATTATTTCTCAAACTTGGATTGGTTGCATTCGGAGGTCCTGCGGCGCATATTGCTTTGATGCAGAAAGAGATAATCGAAAAAAGGAGATGGATGTCGGACCAGCATTATCTTGATCTCATCGGAATCACCTCATTGATACCCGGTCCAAATTCGACTGAAATGGTGATGCACTGCGGTAAGGAAAGAGGTGGAGTTGCCGGATTATTCATGGCCGGAGCCTCCTTCATTTTACCTGCTGTTGTAATCACATTAGGCGTTGCTTATCTGTATACTGTTTATGGTAAACTGCCTGCTGTTGAGCCTTGGATTTACGGAATAAAGATTGGGGTTATCGCGTTGATCGTTTCTGCAGTTATTAAGTTGGCGAAGAAAGCTGTAAAAAACTGGTTATTGGGAGTTATTGGAGCTCTTGCGGTTGTTACAGGATTATTTGGAATCCATGAAATCCTGATCATTTTAGGTGCCGGACTTCTTTACCTAGGGCTAAAACAATTTAAACTTGTTCCGTCTATTATAGTCCCGCTAGCGCTCTTGGGGCCAGTTGTGGTTAATCGCCCCGAAACCATCACCAGTCTTAAAATATTTCTCGTGTTCCTTAAAATGGGAAGTATTCTTTTTGGAAGTGGTTATTTGCTTTTCGCCTACATGGACACTGAATTAGTTGAAGGGCTAGGTTGGATCACTAGAGAACAGTTAACTGAAGCCATCGCTATTGGGAATATCACTCCGGGGCCTGTTCTTTCCACTGCTACCTACGTTGGATTCGAATTAGATGGTCTATCGGGTGCAGCCTTGGCCACCGTCGGAATATTCCTTCCATCATTCTTGATCATTTTGATCATTTCTCCCTTCATTCCAAAACTTAGAAATTCAAAAGGGGCGAGATGGTTAATTAACGGAATCAATGTAGGTGCTTTAGCAATGATGTTAGTGGTAACTTACAAGTTGGGTCTTGAAATGATCATTGACTGGAAGTCAATTTTGATTTTCGCAGCGGCGACAGCAACAGTGATTTTTTATTCCAAGGTCAACACTTTCCTGTTTGTAGGCTGTTGCAGTATTTTAGGATTCTTGCTTACCTTAATACCCTAATAAATAAACTATGATTCAATACAATCCCAAAGGTTGGTTTAGGCATGTTTATCGTTTCCATAAAAGCGATACAATTATTATCCTATGGAAAGAGATTCTCATTATTGGATTAATTACCGGTGGAATGACCTGGGTCGAGATCAACTATTTCTCCGACTATACTGAACTCGAAAACGTTGGTATTATCTACTCTTTGATCGGCTTTGTCTTATCACTTCTGCTGGTTTTCAGAACAAATACGGCCTATGACCGATGGTGGGAAGGCAGGAAGAAATGGGGCTCGCTGGTGAACAATTCCAGAAATCTGGCACTAAAGATATCCTCACTTGTCGAGAGCGATGATGCAAAAAAATACTTCGGCAGAATGATACCCAACTATTCTTTTTCAATGAAGGAACATTTGCGGGCCGGAGTAAAAATTGAAGAGCTGGAATTAAATGATCAAGAAGTAGAAGAAATAGAATCTCTGGAACACAAACCAAGCTACATTGCCAAAAAAATGTACAACAAGCTGGCAGAGCTGAAGACAAAAGGAGAGATATCAGAGGAAGAATTTCTTTCACTGGATAAAAATCTCCTTACTTTCTCCGACATCATTGGTGCTTGTGAGCGGATTAAGAAAACTCCTATTCCTTATTCATATTCTTTGTTCCTAAAGAAGTTTATTTTCATCTATGTGGCAACACTTCCCATAGCTTTCGTTCAATCGTTAGGGTATTGGACCTGTCCAATTGCCATGTTTGTATTCTATGTTCTTGTGAGTATTGAAGTACTTGCGGAAGAAATCGAAGATCCTTTTGGTGAAGACGCTAACGACCTGGATACGGATGGTATTTCTGTGACTATTCGAGCCAATGTAAAGGAAATACTGGGTTAATTTCTCAATCTTATTTTTCCAGCTAAATCTTTTATCGTAATTTTACGATGATGATTGAGAAATACACAGAATCACAAGTAGATGTTGCCAATTTTTGCAAAGCTCTAGCCCATCCGGCAAGAGTTGCAATAGTCCAGTATTTATTGTCAAGAGAAGACTGCGTTTGCGGAGAGATCGTAGATGAGCTTCCTCTTTCGCAGAGTACAGTTTCTCAGCACTTGAAAGAGCTGAAAAAAGCAGGTCTTATCCAAGGAACTGTGAGTGGACCAAAGGTCTGCTACTGCATTCATCCCGATGCTTGGGACAAGTTTTCGTTTCTAATCACACCTGTGTTCAGTGAAGTAAAATCAAAATTAACCTGTTGCCCATGAGTTTTCCAAGAATGCATGTAAGCCTTTATGTAAAGAACATTTATCAAACGGCTGATTTTTACAGCAAATTTTTCGGACAGAAGCCGGACAAGATCAAAAACGACTACTGCAAATTCACTTTGGAGGAACCCTCCCTGATCATATCGTTTGTTCAAAATGAAGATAAAGTAAGCGACCGGTTTGGTCATTTGGGTTTTCAAATCGATTCTTTGGAAGAACTAAAAACCAGAATGGCAAACTTGAACCTGCAGAAGATAGAGATATTAGAAGAAATGGGAACCAATTGTTGCTACGCCAATCAAGACAAATTTTGGGTGACCGACCCCAGCGGATACATGTGGGAAGTATACTATTTCCATAAAGATGTTGAATTTAATGACCCCAGATATCAGGCAAATGATGCCTCGGCATGCTGCACTCCTGAACTACCGCGATCTGAGAAACAGAAAATAAAACTGGCTGATTTACAAAATAACAATTGCACCCCCGAAAGTGGGTGCTGTTAACGCTATGAAATTACTTGTTTTGTGCACCGGAAATAGCTGCAGGAGCCAAATGGCCGAAGGCTTTTTGAAATACTATGCAAAGGAAATGGACATCTCCCTCGAAGTTGTGTCTGCAGGAGTGCAAACGGATGGCCTGAATCCAAGAGCTGTTGTAGTGATGTCCGAAGTTGGCATTGACATTTCAGAACAGACATCTGATCTCGTTGATCAGTTTCTTGACAGCGGTGTGACCCATTTGTTTTCCGTATGTGATCATGCTAAAGAAAGCTGCCCTACATTCCCTGAACATGTCAAGCGGATGCACCAATCTTTTCCCGATCCTGCAGATGCTCGTGGAACTGAACAAGAAATACTTGTAGCTTTTAGAAATATCCGTGATCTCATTTGCTCCTTTTCAAAAGAGCTTTTGGTTAGTGATTTTTTAAGTAATAAAGATTGAAGACATTTCTTGGAGAGGCATTAGGAACATTTATACTTGTTTTTCTCGGTACCAGCTCTGTGGCATTTTCCGTTCTGTATGGAATTAGTCTATTTCAAGTGGCATCAGTTTGGTGCATCGCGGTGATCTTGGGAATTTACCTATCAAGAAAATGGTCCAATGCGCATTTAAACCCTGCTGTTTCTGTTGCTTTTTTGATCCAGTCTCCCAAGACCGAATGGCCTTCTTTTTCTAGCAATATATTAGGTCAACTGATCGGTGGAGTCTGTGCCGCTTTTGCAACATACCTTGTATTTGATTCTGACCTAGCACAATACGAACTACAATCTGAGATTCTCCGGAATACAAGTGATGGTATTCTTACCAGTTGCGTATTTACAGAATACTTTCCTAATCCAGGATTGAGTCATATTGTTGGAGAAGTTTCGGTACTCAAAGCATTTTGTGTTGAGGGAGGCGGAACTTCTTTACTCGTATTATTTATTTTGTATGTCTCGGAAAGTAAGCGCATTCATCGAATAGCACCTGTTCTAATTGGCATTTTTCTAGGGTTATTGATTTACTTTCTAGCTCCCTATACTCAGGGCGGATTTAATCCGACAAGAGACTACATACCCCGAATTTTTGTCTATTTCGCAGGTTGGCAGGGATCGGCATTTCAAAATGGAATAATTAATTCACTACTAGTATATGTTATTGGACCTTTTATTGGAGCAATATTGGCCGCATTCGTTAAGCATTTATTGAATCAATTGTTTCTAACAAAAAAATAACACACATAGGGTTAAAGAAACCGCTACTTCAATTACCTTTAACCACTATTATTTGATGAAGACAATCGCAGTAAAATATTTTCTCTTTTTATTATTCACACTTTCCGTTGCAAACAGCGATTCATTAGCGGCAGATAAAAGTGTAGAAATAGATCAAACGGATATTATTTTTGAAAATATCCATGCTACCAAAGTCAGTACCGACACAGCGCTCCTGCAATGGAATAGTATTCCCAATGTCGAGAGCCTTTTTCTGAGGTACCATAAAGCATCCAATAAATTTATTCCGGCGGATGAGATTCAATGGACAGAGATTGAGCTTGAAAATAATGCAACAAAATGTGTCGTTAAACAGCTCGATCCTTCTCAAAAATACAAATGGCAAATTGGCGCAAGGTATGCGCGATCTGACACCAATTCAGGGAAAATTTGGTCAGAAACTCAAAGTTTTCAAACCAGCGATAGATTTGGATTACTACAAGTTTTAATTATTCTTGGAGCGCTCGGGTTTTTTATTTACGGTATGAAAATTATGAGCGAAGGCATCCAGAAGCTGGCTGGAACTCGCCTAAAAAGAATTTTGTCTGCGATGACAACAAATCGATTTTCAGGAGTATTTACAGGTTTTCTTACCACATCATTAATTCAATCTTCATCGGCCACTACTGTGATGATTGTAAGCTTTGTGAATGCCGGATTGCTCACACTCAGGCAAGCAATTGGTGTGATCATGGGAGCAAACATTGGAACCACCATGACCGCCTGGTTACTTGTTATTCTTGGGTTCTCAAAATTTAGCCTTTCCACGTACTCATTACCTCTAATTGCGTTTGGTCTACCATTGATGCTAATGAAAAAGAGTCAGCTAAAAGCACTCGGAGAGTTTTTAGTAGGATTTGCACTTCTTTTTATCGGACTTTCTGCATTGAAAGATTCCGTAGAAGCACTGGGATTATCAGAAAACCAACAATTTATTAACTGGATCAATAGTATGGCTGGTGGGTTCGGATCTACATTGTTATTCATATTGATTGGAACACTTATTACTATAGTGGTTCAGTCCTCTAGTGCAGCCATGGCCCTTACGCTCATATTTGTTGGAAATGGTCTGTCATTCGAGCTGGCTGCAGCCATTGTTCTTGGTGAAAATATTGGCACAACAATTACGGCAAATATCGCAGCTTTGATTGGAAATATTCATGCCAAGCGAGCTGCCAGAGCTCACTTCGTTTTCAATGTTTTTGGTGTCCTTTGGATGACAATTGTATTTGGATGGTTTCTTTCAGGAATAGCTGATTTTATGGGTAGTACCGAATGGGGAAGCCCCATAACTGACGTCAACCATCCAGGCTACGATTCGAGTGAAAATAAGCAATCCATCCGTATTGCCTTGGCACTATTTCATACTGTATTTAATATCATCAACACATTATTACTAATTGGATTGGTGGATTTCATTGCTAAAACAGTAACAAAACTAACCCATTCGAAAGGAGAAGATGATTCGTTCTCATTAGAGTACATTGGAACTGGATCCATCAAAACACCAGAACTTTCGTTGCTTGAAGCTAAAAAGGAAATTGCAAAATTTGGGAAAATAACCGCCAAGATATCTCGTTTTGTCCAGCAACTATTGATAGAACACAATTCAAAAAAGCAAAGTCAGCTTCTTGATAAGGTTGAGAAGTATGAAGAAATTACGGATCGAGTTGAATTAGAGGTTGCGAATTATCTATCAAAAGTTTCAGAAGGCACGCTGACGGAGGTGACTTCTATCCAGGTAAGAGGAATGCTAAGTATTGTCAATGATCTAGAACGTATTGGAGATATTTATTACCAGATGTCCAAAACGATCGAAAGAAAAATAGAGGAAAAAGTCTGGTTCACGCCAAATCAAAGAGATAAACTAATGAAAATGATGGGGCTCATTGATGAAGCATTTGTGATCATGACGGACAACCTCTCATTGAGCACATCCGAAATCGACATTGGCATTGCTCGACAAAAAGAAAATGAGATCAACGAATACAGAGATTATCTGAGAAAAAAACACTTGGAAAGTGTAGAGAAGGGAAATTATCAAATTCGAAATGGAATGATCTTTACAGATCTGTTTTCTTCATGCGAAAAAATCGGTGATCACATCATGAATGTATCAGAAGCGCTAGTCGGTGAAATCTAATTATCGATAAATCACATTTGATTCCACCCAGTTACTTTGATTCAATGCCCGATCTACCAACATTACTCTGTATTTAATTGTATCCGAATCCGGAGATCCCAGCAAATAATAGAATGGTTCTAGAGTCATTTCAATTTCACCCTTTAACGCCTTATTTTGGCCTGTTGGTGTAATGATGGGGGTACGATACCTGAATTCGATTGGTTCTCCAGTGATGTCCGTTGCTTGAACCCATCCTAAACCATCTTTCTTCTCCCAATACTGAGCAAACAGATTATAGTGGTAAATACTAGAGGTATCATAGGGAGGCAAAGTATCTGATTCCGATAGACCTATGTCTCCGTCACCATCCTGAAAAGTGACTGTTAGCTTAGCGGAATCCGATAATATGACAAAATCTTTAAATGCAATTTCCGGCTCAGGCGGAAATTCTTGAGGTTTCAAGCATGATGCAACAGAAACAACCAATAAAATACCAATAAGTATATTTTTGAAAACTGCTTTCATAAAATGTAAATTTACTACTTAATTCGGCAATGAAAACCGACCCATTTCATATCAATGATATTTTTACAATTAGTTCTGATCAAGAATTTAACGATAAAGCGATACAAATATTTCATCATCAAACCAAACATTGTAAGCCGTACAAAACATTTTTAGATCTCGTAAATATTGACACTAAAAAGGTAAAAAAGGTCGAGGATGTTCCATTTCTGCCCATAGAACTATTTAAACAGCATGAGATTTATACCGGAACAGAAAGACCATCACTGATATTTGAAAGTAGTGGTACAACTGGGACAAATAGAAGTAAACATTATGTGAAATCACCCGATTTGTATCATCGGTCTTTTGTCACAGGCTTTGAACATTTTTACGGAGATATTGAAGATTATGTCATACTTGGCCTTCTTCCGTCCTATATTGAACAGGGCAATTCGAGTTTGGTATATATGGTAGATAAGCTTGTCAAATTAAGTGGGAAGCCGGAGTCGGGTTTTTATCTCAACAACTATAAAGACCTAAGAGATACACTACAACATTGTATTCAACATAACAAAAGTACCGTACTTATAGGTGTTACTTATGCACTGCTTGAATTTGCATCTGAATACCCAACAGATCTTCATAATGTCATCGTTATTGAAACAGGAGGAATGAAAGGGCGGAAGAAAGAATTGATTCGACAGGAAGTTCATGATCAACTAAAGTCTGCTTTCTCATTGAACCAAATACATTCTGAATATAGCATGACAGAATTGCTATCTCAAGCCTATTCCAAATCAAGTGGCACCTTCCTTTGTCCACCCTGGATGAAGGTCTCTTTTCGCTCGAGTGCTGATCCAGTGCACTCAAATGCTGGCTTGGAAGCAGGTATAATCAATATTATTGATCTGGCAAATTTTAATTCTTGCTCATTTATTGCAACTCAAGATGTTGGAAAAAAAGATGGAGACGGATTTAAAGTATTGGGAAGGTCAGACCTATCTGAAATAAGAGGTTGTTCACAGCTAGTTATTTAGTTTAATTCACTATTTTCTTAACATTAAGGAAACATTTAAATAATTTTTCGTAACTTTGAGTTAACATTAGCGTAACACTAGATAAATGTTATTATCATGAAAAAATTAGTTTCCACGGCATTATTATTTTTAGGAGCATCTCTGTTTCTCGTTGCTCAGACAACGGATTATTACGATCAAAATAAGAGTCAAGAGGTAGTCTCGATTTCTAAATACGAATTTAAAGTCGTAAACTTTTTTGACAATGGGAAGGTGAAATCTGAAGCCTACTACTTAAATGACGAGCCGAATGGCACTTGGATCGGATACAATCAAAACGGCGAAATCGAAACGATTCAAAACTACAGCATGGGTTCCAGAGTTGGAAATTGGATTCGAATGTCTAAAGATGGCAGAACGAAATATGTAACGAAATATGTTGACAACCAAATTGTCTCCACCAGTCGTATTGATGAAACTGGAAGTGTGATTGCATCGCGATAAAACCTTCAGTAATTTTTGGAAAAGAAAGCCTCGCTTTGCGGGGCTTTTTTACTCTCCGCGCTTAACAATAACATGTTTTTTCTTACCCTTTGAAACAATCATGTAAACGCCATATAACCAATCCTCTTCTTGGATTTGAAAGTCTTCTTTAATTTTTTCCTTATTGATGGCTACGGCGTTTCCTTGTAGCGCTCGTCGAGCTTCCCCATTGGAGCCATAAATTCCTGTTTCCCCGGATAGAAAGGGTAATAGTCCAAGGTCCGAATTCCAATTGACTTCTACTTTATCGAAAGACCCAACTGACTTTTCAAATTCTTCTCGTCCCATGGAAGCTAATTCTTCCTTGCCTATACTGCGATCAAACATAATATTCCGATCCAGCCCCAATGCATCGTACTCCTCTTTAGAATGCACACGTACTGTAATTTCCTTTCCCAGTTCTTTCTGAAGCATTTTTTTCCCTGGGTCCTTTTCATGAAAGCTCACCAATGCCTCTATTTCCTCGATATTCTTAAGAGAAAATATTTTCATATACGTTACCGCATCCTGATCCGACGCATTCAACCAATATTGATAAAAGTCTCTGACCGAAGTTTTTTCTTTGTTCAACCAAACTGCACCACTTTCTGTTTTTCCAAATTTCGTTCCATCCGCTTTTTTGATCAGCGGAGTAGTCACGGCAAAAGCCTCTCCGGAACCCATTCTTCTTATGAGCTCTGTTCCCGTTACAATATTCCCCCATTGATCGGATCCTCCCAATTGAAGCTTACATCCATATTCCTTATTCAAATGGTAAAAATCATACCCTTGTACCAGCTGGTAGCTGAACTCAGTGAAGGACAT
>MDSW01212428.1_pt1 | contig 15953 bp, 12 predicted proteins | sample 811171 | NCBI WGS metagenome assembly MDSW01 (sample SAMN05326641, study PRJNA326480) | marine metagenome | isolation source: seawater | place: Atlantic Ocean: North West | collected 2012
AAGCCATCGAAGATGTGGAAGTCGTTATTCACGATGCTGCTGAAGTAGGTGTGGGCCAGTCGATGTACGCTATCGACCAGTACGTATCGACAAATGTTCAGGGCACAGGAGTATTATGGGATATTCTAGTTAACGAAAAACATAAAGTTGAAAAAGTACTTGTTGCCAGTTCCATGAGTCTTTATGGGGAAGGTTCCTACCAGTGCCCAGAACATGGAAAAATTAACCCCAAGCCTAGACCGGAAAGTCAGCTTGCTGATGGAAAATGGGAAATGCTTTGCCCTGAGTGTGCTTTACCAGTCTGTCCGATTCCGACGGACGAAGATAAGGAACTCAATTGCACATCGGTCTATGCTCAAAGTAAAAAAGATCAAGAAGTATACTCTTTAATGATTGGCAAGGCTCACCAGATTCCTACAGTGGCCTGCCGTTATTTTAATTGTTACGGCCCGCGTCAGTCTCTGAACAATCCTTATACCGGCGCAGCAGCTATTTTCTGTTCAGCGATTAAAAACGATTCTCCACCTCTGATTTATGAAGATGGTCACCAGCGCCGCGACTTTATAAATGTTAAAGATCTGGTGCGTGGAAAACTGCTTTTACTGGATCACCAAGATTCTAATTATGGTATTTTTAATATCGGTACCGGCAAGCCTTCCTCAATTCTGGAGCTAGCAGAAGTCCTTATTGAACTTTTTGGAAAGAACATATGTCCAGACGTAATTTATAAGTTCCGTAATGGAGATATTCGGGACTGTTATGCCGACATATCCAAAATTAATGATCTGGGGTTTGTGCCTGAGTTTACTTTGAAACAAGGGCTCGAAGACCTGGTCGCATGGAGCGATAAGCAGCATGCGATTTCGAGTGTTAAAGATGCCCATCAAAAACTGGTTGAAAAAGGCCTTGTGCTGGAAACGCAGCAATTGGCTGGCAAATAACCACCGTTTTTTCTCACCCTTGCGGAATCTCTCTGAAAATTTTCGGGAGTATCAAACATGACCCAGCGCAGTGGATTTATTTTGGGGGGAACATTGTTCTTCCTATTTCTCCTGCTTACACCCCTTGGCATTTTTAACGACTGGGTTCCCCCCAACATCCATCAAGGTTTTTACTCTGTAGCAACTATTGATGCAGGAGATGATACTGGCTATTACGCCTTTCTTCGTTCAGTATTTTTTGACGCTGATTTGGACTTTTTTAATGAGCTTAATTATGCGCATTCTGAAAAATTTATGCCGACCGGCTATGTTTTTAATAATTGGCAAATGGGCCAAGCACTTGTATTCCTGCCATTTTTTATTTTAGGTCATTTACTGGCGCTTCTTTATCAGAGTTTAGGTTATCCCATTCTGGTAGGGGGTTATTCAGCCCCTTATTACATATCCACTGCCGTTGCCTCGGTCACTTTCTTGTTTGCTGCTCTGATTTTGATTTTTAAAACTCTATATTCATTTATTGATAAAAGATATGCCTTACTTGTGACACTTTCTATCTGGTTAGCCTCACCGCTGGTTTATTTTTCGTTTATTCGCCAGCGCATGTCCCATACCGTAGAGTTTTTCTTTGCCACTGTTTTGATATTTGCATGGATCAATTTTCGTCAGCAACTCACGAGGGCAAATAGTAATGACTCGAAAAGCCGAGATACATCATTAAGTCCAGAAAGGAGCACGGCAAACCTGAGGTTTTGTTATGCCGTATTGGGGACTCTGCTCGGCTTCCTTTGTATGACAAGGATAATAAATATTGCTTTTTTTGCATTATTTACCGTGGATCTATTATGGCATTTTCGCAGAAACTTGAAGTCAATTGCTACAATTAGGGAAATAACTGTACTAGGTGGATCCATGCTTGGCGGATTTTTTTTGGTAATGCTCCCTCAGGTAGTTTGTTGGTTTCAGTTAAATGGTGTGCCTTTTCCGCCAAGGCATATAAAATTTGCTGGTGAAGGGTTATCTGAAATCTCTTTGTTGAACCTACTTGAAAAAATATGGGCGTTATTTTTTTCTGCAAACTGGGGTTTGCTATTTTCAATGCCACTTGCATTAGCGGGAATAGTGGGTCTATTTTTAAAAAATGATTGGTTGAAAGAAATTCGCCCAGGTTTATTAGCCTATCTAGTAGGGATTTTTGGAATTGTGATTATATACCCCGAAGATTCTGCTTCCTATGGACACCGGCATTTGATCTCTGCGTTACCTATTTTTGCTCTAGGACTGGGCAATTTGTTGCGACATATTTCGTTTGCTCGGTTCAAATGGGGAGTTATTCTTGCAATCATTGGAGTTTTGTCAGCGGTATTGGTGCAATATTTTATGCTCATCCAATATAAGGTGACTCTACCTTATAACCATCCTGAATTTACATTGAAAGCTATGGGATCAATGTTGGAACTTATATCCAGCAGTGCCAATCTGTTATTACGATCAACTAATTTTTTTAATATTATTTCGCTTCCACACCTTCAATCTTGGGACTATCTTGATGGATTGTTCCTTTTAGTGTTTCCATTATTTCAATTAGCAGGTCTGGTGAGTGTTTGGGTTTTAATAAAATGGGCGGGACAGGCATCTTGGTTTAACCCGAAATTTATCTTAGGAAAGAGTGCAATCGTCAGCTTTTTGCTACTGTTTGTTGTTATGGTTGCCACGCCGACAAAAACGGAGTCCGAAATTAATGCTAGGATGCAATATAAGGAAGCAGTTAAAAAAGGGGAGGCACATTTAAGCAACCGTCAGATAGATGAAGGCCGGGCCAACTATACTTTGGCGGCAAAAATGTTACCTGAATCTTGGCGAGCTTATTTCATGATTGGGCAGACATGGCAGGCCCAGAGAAGTATTGACAAGGCTAATATTTTTTATCGCAAGGCTTTATTTTATAATCCATATGACAGCCCAACCTTGACCTTGTTGGGGAATAATTTGCGAAGAGAAGGAAAAGTCGAGGAAGCGGAAACTTTTTTACGTGCTGCCATTCGAGCCTGGCCTTTGAATGTGCAAGCTTACGATTCGCTGGCACAACTTCTTGCATTTCAAGGTAAACGTGAGGCAGCCATAGAGACTTTTGATTATGCACTTCAAGTCAACCCAAATTATGGGCCAGTTCATATTAACCTTGCCATGACGTATCATTTGCTTAATCAGGAAAAAAAGAGTCGTTATCATTTAAGGCGTGCGTTGGAGCTAGGGATGGAAGGGCCTGTGATCGATCAGATTAAGTCGCTAATCCTTAAAATACCAAGGAAACCATGATTGACGAAATTGATTATTTTTCTCGAAGAGACAAGCATAATAAAAAGAAAAAGGTTGATTTGGGGTGGGGAGACCTTAAAAAAGAAAAATCAGAACAGGATAATAAAACTCAAGTAGAAAAGAGAAAAAGCAAAAGGAAACCTCATGCTACTCCGCCTGATGCCAGTGAGTGATGGTAATTAAGGATCGAACTCTTGCTTGACATTAAGAAATTGAGATTTTTAAGATAAGTCTGCTTGGAGTAGCCTTTTTTGACTGTTATAATACATCCCAATCCCATTTAATTTATTCATTATAGGAGCTGAGTGATGTTGGACAACCACTATTCATTTTTTAAAACTGCACTATGTTTTTTGGTCATAAACTTCCTGTTATTTCCGGTTATGGGTTTTTCTGGGGTGGTCGATGAAAAGCTCAAGGGTGATGATAAATTATCTGAAAACCAAATAGACGAGGCTGAAAAGCATTATGCTAAAGCTCTGCAAATGGATCCGGAAAACTGGAAGATTATGCGTTCTCTAGCTGAAGTCAGATTTCAGCTGAAAAAATATAAAGAAACAAAACTATTGGTAGACCGAATTTTAGCCATGAAAGTTACCACTCGAAAAATAGTTGTTGTTAAGGTGAAGGGGGAACCTGATTCGTTTGAAGCTGAAATTGTTGATGAAAGTGTCATCACACCCGACAACGGTAAAAATAATATGAGAAATTATGTGGATGGAGAAGCCAAAGAGCCAATCCGGCATTATCGTCTCTTTAATCTGAAAACAGGAAAAATGCTTCTCATCCCGCACGATTCAGCAGAAATTAAATATCAAGGGGTTCCTGGTAGAGACTATGCGTATGTGCAGGAACTGCATGCCAAAGTTGAAGATAAGTTGATTGCTGAGGCAGGATCTTCCGGGAATATGGAAATGATGTCACTGAAAGGTGGTTGTTTCAAAATGGGCAGCGAGAATGGTGCCTTGTCCGAGAAGCCGATACATGAAGTCTGTTTGACTCCGTTTAAAATAGATAAATTCGAAGTTAATCAGGGCTCATTTCTAGCGCTGATGGGGCACAATCCCTCAAGGTTTAAAGGTGCTGATCGGCCTGCCGAAAGTGTAACTTGGCACGAAGCTGAGGAATACTGTAAAAAGTCTGGTAAACGTTTGCCCACAGAAGCTGAATGGGAATATGCCTCACGCGGAGGTACGGCTACTGAATATTACTGGGGTGATGAATTTGATGCTACCAAATCCAATTTTTGTGATAGCAAGTGCGTAATGAATATCCGAACCGAAAACTTGTCAGATGGTTTTCCAAACACATCTCCAGTTGGGTCCTTTCCCGCAAACCCCTTTGGACTTCATGATATGACAGGAAATGTCAATGAATGGGTGTCGGATTGGTTTGAGATTCGATACTACAAAGGCAGCCCAAAAGATAATCCAAAGGGAGCCGAGCGCGCTAACCGTGACGGACGAAAAGGAGGAGGTACTCAAAAAGTTTATCGAGGAGGTGCCTGGAAAACAGACCCAAACAGCCTGCGATCTGCTTGGCGAAAAGGTTTTGAAACGGATTATCGCCTAGATGGGACAGGCTTCCGATGTGCTCAATAAGCCTGTTAGCAATAGATTATCCATAAAGAAAACTGGGTATTCAATTGCAAGGTGATAGATACCTTTAATACTTGGTGCTCTATTTTTAAATTTGTTTTGCTATGTTAAGTACGATGATTTTTTATATAAGTTAGGTTCAACGATGCCAACGTAGTTTTAAGTATAAATTGTATTAAGAAAGCGCAACCTTTTATATTGCCACCTCTTTTAGCGTGCGTTCATATCAATTAGGAACGATTCTTGTGTATATTCTTCTGATAGGTTTAGGAAACCAAAGACAATAGTTTTTATCCAAAACTCTAAAGATTGATAGATCTAGTAGAAATAAATTACATGAAGACAACCTGCCTAAAATTGATAATTAAAGAGATTCTATTAAATAGAAATATGAGTTGATTTAGTCAACCTTGTTTCTCAATAAGTTGTTGAAATGGAACAAATTAAGTTATAATTGCAACTTCCTGATTATATTTAAGCTCTCAATTCTTATATCCCTAAAAAAATGAAATACTTAGTTGTTATCGTGGCAGGCCTGACAGATAAGCCTCTCGCGGAAAAAGATAATAAGACACCCTTACAGTTGGCTGAAACTCCTAACTTGGATGCTCTTACTAAAAATGCAAGGTGTGGGCCCGTTCAAACCATTCCTGAAAATTTGCAACCGGGAAATGAAATTTCCTGCTTGGGCCTTCTAGGTCTTGATCCACAAAAATATTCTTCAGGCCATGCTCACCTCTCTTCTATGGGATTGGGAGTGAAGCCGACGCCGGACGAGATTGTGCTTTGTTGCGACCTTATAAGCTTGCAACCAACTCATGACGATATGGTCATGAAAGATTATACTGGCGGGCATATTTCCGCGAGTGACTCAGGGTATCTTATCGATGCCCTTAACGAACAAGTGATTGATGCTCCGGTTACATTCCATAAAGGTGGTGGTTATCACAATTTGATGTTTATCAAAAGTCCACCAATTTCCGAAAAAATGTATTCACCTAACGAGCTAATTGGGGAGGGTATCCGTCAATTCATGCCTGCAGAGAATCGCGAATTGGCATTTGTAATGAATCAAGCCCAAATTATTTTGCATAATCATGCCTATAACAGAAAGCGAGTTGCCGAAAAAGAAGACCCAGTTAATAGTATCTGGTTTTGGGGGAACGGAGAACTTCCTCGTCTACCTTCATTCGGGGAGCGATATGATAAAACTGCTTCTCTAATCACTGCGTCTTTGATGGTGAAGGGAATAGGAAAACTTACTGGCATTGATATCGTAGATGTAGATGGCGCGACTGGGTTTTCCGATACCGATTACTCTGCTAAAGTTTCTGCAGTGCTTAATGAACTGGAAAGTAAGGATGTTGTTTTTCTTCATATTTCAGCAGGAGAAGAAGTTTCTCTTAAAGGTGATATTGACGATAAAATTCTAATGATCGAAGACTTTGATTCCGAAGTCATTAGACCTCTGGCGCAGGCGATGGAAGCAATAGAAAGCATAAAAATGATGGTTGTAGTTAGTCATGAAAGTTCTGTCATGTCGATGAAATATGAAAGATCCCCGGTCCCCTATTTGGTTTATCCTTCCACACCAGGAAGTACTGGCCAATACGATGAACAACTTTTAGAAACAGGGAAAGTATTCAAAAATGCTCCTGATCTGTTGACGGCTTTTTTGACAAATCAGTTATGAATAAACCTTTAGTTGTACAAAAATATGGTGGTACCTCTGTAGGTACTATCGAGCGTATAGAGTATGTGGCCGATCGCATCGCTAAACTCCGTAAGACCGGGATTAATATGGTTATCGTTGTGTCAGCCATGGCAGGAGAAACAGATAAATTGTTGAAAATGGCTCGTACACTTTCCAAAAATCCGGAGAGACGAGAAATTGATATGCTTTTGTCATCCGGAGAACGAATTTCTGCCGCACTTTTAGCCTTGGCACTTCAGAATCGAGGTATACCGGCACTTTCTATGACAGGAAGGCAAGTTGGTCTACAAACAGACAGTACTCATACTCGCGCTCGCATTACCAGTATTGATGTTCGCCGAGCCCGTGAAATGCTACAAGAAGGTTATGTGATCGTGGTTGCCGGATTTCAAGGTATTAATCCTAAAGGAGATGTTACTACTTTGGGCAGGGGTGGTTCAGACACTTCTGCAGTCGCTCTGGCAGTTGCACTCAATGCCAAACAATGTGAAATCTATACAGATGTTGATGGAGTTTATACTGCCGACCCTAGAATAGTGCCACAGGCTAGAAGGCTGGATATGGTATCGTATGATGAGATGCTAGAAATGGCCAGTCTGGGAGCCAAGGTCCTACAAATCCGCTGTGTGGAATTTGCCCATAAATATAAAATGCCCCTCCTTGTTAAATCATCCTTCAAGGAAAAAGAAAAGGGTAAGGGAACTTTGATATGCGAGGAGGATTCGAAAATGGAACAACCGGTAGTTTCCGGAATCATGTGCGACAAAAACCAGGCAAAAATAACCCTTAAGGAAGTTCCAGACCAACCTGGTATCGCTGCAAATATTTTTGAGCCTTTAGCAGCTGCGTCCATTTCTGTGGATATGATTATTCAGAATGTCAGTGAACAGGGATACACCGACTTATCGTTCACACTGGCGCGGGAAGAATTGGATGAAGCGATGGCTATAATGAATAAAGTCGCAAAAAAGATTCATGCCACCCAAGTCAGCGCGAACGCAAAAATTGTTAAACTCTCCATTGTCGGGGCTGGTATGCGCAGTCATTCTGGAGTCGCGGCGCAAATTTTTAAAACATTGTCTGCTCATAAAATTAATATATTGATGATTAGCACCTCAGAAATCAAAGTGTCCTGTATCATTGAACAAAAAAATTCTAAGTTTGCTGCCAATGCCTTACACGATGCCTTTAAACTTGAGGCGAAGTCGATTAAAAAGAAAACAACAAAAAAATGAGCACTGTTAAAAAATGCGTTCCGTAAAAATTTACGATACCACCCTCAGAGACGGGTCTCAGGCAGAAGGTATTTCTTTTACTGTCGAGGATAAAATTCGTATCGCTCACAAGCTGGACGATTTGGGAGTGCACTATGTAGAAGGAGGCTGGCCAGGGTCTAATCCTAGAGACATCGATTTTTTTGAGAAGGCCAACCGTGCCCAGTTTTCTAACACGCGTATCAGCGCTTTCGGTAGCACCCGTTACCCAGAAAAAAAGGTGGAAAGAGATATTGTTCTGCAGGCCCTTTTAAAAACCGAAACTCAGGTGGTGACCCTATTTGGAAAAACTTGGGATTTGCATGTGGAAGAAGCTTTAGGCACCAGTCTCGATGAGAATCTACGTATGATCTTTGAGAGCATCGCCTATATGAAAAAACATCGCGAGGAAGTTCTTTTTGACTGCGAACATTTTTTTGATGGTTACAAAAATAACTCGGATTACGCTCTTAAGACGGTAAAGGAAGCTGAGTCAGCAGGAGCGGATTGGATCGTGCTTTGCGATACCAATGGCGGGACACTTCCTCATGAGGTACGTTCAATCTTCGAAGAGGTTAAAAAGTTAATCTCCATTAGAATTGGTATCCACGCCCACAACGATTCAGAAGTAGCAGTTGCCAACTCGCTCACTGCTGTGCAAACAGGGGCAGAACAGGTGCAAGGCACTATCAATGGAATTGGTGAGCGCTGTGGCAACGCTAACCTAGTTTCCATCATATCCAATCTAAAAATCAAAATGGGCATCAACTGTATGACGGATGAACAACTAGAGTCCCTAAAAGATGTTTCTGCTTTTGTGGATGAGTTGGCAAACCGGGCGCACTGGAACCAGCAACCCTTTGTAGGGAAAAGCGCGTTTGCCCATAAAGGCGGTGTGCATGTAAGTGCTGTGCGCAAAAATGCGCTAACTTATGAACATATCGTACCGGAAAGAGTTGGCAACCACCAGCGCATATTAGTTTCCGATCTTTCTGGAAAAAGCAATGTACTTCATAAAGCTAAAGAATACGGCATCAATATTGACGATAAAGACCCCAAGGTAGCGAAAATCCTCTCCTCCCTTAAAGAGTCTGAGAACTTAGGTTTTCAGTATGAAGGCGCAGAGGCCTCTTTTGAGCTGATGATGCGTGATGCGCTGGGCCAAAAAAAAATATTTTTTGAGTTTATCGGCTTCCGTGTCATCGTTGAAAAACGTCAAGAAGATGAAGAACCAATCTCCGAAGCGACAGTCAAGATAAGTGTTAATGGCGTTCAAGAGGTGTCAGCAGCCGAAGGCACAGGCCCAATCAATGCTCTGGATAAGGCCATCAAAAAATCATTGGTAAAATTTTATCCAGAACTTGAAAGAGTCAACCTCTATGATTACAAAGTTCGTATTCTAGATGAAAAGAAAGGAACCCGCGCCAAAACGCGTGTACTAGTCGAATCTGGCGACAATCACTCCAAATGGGGAACCGTAGGAGTTTCGGAAAATATCATCGAAGCCAGTTGGCAGGCATTGATCGACAGCATCGATTATAAGCTCAACCAGAAGGGATAGAGAATAACCTCTTAGCTATATCCCCATAGAATATCAATAAATATTTGCAAAGATATCCTGATAAACTAAAAATCAATGCACATTTAAAAGGCTGATAATATATAAAAAGGGTATAGAGAAAATAGTTGTTAGTTAATTTTTGCTTTCATTTCTGTGAGGTGATAGATGATGCTCAAATTTATGGCATGGTTTTCAGCCATTGTCACCATAGGCTTTATAGTATTAATGGTATTTGATTACGGTTAATTAAAGTTTTTTAAAAACTGAGCGAGAGCTATGAAAATATCTCGATCTTTGGTCAAGGCATTTTTGATTTTTCCATTAAATGTGATGGGTGTGATTCCAGCTCTTTTGATTTGGTTTTCGCTTCCAGAGCCAGAGTTTGAGCTAATACTAAATAATTTTAATAGCTCTCGTTCTTTGGCTGGAATTTTGTTAATGATATTAGGTGTGTGGTTGTGCTGGAAAACAGTTTCCCTTTTTTCCGAAGTGGGTGAAGGTACTCCGTCCCCGTTTGAGCCACCCCGAAAACTGGTGACCCAATCGCCTTATCTTAATTCACGTAATCCTATGATGGTTGGAGTCTGGCTAGTTTTGTTGGGAGAAGCACTGGTTTTTAGTTCAATTGCTCTGGGGTTATGGTTTGCAATTTTTTTTAGTTTGAGCTTGGTTCTTATTCCGGTTTGGGAAGAGCCGGATCTGGAAAAAAGATTTGGTGACTCATATCGGGAATACAAGCTCAAGACTCCTCGCTGGATACCAAATTTTTACCTGATGAAAAAAACAGATTATGAATAACGACAAAGAAAAATACGGCGTGATAGACTGGTTAGGCTCCATAATTGGAATTGTGGTTGCCGGATTCATCATCTTTATTTTGATTTGGCCGCTAATTGACCCAACACCGGACAAGTCCTCATCTCTAAAAGAAAATATTCATAAGGCTACAGGGAAATAGATTTTAGTCGAACGGAGGTTGGGTTTTGCGCTTATAGTCTTTATCGGTCATTCCCATTCTACCTTTTATAAAAGCTAACTTTCTTTTTGCTATGGCAATGGCGTGATCGTTTTTAGTTTCTCTTCCTAGTCGCTCAGAGATTTCAATCTCCTTAATGGCTTTGTTCCAGTCTTTTAATTTTTCGTATACACTTATCAAGTTTAAATGAGTCTGTATGTGGTCAGCATTGATGGCGAGTACCTTCCGATAGTATTTTGCTGATTCCTTGAGTTTTTGATCGTACCAATATTCCAGAGCTATTTTGAAAAGAAGCTCTGTGTTATTTGGTTGTATCGATTCAGCCTTTAAGAATTCTACTACCGCCAAATCATTCCGGGTCATTTTCGAATACACCTCTCCTATTTTTAGGCGAGCTTGCAAATTTTGAGGTTCAACCTCAAGAGCTTTATTAAAAGAAGTAATGGCTTTATTCCTTTGATCCATTTCAACATAAACCAATCCCATCCGATAATAAGCGGCAACTAATTTTGGGTCCAGCTTGACTACCTGATGCAGAATTTCAATGGCTTCTTCATAGGCGCCGATTCTCTGTTTTTCAATGGCGCTTATGATTAATTCCTGAGAGTTTTTAGGCTGTGAAGAGGAGTTGTTATCTTTCCCGCAACCCAGGAAAAACACTAAGAGGGTAAGTACGCTTGCTGTGGGGCGCCAAATCGTTAGAGAAAAAATAGACACAAGTTCTTAACCGTAAAATGGTTCAAAAGTGAGTTCCATTACTACCTGATCTGATTTGATTTGGCAAGTGTGGCATACTTTTTAGGACAATCAATCCTCTCAGCACTTTAATAATAGAGCAAGGTTCATTATACTTACTAAAACCTTGATCTAGAAACTTGTGTCTCTTAAAAATGGGCTTATAGAATAGGAAATCAACATGTCAGATGAACTTAAATATATAGAGAATAAAGAAGGAAAATTTGCGGTTCCCTGCCAGATTAAAATCGCTGAAGATTGCGTGCAAATTGGTGAATTTTGTGAAAGTAAGGAAGACGCTCTTTACTGGGCTGAGGAGGAGTGTTGGATTTTTTCAGGGGAAGGATGTTTCTGCTTACAATGTAATCAAGAGATCATGCGTAATATTGCAAAGCTGCAAACAAAGAAGACGAATTGATACTGCAATGCCCGGTTGTAATGATATTCTTCCTTAGGTTTTATACTTTGCCTACATATATACAGAATATATTGTCGAGCTGGTAAGTGATTGAGGGCAAGTAAAAGATAATATAATTTATACCCATATAAGTTAAGAGGGGTTGAGTTAGTTATTCAACTAGTGAAAGTGTATGAAATTAATTGAAGTGATCACAGATGCGAAAAACAATGAGAATGTCATAAGAATTGCTAAGCAGCATGACTCCGAGATCTATTGGCAGGGAACTCCGAATCAAGAAGGTAGACAGTTTATCCGTATTCTAGTAAGCGATGAAGACCGACAGTCGGTTTTGGATGCTTTGCAAGGTCTACTGGGCGAGTCTATGAAGATTCTTGTTTTACCGGTGGACGCAGTACTTCCGAGAAAAGAACCAAAACCTTCTGATCAGGAAGCCAAAGAAACGATCACTACTACGCGGGAAGAACTCTATAATAATATTGTTAAAAACGCACACCTAGACTCGACCTATCTGCTCTTAGTATTTTTATCAACCGCTGTTGTTGCTATTGGTTTGTTGGAAGACAATGTTGCAGTGGTGATTGGAGCTATGGTCATCGCACCACTTCTAGGTCCAAATATTGCCTTGGCCTTAGGCGCGGCTTTGGGTGATATGGCTTTGATGTGGAAAGCGACAAAAACCACTATAGCTGGAATCACATTGGCGTTAATGCTTTCAATGATTCTCGGGTTTATTTATCCGTTCAACTTAGATAGTCATGAATTGATGGCTCGCACCGATGTGGGGTTGGGCTCCATAGTCCTTGCTTTGGCTTCTGGCGCTGCAGCCGTGGTTTCTTTGACGACGGGCCTTGCGAGTGTCCTGGTAGGAGTGATGGTAGCAGTAGCTTTATTGCCTCCTACTGCAACACTAGGGTTAATGATCGGGGCCGGCCAGCCTAAGCTGGCAGTGGGCGCGGCTTTGCTCTTGGGGGTCAATATCGTTAGCGTGAATCTAGCGGCAAAGGTTGTGTTTTGGTTTCGAGGTGTAAAACCACGTAGTTGGCTGGAAAAAAGAAAGGCAAACCAGTCCATGGTGACTTATATATTTATCTGGGCAATCTCATTGATTATGCTTTTAGTGGTTATCTTCATCCGTAAGGGTTTGATTTAATTTTTCTAACCTTCTTATTATATATCACCTCTTAAAAAATTATCAGGATGAAGCCGCATTCTTATTTCTTATTTACCAGAATTAAATATTTATAGTAACTACCAGCTCCGTCTTTATTACATTTAAATTTTACGGACTTTAAGAGACCTTACAATACTTAATAATCTTTTAAAGGCTTCCTGCTATCGACTTTCGAGTAATTTTAAGCTATTACTTTAATTCATAACTGTAGTGTGTCTTAGTTACTTTTTCATAAGGAATAAACCTTTATACGGGTTCAAAAATAATTTTTTAAAGGAGATGACTTATGTCTGTACCCACTGCTAAGGAGGTAAGCTTTAGAGAAAGTGTAAACCTTTCTTGTGACTTGGCTATGGCCACACTGGATATTCCCGAAGGTATGGCCAAATATATTCGTAACGTGAACAACGTCTATCAGGTTCGATTCCCAGTTAAAATTAAAGGAAAAGTTGAAACTTTCATTGGCTGGCGTGCTGTTCATAGCGATCATAAGTTACCTGTCAAAGGGGGCATTCGCTTTGCTTCAAATGTTAGCCAAGATGAGGTGGAAGCTCTTGCGACTTTAATGTCTTATAAATGCGCACTGGTGGATGTACCGTTTGGTGGCTCCAAGGGAGGTCTTCTGATTGATCCTAGAAACTATGAACGCGATGAAATGGAAAGGATCACTCGGCGCTTTGCTTTCGAGTTGATCCAAAAAGATTATATTGGGTCGGCAACAAATGTTCCGGCTCCAGACATGGGTACAGGTCAGCGTGAGATGGCTTGGATTGTAAGTACCTATGCTGCCCATCGCTCAAATGATATTAATCATATGGCTTGTGTGACCGGAAAACCGGTTTCAATGGGAGGGATACGAGGCCGAGTAGAGGCAACAGGCCGAGGTGTAGTGTGTGGTCTAAGAGAATTTTTTCGCCACCCAGAGGATGTTAAGCTCGCCAATATGGAAGGTAATTCCATCAAGGGAAAAAAAGTAATCATCCAAGGTTTAGGTAACGTTGGCTATCATACAGCCAGTATCCTCCAGCGGGAAGATGACGCAAAAATCATCGCAATCCTGGAATGGGATGGAGCCTTAATTGACCATAAAGGTTTAGATGTGGAAGATATTTATAAATACAAATGTGATAATAAAGGCAGTGTGAAAGGTTATTCCAAAGCGAAATACATTAAAGATAGTAATTCTGTTCTTGAGATGGAATGCGATATTTTGATTCCAGCTGCGATGGAGGCGGTTATTAACCAAAGTAATGCCGCCAAAATTCAGGCAAAATTGATTGGCGAAGCAGCTAACGGTCCTGTTACATTTGCTGCCGAAGCCATACTACAGGAAAAAGGAGTTGTTATTATTCCTGACTCCTATCTTAATGCCGGGGGTGTCACCGTATCCTATTTTGAATGGATCAAAAACCTCTCTCATATTCGGTTTGGTCGTATGAATAAAAGATGGGAAGAAGGACAGAATCAGCTTCTAATCCAAGCCATCGAAAAAACCGGCAGTAAGGTTCCGCAGGATCTCGTAGAAAAGCTCAGTCAAGGTGCTGATGAAGTTGCCTTAGTTAGATCCGGACTCGATGACACAATGCGAAAAGCGTTTCAGGATATTCATGAATGCTACTGGTCTAATGAAAAAATTAATAACTATCGCATTGCCGCGATGGCAATCGCGATCAAGAAAATTCATACAAGCTACGCCACCATGGGAATCTATCCCTAGTAATTAGCTGCCGCTAAGCATATGCTCAGGATACAACTGGCAATAGTGTTTCTATACGAGCAAAAAGTTATCTTAGCTTGAAGAGAGTTAAGTTAATTCCTCTTAAGGAAGGGGCTAGCTTGTAATGAGAGAGTAAGAATATTTGCTGTTCTTGTAGTTAAGGAATGGAACAAGGTATTGCCTCGTTTCCTCCTACGTGTTATATCTCCACATCTATTATGATGACATTGGATTGACTATAAAACTGGAATTGTTTAATGATAAATAAAACAGAATATGACAAGAGTGGCGTTTCTAGCCAAGGCGCAGAGACTGCCCTTTCTGGTTTACTCAAGCATGTTTTGCCGACCCGAAAGTTTAGTCAGCGTTATCCGCTGGCTGCAGATATTGGTTATTTTGCCAACGTAATAGACTTGGGAAACGGAGAGGGTATTGCCTTTGGAACCGATGGGGTCGGTACAAAGGTGATCGTTGCAGAGTTGCTAGGTCGCTATGAAACTATTGGCATTGACTGCGTCGCTATGAACGTTAACGATGTAATTTGTGTAGGAGCTCGCCCCGTCAGCATGGTGGATTATATTGCTTGCTCCCATACAGACCCAGAAGTTTTTGATCAGTTAGGCCGAGGATTAGCTGAAGGTGCAAGGCAGGCGGGGATTAGCATTTCCGGTGGCGAGATTTCACAAATTAAAGAAATTATTTCTGGTATAGATCTTATTGGTGCCTGCATAGGTCATGTTCGTCTGGATAAGGTCAATATAGGGAGTGATATCAAACCCGGAAACTTAGTTATAGGACTTGCATCTACTGGCGTGCACTCTAACGGATTAACTTTAGCCCGCAAAGTATTGTTGGGCGACAGTTTTGATGAACAGAAATCACGAGTCAATGATTATGAAGAATTTTTAGGCCAGACTCTGGGCGAGGCATTACTTAAGCCAACGAGGATTTATGTCCAACCTATAATTGAAATGCTTGATAAAGAAATAGATCTCAAAGCCATGGTTCATATCACCAGCGGAGGATTCTGTAATCTTAATCGTGTGGCTTGCAACAACATTCGCTTTGTTATAGACACGCTACAACCCGTGCCGGAGATTTTCAATCTCATTCAGGATCGAGGTGGAGTGAGCGAGGCAGAAATGTTCGAAGTCTTTAATATGGGTACTGGGTTCTGCCTTGTTGTTGAAGGCTTAAAAGAAGTCGAGGCCATCACGGAAATCTGTAAGCAGCACGATCTTCCATGTCAGGTCATTGGTCAGGTCGAAGCCAGCCAAGGTAAAGAAGTTTCCCTCCCCACAAAACAACTCATCGGAAAAGGTAGCAAATTCACAGTGTCCTGACCAGTCAGTATAAAGTTCATGGGCCATATCCATGAATCAGTCCAAATATAAATACAGCCCAAATCAAATTAGGCGATTTTTTAAAAAGTTTACGGAACCCGCCAATATTTTCATAGCCGATGTAGCAAACGCTCAAGGCAATTACTGCATCAATTAAAAAATAGTCAACAGTTATGCTCATCAAGGTGGCTGAGATTAGGGTTATGC
>MDSW01118389.1_pt1 | contig 15950 bp, 15 predicted proteins | sample 811171 | NCBI WGS metagenome assembly MDSW01 (sample SAMN05326641, study PRJNA326480) | marine metagenome | isolation source: seawater | place: Atlantic Ocean: North West | collected 2012
CGCCCACGAACACGGTTTGCCTCTCATGTTAGATGCCACCTTCACCACTCCTTACCTGATGAAACCGATCGAATTAGGGGCAGACATTGTGATGCACTCAGTCACCAAATTTCTCGGGGGTCACGGCATTGCCCTTGGAGGTGTGGTCGTTGATGGGGGACGGTTCGACTGGGCCGCCAACGATAAGTTTCCGACACTGTCTCAACCCTACGATGGGTATCACGGCATTAGTTTCGTCGAAGAGTATGGGCATCAAGCTCTCTCTATGCGAGCTCGAGCAGAGGGGCTCCGCGATTTTGGAGCAGCGATGAGCCCGGCTAACGCCTTCCACCTTCTACAAGGAGTGGAGACCTTGCCGCTGAGGATGAAACGACATGTAGAGAACACAACGACAGTCATAGATTTCCTAGAAGCTAACGATGCTGTTTCCTGGGTAAGTCACCCTTCTGTGAGCAGTCACCCAGATCATGAACTGTCAAAGGAATTGTTACCGAAAGGAGCGGGAGCGATTCTTTCATTTGGGATCACAGGAGGCAGAGAAGCGGGCCGACGGTTTATTGAAAGCGTTCAACTGGCATCACACGTGGCAAATGTTGGGGATGCCAAAACTTTGGTAATCCATCCAGCGTCAACAACTCATCAACAGTTGAGCGCCGAAGATCTAACGGCAGCCGGTGTTGGTGAAGACCTAATTCGTCTCTCGGTCGGACTCGAAGACCCGGAAGACATAATCGCCGATCTTGCCAGAGCTCTTCGAGCGTCGCAGAAGGGTTAAGTCATGGAGGTCATATTTCAAGAGGTGCCAGTAAACTTGGCGACGGGTGGCGTCGAAGTAGACAAATCTCAGCCGCCAGTCCTCCTGATCCACGGAGCAGGCATGGACCGAACGGTTTGGAGTCAACAAACCCGGTATCTGGCTCACCACGGGTTTGCGCCAATGGCAGTGGACTTGCCGGGACACGGTGGGTCCGGAGGAGAACTTCTCTCAACAATCTCTGAAATGGCTGATTGGGTGGCGGACCTAATTCAGGAACTCGATACAGGGCCAGTTCGACTCGTTGGACACTCAATGGGAAGCCTGATTTCACTTGAAGTCGCCGCCCGACACACCGACGCAGTAGAGCGACTCATTTTGATGGGTGCGGCTGCCGCTATGCCGGTACACCCTGAACTGTTAGGCGCCGCTGAACGCAATGAAATCCTCGCACCGCAACTGATGACCGCTTGGGCGCATGGCACTCGAGCACATGTCGCTGGAAACCCCACTCCGGGACTTTGGATGCGTAGTGGATGTCAGGCGCTGCTGGAGCGAGCAGGTGATGGTGTCATTCACAACGACCTCGCCGCCTGCAATTCATATGAAGCTGGTGATATTGCTGCACGGATAACTTGCCCGATTACCGTGATTGTCGGAAGTGAAGACAAAATGACGCCACCCAAAGCGACTGCGCAACTTGTAGCTGGCTTTCAAGAAGTCGACCTAAGACACTTAGAGGGAGTTGGTCACATGATGATGATCGAAGCCCCTGATCGCATTCGCGAGATGATGTTGTCGGCTCTCCAGTAGATGGAGGCGACAAAAGTCTCTGAAAATGTCATGATCAAATAAGTATTACTGAAGAAAAGGGGAAAGCATGGCAGTCGAACGATTCCCGGTTGAGGCCTCACATATCTTGATGTTCGCTAGGTCAATTGGTGATAGCAACCCAATTTACGCAGACGAATCCCACGCAGCCGGTACAGAGGTAGGGTCAATAATCGCTCCACCTACCTTCGCGCAAGCGAGCGCGCAATTCGATCCAGACTATTTTTTGCGTCCGAAAGATGGGCAGAAGTGGTTCGGAAGTGGAGGAACGGCCTCGGGCACCTTGGTGAAGGAAAAGGCTGAACAGGATTCTGAGCCAGAAGACGAAAAATCTGGGTCTTCAGCAGGTGGTTTGCACGCTGAGCAGCACTTCACGTACCACCGGCATTTGCAACCAGGAGATGTTCTCAGTGCCGAAACTAAGCCTGGCGAAAGTTGGGAAAAGGAATCCAAGCGAGCTGGGGTACTCAAATTCACCGAAAGCATCACCGAATATCGGGATCAGGACGGCGAGCTTGTAGTAACCGCGCGCGGTGTCGGTGTAGTTACCGAAAAAGTAATAGAGCAATAGGAGAAGCGAGAATGGGATTAAATGCAGAAGAACTCAATGTCGGTGATTCCTACTCTGAGGTGATCGTCGAAGATTTAACGCGAACTCAGATTGTGCAATACGCGGGTGCCTCCGGTGACTACAACCCGGTCCACAGCGATGAAAAATTTGTTACAGAGGTTGCTGGATACCCAACGGTGTTCGCTCACGGGATGCTTACGATGGGCATGACAGGGAAGATGATCACCAACTATGTCGGTGATGGGCGCCTGACATACTACGGCGTACGTTTCGTTAACCAGGTTTGGCCAGGCGACACGCTGACAGCACGTGCGGAAGTAGCTGAGGTCCGAGAAGAGAATGGTGAAACGCTTGTTGATCTGGCTATCTCAACGACAAATCAGGACGAAAAGTTTGTGTTGACAGGTAACGCCACAGCTCGACTTAACTGAAGTACCGGTATTCACCAATCAAGGTGTCGCACTACTTTCGACACGATCAAGCGTTATCCCTTGGCGCGCCCGGAGTAACCGAACAACTTTCCAGCAACTTTTCGGATTTGGATTTCCTCGGCACCTTCTGTGATCCGATATCGACGATGATGCCGATAAATATGTTCGAACGGCATGCTTCGCCCGTACCCAACTCCGCCGCAACTCTGCATAGCGCGGTCGGCAGCATCGCAACAGAAGCGATTGCCCCTGTAGTTGCACATTGCGACGCGGTCCGTGATCTCCATGTGGTCAATTCCTTGATCCATCTCCCACGCTGTCTTCCAAATGAGGGCTCTGATCATTTCCGCTTCGGTATATAACTCCGCTAATGGGAACTGAATTGCCTGATTCTGTGAAAGGGGTTTTCCAAAGGTCGTTCTGTTATTGACGTAGTCGACAGCAACATCGATGCAATGGAGTCCAGCCCCTACCGAAGAGGCCGCTTGACGTATCCGATTTTCGTGAACAAACAATTGAGCAGTTTGAAGACCTCGACCCTCCTCACCAAGTATGTCGTCATTGTGAACTCGCACGTCAGTAAGCCGCACGTGGGCATGATCTGTAGGCATGTTGAAGGTCCACATGAATTCCTCAACACCGAAGCCAGGGGAATCAACAGGGACTATGAAACAAGTGATGCCCTGACCTTCGCCTGGCGAACCAGACGTTCGGGCGAAAATATAGTCATGTGTTGCATGATGAAGCCCAGTGTTCCAGTATTTCTCCCCGCTGATAATCCACTCGTCTCCATCGCGCACCGCGGTCGTCTCCATCCAGGTCGCATCGGACCCGTGGAGAGGCTCAGTTAAGCCAAAGCCGATACGTGCAGTCCCCTCAAGCATCTTGGGTATCCAATACTGCTGCTGCTCTTCGGAACCGTACTTTTCCATCATTAGAACAGTTGGGAAGTTGCCGATGATCGAATTCTCGTTTTGTAGGTCGTTGTGAAGTCCTAAGCCTCTTCGAGCCAGATGTTCGCGGACGATAGCCATGCCGAGGTTCGTTCCGTCTTTACCGCCGAAACGCTTCGGAAGGTGCCACCTTAAGAAGCCGGCGGCATCTGCTTCACTCCGCATTCGACCAAGCAGATCCTCCCATTCGGCGTTGGGTAGACCGTCTCGTTCCCAGTCGGTCCTGGAGTCTTCTCGACGGTGATCGAAAAACCTAATGTTGTCACCTTCAGATTCGATTGGCTTGATGACGTCTTCTATAAATTGATCAAGTTCGCCAAGTAATTGCTGAATGTCAGTGGGAATAACGAAATCCATAGTCAGCGAACGTATACCGTCGTTCTGTATGGTGCTGCCAATTATCGTCTGGTCAGACTTTCTTTGACCGTGGTGTCATCTGGCGCGAGCCCGGGCGGTTCGTCTGAATGAACGCCACAACGTTGAAATTTCTTGGCTTCCTTATGAGTTACACCCAGAAATTCCGGATGGTGGAAATGAAAACTTGAGGAGCTTTTCTGCGTTGGTGCCACTCGCCGAAGAACTAGGAGTGACTCTGAACCCACCCAGTCGCTTCTACCCAACTAGAAAAGCTCATCAGGCAGCTCTGGTGGTGGAACATGTTGCGCCGGGCGAGTCCAACGTTTATCACGATCGACTTTATGCATCTATCTGGGACGAAGAGAAAGATATTGAAGACCCCGAAGTTCTTTCTCACCTAGCGAGCGACCTTTCGGTGCCCGCTGAGTTGATTGAACGGGTGGTCAACAATGATGAGCTGTGGCCAGCTGTGGCTTCTTCGATGGAACGCGCACACGCATGGGGGGCGACTGGAACCCCAAGTTGGGTGATCGATAATAAATTGATGGTTCCAGGTCTACAAGATGACGATTTTTTTGATCGCGTAATCAGCAAGCTGTTAACGGTGCAAGACAATGAAGCTTCACCTGAATAATCATTAGCTCGCCGATCAAGGTACTGTCCTGTATATGCAGCCGACGTATTCAAAAGAAGCAGAGTCCTATAGGGACAGAATTCAAGAATTCATAAGCGAAAACCTTCCTGCTAACTGGCAGGGCATCGGCTCTTTAACCGGCGATGCAAAAGCAGAGTTCGTAGGCGAATGGCGCCGAATTTTGACTGACAATAAGTTGCTCGCAACCATGTGGCCAACTGACTATGGCGGCCCAGGCTTGTCGGCCAATGAGAACGTTATTATTGCTGAAGAATTCACCAAGGCAGGATTGCCTACCGGCGGCTCCAACGATGGCTTCGGAATAGGGATGGTTGGCAACACACTGATTGAGTGGGGGACCGAAGAACAGAAAAAGCATTACCTACCTCGCATCCTCAATGGTGAAGACCTCTGGTGTCAGGGTTATTCAGAGCCCGGAGCAGGGTCCGATCTGGCGAATCTCGGATGTAAGGCCGAATTAGACGGTGAGGAGTGGGTCCTGAACGGTCAGAAGATCTGGACCTCAAGCGGTCATTTGGCGAACTGGATATTCGTGCTTGGTCGCACTGCTCCAGAACATTCGAAACACCAAGGCATCACGTTTTTTCTTTGTCCGATGGACCAGCCCGGCATCGAAGTTCGCCCCATTGTGAACATTGCTGGACACAGCCATTTCAACGAAGTGTTTTTTGCGGACGCCCGAGTGCCCAAAGAAAACGTTATAGGTCAGGTGAATGGAGGGTGGGCGGTCGCCATGACCCTCCTCGGCTATGAGAGAGGTTTCGGAGCCACCACTACATACTTCAGATACAGGTCAGAATTAGACCGTTTGGTGGACATGGCCCAGGAGAGAGGTCGCACCGAAGATAAAGGCATTCGGCAACGTTTGGCGTGGTGTCACAGCAAAGTCGAAATAATGCGCTGGCTGGGTCAGCAAGTATTGACATCCTTTCTAAATGGAGAGCCGCCGGGTCCGAAGAGTTCAATTGGAAAACTCAATTGGAGTGAATACCACAGGGTTGTTACTGAACTGTCCTTAGACATTCTCGGTGCGGACGCAATGGTCATGGAGGGCGACTCTGCTTACGCGGCGGGACTAGGCGCAGCTGACGCAGGTACTCCTAATACAACTTCAGCCTGGATAAACAGCTTTTTGGCAGCACGCTCGGGGACCATTTATGCAGGAACGAGCCAAGTTCAACGCAACATAATCGGTGAACGAATTTTAGGGTTACCTAAAGAGCCGCGTGCAGACGAAGGCCCTTGGAACGAGACTCTTCGCTAGCGTGCTTATTGGACTTAGCGGCGGCGCGTGCGCAGGAAAAACAACATTAGCAAGGGCGTTGTTGGACGCTAACAGTTCGACAACGATGCTTTGCTTCGATGATTATTACCGCGATCTTTCGCATATAACGCCTGAAGAGCGGGCCGCAGTCAACTACGACCATCCCGATGCTCTGGACATCGAACTCTTTGTTAGCCACATGGATGACCTCGGCTCAGGGAAATCGGTAGATGTTCCCGAGTATGACATGGCGACTCATACTCGACCCGGTGGGAGCCACCGCGTTGAGGCCGCCCCGCTTGTCGTTGTAGACGGCATGTTGTTACTGGCGGTAGAGGAGTGTCGGGAACGGTTGGATTTCAAGATATTCGTTGACGCGCCAAGAGATATGCGGCTAGCGCGACGCCTAGAGCGTGACGTCGCAGAACGGGGTCGGGATGCCGAAAGCGTCGAAAAACAATTCAACAACTCGGTAGAACCAATGCACGCATCACTTGTGATGCCTAGCTCACAGTATGCAGATCTGAGGATTGACAACCCGTTTGACCCGCGTTTGGCGGCGCAAATTGTGCTCGAGGAAATCAACAAGATCTAGTTGACTCAAATCAGTTACTTCTCGATGAATTCAACCCAATTGCCATCCGGGTCTTCGACCATGCCTACAACGACCCCAGGTCGAGCTTCACGGCGATCCCAAATAATCACGGCATCAGCGGCGGCGCACGCATCCAATGCTGCTTGAACATTGGCTACAGAGAGGGTGAAATAGCGCATTCCTGTTGCGCCCATCATTCCGCCGTCAGCTCCCGCAGCGACATCTTTGGTTGGTACAACGATCTTGAGCAGGCTTTCATTGGCCCACAGGCGGTGCATAGCTGCGACCCCCAAAGCTTCCATGCTGATGGTTGCCTCGAATTTGAGTCCGATGACGTCCCGATAAAACGTCAACATCTCGTCACCCCGAGTAGTGACCATTCCGAGATCGAAACCGCCTTTGGTAAAGGTATTACTCACTGATCCTCCATGCCCTTGTAGGTGCCTCAGTCGTAGCTCGCGCCGAGCCCAGCGCGCGCATCGCTTTGGATACCGTAATTCGGTATCGGATAGCGGAGACCGTTTCGCGCCAGAAATTCCATACCTTCGATAGCTACAAGGAGATCCTCAGAGGTCAATGCCATCAACAACTCGTCTTCCATTACCCCGCCGTACCGTCGTTCTGCAAAGCAGGGAATTGACAAACTCGGTTCTCCAGTTGCAAGCGCGCGACCCCAACTGTCAGCGCAGGCTGATTCCCCGACGCAACCCCATTCAAGTTTCTTGTAGCCGCGCCACTGCAGACCATTGATTAGTAAAATCATTTGAGCGGGAGTTGCATAGACCATGCAGATGTCAGGAGGGTCGAGTCGCTTAGCCGACAGCGGCGAAACTGCCATGGCCGAAAAAGACCCGAAGGGTACGCAATCCATAGCTTCTTGGTGGGCGGAACTGTCGTCTAGGGTCTCGAACCAGACCCCTTGCATTCGTTCCCCTGACAGCCATTCATCGTCTTGGGGGTGAAGGCCAATCACGGCACCACATTGATCGCCGACTAGATCCTCGCGCGTTATCCCCACCGTCCAATTGAGCCGGCTTGCCATTCCAACTATTTGGTCGGTCGTATGAATCGCGTTCGGCCTGCGAATACGAGGCACCGCCTCCATCTCTTCCACGGTCGGAAACAGCTTCATCCCGATTGGGGTAGTCCTGATCCTCAAAAGAGCTTGAAGCCTGCCCAAAAGGTCATCCCAATCAATTCGTTCTGTCCGCAGATGCACCTGTTGTTCTTCGTTCTCGTCCATAACATCCCCTAACGTGCTACCGCCAACCTACCGCGATGTCTCATTGCATCCAGATGAATAGCTATTAAGTCCTCGCTTGATTCCTGATGGCTTTAACGAAGTGTTGGATTAGGGTGACTGCTTGATGTTCTGAATAGCAGTCCGAAATCACCTTTAGGAGAGCGCAATGGCCGATGGTCTTCGAGTTGAAATACACGGCAATGTGGGAGCAGTGATCATGGATCGCCCGCCGCACAATTTCCTCAATTTCAAACAGATACATGACATCGCCGATGCACTGGACGAAATGCAAAACGACATGTCGATCCGTTGCGCGGTGCTAGCTGCAGACGGCCGGTCCTTCTGCGCAGGCGCCGACTTCGCAGGTGATGGTGTCGGCGGTGGTGACGATGAGGTAGTTGGAGGGGACGCAACATTGGCGTTGTACCAAGGGTCGGGTCGACTATTTGACGTCACGATCCCAATTGTTGGAGCCATTCACGGCCCCGCCGTCGGCGGAGGACTTGGTTTAGCGATGGTTCCCGATATTCGCATCACCTGCCCAGATGCTCGATTTTCAGCCAATTTTGCTTCTCTTGGCATCCATCAAGGGTTCGGTATGAGTGTCACCGTTCCTCATCTACTGGGTCCTTCAAGAGCTGCCCAAGTTCTATATAGCGCCAAGCGTTACAAAGGGGAAGAGGCCGTAGAAATCGGTCTTGCCGATGAGTGCGTGCCAAATGAGCAAGTGCGGGACCGAGCTTTCGAAGTGGCGGCGGAAATAGCAGACAACGCACCTTTGGCACTGCGTGCAATTAAGTCAACGCTCAGGCTGGGTCTTGGTGATCAAGTAAGGGACATCACGCAACGGGAGGCTCGCCTCCAAGCAGAACTATCCGTCACCGATGACGCAAAGGAAGGAATCGCCTCCGTGGGGGAACGCCGCAAAGGCAACTTCACCGGTAAATAGCGAACCTATCTCCCTAATAGTCGACAACCCAGGAAACCTAATACTGACATGAACGTTCTAATCACCGGTGTTACCGGTCTCATCGGATCTGCCTTAGCAAGTGAGCTTCAACGACGAGGCGACAAAGTAATTGGGGTATCTCGGAGCCCCTCTGCCGGTCAAATCTCCTGGAAAGGGGTGACTCCGACATTCCTTAATGAAGTTGATGCTGTAGTTAATCTTGCTGGCGAATCCATTGCTGGTCGGTGGACCAAGTCCAAAAAACGTCGAATATTAGACAGCAGGGTTGAGGCAACTTCTTTCCTGGCCACAGCGATCGGCGGCGCAGACAATCCCCCGAACTGTCTGGTGCAAGCATCGGCGGCAGGGTTTTATGGCGATAGGGGCAGTGAGATTCTTGATGAATTCGCTGAGCCAGGAGAAGGTTTCTTGTCGGAGGTATGTCGACAATGGGAGGCTGCAGCTAAACCAGTTGCGGATATGGGGATCCGCACAGCGGTGCCACGTTTCTCTGTCGTTTTAGCGAATGGCCCCGGAGCTCTAGGCAGACTGGCTCTAATTACCCGACTGGGTATAGGCGGGCCACTCGGCGGTGGACGTCAGTGGTGGAGTTGGATTTCCCTCGACGACACGGTGAAGTCCATCTTGCACTTACTCGACCATGACGTCTCTGGCGTGGCGAACATTTCAACGACTAACCCGGAGACCCAACGAACGTTTGCTTCCACTCTAGGAAAAGTTCTTCGTCGGCCATCCTTCATGCCGGCACCCGGGTTTGCTATCACCGCGGCATTGGGGGAGATGGGAAAGAATCTGTTGCTCGATTCATTTCGCCTCCAACCGAACGTCCTCTTAGAAACCGGCTTCGTTTTTGAAGACCCAGAATTAGAAGGCGCGCTGCGAAGGATCTTGAATAGATAAACACACCATCGTCGCCAACCACTCAATAAGGTTTCCACCATGACTTTGCAACCCGACACCAAAGCCTTTGTTGAAATGGTTGAGCTCGCCCGCGCGGAAGGCCCGCCGGTCTCCGAGCAGACCCCTGAATTTGTCCGAGATCGCTATCAAGCACTCGCCCATATCCTAGGAAAAGGGCCCGAACTTCCGAACGGAACTAGTGAGATCCAAATCCCAAGCCCGAGCGGCCCAATAGCCGCACGGGTTTATCGACCGTCACAAGAAGAAATGCTTCCGGCATTAGTCTTTTACCATGGTGGCGGATTTGTAATTGGAGACCTCGAAACCCACGATAAAGAATGCCGGTTGCTCTGCGCGAACGCGGGGTGCATTGTCATTGCGGTCGACTATCGGTTAGCTCCAGAGTCACCGTTCCCCGCTGCTGTAGAAGACGCGTGGGCTGCACTTCAGTGGGTTGCGAGTGAAGGCGAACAACTCGGGGTAGATACCGCACGCCTAGCAGTTGGCGGAGACTCCGCAGGCGGCAATTTAGCGGCGGTCACGGCTCTCATGGCACGCGACGCATCAATCGATCTCAAGCTTCAAATGCTTGTGTACCCAGCTACCGATGCGTCGAAACACCACGACTCGTTTAGCGAGAACGTAGATGGACCGTTGCTGACTGTCGAGGTAATCGAGTGGTTCTGGTCTCACTACTTGGGTTCTGCATCGGAGTCCGAAGTGCGAAACGACTGGCGGTTCTCTCCAGCGAAGGCCGGAGACCATAGTGGCCTCGCCCCGGCATACATCGCCACCTGTTCCGCCGATCCGTTACGTGACGAAGGGAACGCCTACGCAGTTCAGTTATCTGCAGCTGGTGTCGCTGTCCAACATTCGCTCTTCGAAGGACAACCGCACACGTTGTTCCAAATGTTCAACGTTTGCGAAGGGGCAAAGGACCTGATTGGTGAATGCGCGACGGCACTGAAGACGGCGCTCGGGTGACCGTCGACATACGCAGAGATCACTGGGGCGTATCTCATGTGCAAGCTCCCGACCGTCTAGCTGCATTCGAAGCTCAAGGATGGGTCGCAGCCGATGACCGAATCTGGCAGATGGATTCGGACCGGCTTAAGGCCCAAGGACGTTGGGCCGAGATTGTTGGACATAAAGGAGCTAAAGAGGACGCCTTTCTTAGGCGCTTGGGTTTAGCCGAAAAGTCTAAAACTGACTGGGCTGGTTTGAGCGCCGAGGCAAAAGAGATGACAGAGGCGTATGCGCTAGGCGTCAACCGTTGGTTGGAAGAACATCAAGACCACCTCCCCGAAGAATATCGCTATCACGATTTACTTCCCGCAAGCTGGGAAGCGTGGCACTGCCTAGCCGTCTACAAAATCCGCCACATCTTCATGGGAACCCTGCATCGCAAACTATGGCGCGGGTATCTCCTCGCGACTTGCGGCCCGCAGGTAGTCGAAGCAATGCAAGGCAACATCAATGACGTTTCAATGATTACTCCGACGAATGGTCTTAGCCTCGACCTCTTATCGGGATTACCGGACGTGCTTACTGACAACTCAAAACTGCTCGACGCCTTAGTTGATATCGATGGCGGGTCCAATTCGTGGGCAATTCATGGATCCCGGACAGCGTCAGGTAAACCCCTAATGGCTGGAGACCCCCATCGAGGCATCGAGTTCCCGAACGTCTACCACCAATTTCATATGAAATGCCCAGAGTTCAACGCCATTGGACTGGCTTTCCCAGGGGTTCCTGGCTTTCCTCACTTCGGTCACAATGACGAGGTTGCGTGGTGCATCACCCATGGAATGGCAGACGACACCGATCTTTTTGTGGAAACAGCCGACCTAGAGAAAATCGATTGGGAACCCGTATCTCTATCCATACGCGACGAAGGGCAAGTCGATGTCTTTTGTGGCTCGACAGAACGCGGCCCCGTGGTGATTGGAGACCCTGCCGACAAAGTCGCCCTGTCTATCGCATGGACTGGAACAACGGGCCAGGACACAACCTTCGATGCCCTATTGCCTATGTTGCGAGCCTCAAATTGTGAGGAACTTGAAACAGCTGTAAAGCCATGGGTGATTCCCGTGAACAACATGCTCACAGCGGATCGGTCAGGCCACATTTCATTCAAAATCAGGGGCCGCGTAATTGAGCGTCCGATATCCAATAGGTGGACTCCTGTTGTCGGCGATGCGGCTAATTCGTGGACAGGGTTGCCAGCAGTCCCGTTTGAGCAACTCCCCGGCTTCAGCGACCCGCCTGAGGGATACATAGTGACTGCAAATAACCGGCCTTCTGATAGCGCTCCATACATATCGCTCGATTTCGCTGACTCGTCCAGATATGACCGAATCTCACAACTAATAGAACAACTATCCAACGCCTCTCTGTCAGATATGAAGAAGATCCACAGTGACGTCGTTTCTCTCCGAGCACCCGCAATAGTTGACGCCGTTGTGAAGCGTGTTTCGAAGTTCACTCACCCCCTAGGTGACTGGCTTCTTCGTTCGCTGTCCGGGTGGAACTGTGAAGTTTCGGACACTTCTGTAGAAGCATCGCTGTACGCAGTTATCCGCCGTCGGTGGTGCGAAAGTGTTGCGGCGCGACTCGGAGTCTCGAATCCACAAGCTGGTGCTCCAGGTTGGCCATCCCCAGAAGCGGCAAGCAGAATGCTTGCAGATGCCGCCCCTGTTTTATTAGTGGAAAACCGTTGGACGTTAGTTCCCGGACTGGAAACAGACGAAGATTTGGATCAAGCGCTCTCATCATGCGTAGATGAAACACTGACTGAACTCGAGTTGAGGCTCGGCTCTGATACCGAAGCCTGGACGTGGGGTCGCCTCCATAGGATGGTTTCACCGCACCCAATGGCTTCGATACTTCGCGCAGCGCAGCACCTGCACCCCCCAATCGATGCATGCCCTGGAGATAGCGACACGGTTCGTTGTGGAAGCGTGATACCAGAAAGAGGGGAAAGGGCGTACGCCGCGTCGGTTGCTCGGTACGCATTTGACCTTGCTGACTGGGATAACTCCGGGTGGGTAGTTCCACACGGCGTATCAGGTGTTCGAGGCGCAGGACACGACATGGATCAGCGCCAGCTGTGGTTGGACTGTGATCTTCTCCCCATGGCGTTCAGTGACGAAGCAGTCAAGGAAATTGAAGCGAGTTACCATCAGATGTAACGGCAGTAGTTGCGATTTACGAAACCAGCTTGACAGCTACAACCAATCTGCGGCTAGTTTCCATCCATGACACTGACGAGCGCTAAAGCCGCTCTTGAACTTGACGAGGCTCTCGCGGCTACGCACGAGCAGCTTTGGCAGGAGCTAGGTGACTGCGGCACCTGGTGGACCGGCGCCCAGCGAGTTCAGGCAATGTCTGAGGCGCGACAAGCACTTGAGTGCAATCTTTGCAGGGAACGCTCTGAGGCTCTCACCCCGATGATGGTTTCAGGAGAACACGACTCGGTGTCAAATCTATCCGCAGAGGCTGTTGATTTGGTGCACAGGTTGAGCACTGATCCAGGACGACTATCAAAAGAATGGGCGTCCAAGGTAATTGATTCGATTACCGAAGAGGCATACGTGGAACTGGCTACCGTCGTTTGTATCCAGTATGTGATCGACAGTTTCAATCGCTGCCTGGACCTGCCGCTGCGTGACTTGCCTGATGCCAGGGCCGGCGTACCTAGCCGAGTCAGACCAGATGGAGTAGGTGATGTTGGCGCCTGGGTAAGTCAATCGGTTGATAAATCCCTGGCAAACGTGTCGCGAGCAGCTTCTCTAGTGCCAGACACAGAAATATTGTGGCGTGAAGTCGTCCAAAGCCACTACAGCCGCGGGCCCCAGTTTGCTGACTTGGTGTGGGATCGAGGACTCTCTAGACCTCAAGTGGAACTCCTGGCCTCGACAGTGTCAGCGTTAAATGAATGTTTTTACTGAACAGCTGCGCACGTATCGCTGCTCCGTGCGAGCAGCGAAGCAATCAGTTCTGAAGCGAATATAGAGCAGCTGGAAGCTGGCGCCGAAGTAGAGCACGGTGAACTCCTAGTTCGGTACGCCGAATCGGCTGTTCGCGGGGACAGCGACCTTGCCAAGGTTCGTCAAGAAGTCGAATCTGAACTCGGGCGGCTTGGAGTCATCGAGGCGGCAGCCACGGTGTCTGCCTTTGAGGGTTTAAACCGGATTGCAGATGTGACCGGCATTCAATTGGACGCAGGACTCGCTGACGAGTCCGCCGATTTTCGGGCAACACTTGGTCTTGATGCTTACTCGGGCGCTAGTAGTACTTCGTCCCAAGGCACACCAGCGAGGGCAGACGGGGTATTGGGGATCTTTAGCTGAAGAATAAGAATTGTTGCGCGAAACTTGCTGAGGCAGGCACTAATCGACAATCTCAGGTTCGCGGGGCAAGCCAAGAATTCGCTCACCAATTATGTTGCGTTGAATCTCGCTAGAGCCCCCCGCTATTGACATACCTGGCGAATAGAGCAAATTATCGGTTGACGCAGAGTTCAGCATTGATTCCGAACCTTGCAGCAATGAATCTAGTTGAGCCTCGTCGTAACCAAGCTCACTGTTCATCAGTTTGGCGATCGGAGCGATTAATGGGTCTCCACCTCGACGTTCCATCAACGATTGGAGAGCCCTGCCCCTGTTGAGAATCCGGACCAACTCCTCGGATCCCACCGCGTCGACGGTGCCAGCATTTTCGACCATGGTCTCTAGCCGTCGCCGCAGGCTTATAACACCAGCGGCTCCTGCCCCTCCACGCTCATCCTGAAGCACCGCCATAGCTACACCCCAGCCGGAGTTAACGTCACCGAGAACACATTCGGCTGGTAATAGAACGTCCGTGAAGAACACCTCGCAGAATTCGCTATCTCCCGTCATTTGTTTGATAGGTCGAACTTCGATACCGGCCAACTGCATGTCCAGCAGAAAAAAAGTTATGCCTTTGTGTTTCGGCTGCTCTGAGTCGGTTCGGGCCATCAGGATGCCGTATTGAGCGAATTGGGCATTGGAGGACCAGACCTTCTGCCCATTCAGGATGAAATGGTCGCCATCCCTGGTGGCTGAGGTCTGAAGGCCTGCTAAATCTGAACCTGCTCCGGGCTCACTAAATAGCTGACACCACAAAATTTCGTTGCTCAGAGTAGGACGCAGGAAGCGCTCACGTTGCTGATCGGTGCCGGACCGCAGGATCGCTTCACCGGCAAGAACGATCCCTTGTAGGTTGAGGTAGGGAGCGACTTCAGAAATCGCACACTCTTCGTGCCAGACGATGTTGTGTTGCGGACTCAAGCCCATGCCACCGTACTCCACTGGCCAATGCACTCCCGCCCAACCTTCATTGAAACAAAAGCGTTGCCAGTGCATTGCTTGTTGGTGCAAGTGAGGGGGCAGAATTGCTCCATACGCCGGACAAGCATCACCGGAATCAACAGCCCCGGCGATAAACGCGGCGGTTTGTGCACGGAACGCTTCGAGCGAGGGAATTTCGGCCATACGGAGAAGGTAGTACTGAGCCATGTTGGCTGCCTAGTCACTTCTTCCCTAGCATCTCTTATATGAGTGACCTCAGCCATACGGATGACCAACTAACCAACGAAACTGTAGAGCTGCTCCAGCAGCTAATTCGTCATGAATGTGTCAACACTGGGCAGAGTGATTCGGGAGAGGAAATCCGAAACAGTGATCTTTTGGAAAACTTCCTAGAAGGGCCGGGAGTCGAGGTTGAAAGGTTTGACTGTCTTCCGGGGAGACGATCGATGGTTGCTCGGATCGAGGGGACAGAACCGTCGGCACCATCGCTATGTCTTATGGGGCATACGGACGTAGTTCCAGTTAGTCCAGAAGGCTGGAGTCGTGACCCTTTCGGCGGTGAACTAATCGACGGAGAAGTATGGGGCCGCGGGGCTGTTGACATGCTCAACTTGACCTCATCGATGGCCGTCGCCTTTCGACACTTAGCGCGCAGTGGCTTCAGACCGAAAGGCGATCTGGTCTACTTCGGTGTTGCCGACGAAGAGGCAGGTGGAACCTACGGCGCTAAGTGGATGGCCGAGAACCACTGGGATGCGATGGCAGCCGATTATGTCCTGACCGAATTTGGTGGCCTTCCAACAGAAACCCCCGACGGGAAAAAGATTACGTTGGCAGCCGGCGAGAAAGGCTTAGGTTGGCGAAGGTTGACCGTCAAGGGAACACCTGGACATGGTTCGATGCCGTTTGGTTCAGACAATGCAGTCCTGAAAGCTGCTGAAATTATCAGACGACTGGGGGAGTATCGCCCTGCTGCCAAGTTGACGGAAATGTGGCAACATCAGATTTCGACGCTGGAGCTTGACGACGAAACCAAAGATGCTTTGTTGAACCCAGAGTCGGTCTGGGATGCAATCTCGAATTTGGAGTCACC
>MDSW01153957.1_pt1 | contig 15950 bp, 5 predicted proteins | sample 811171 | NCBI WGS metagenome assembly MDSW01 (sample SAMN05326641, study PRJNA326480) | marine metagenome | isolation source: seawater | place: Atlantic Ocean: North West | collected 2012
CGTCGTCGTCGTCGCCGCCGCCGCCGCCGCGCGAAACACGCGCGCCAGCCGAGCGTCGCGCCGAGCCCCGTCGTCGCCGGCGCGCCCTCCGATCGCCGCGACGATTCGCGCGGCGTCGCCGAGAAACGCCGACGCCGCCGCGCGTGACCGTGACCCCAATTGGTCGTCGTCCGCGTCCCCGAGCCTCCGCGCCGCGTCGGCGACGCGCGCGACGAGGCGCGTCCCCGCGTCGAGCGCCGACCCGCTCGCGCCGCCCGCGGGACCGAGCACCGCCGCGACGCCCCGCGCCGCAGCCGCCGCCGCGACGCGCGCCTCGGAAGCCGACCCCGACGCGGAAACCGCCGCGAACGCAGCCGACGCCGCCCGCGCCGACAGCGACGGAGACGAAGACGAAGCCGCCGATCGCGCCGATCGCGCCTCAGAAGACTCCTCGGCGCCCGATGCGGCGTCCTCGGCGTCGGCGGCGTCCATCACCGCGGGCGCGAACGCGTCGCGCCAGAACGCGGGCGTGAGAGTCCGCTCGAGCGGCCGCTCCCCGGTCGCGACCGCTCCCCCGCTCCCCCAGTCGCGCGCGCAAAACGCGCCGAGCGTGGCGACGCGAACGGCGGGGTTGGCGTGCCGCAGCCCGAGCCTCCAGAACGCCTCCACGTACCGATACGGCACCGCCGGCGTCGCCCGCGGCGCCGTCGACGAGCCGACGGCCCCTCGCGCGTTCGACGAGCCGATCGCCCCTCCATCCGACGACGCGTCGTCGTTGTCGTTCCCCCCCCGGCGGTCTTGGTCTTCTCCCCCCCGGTCCTGGTCGTCCCGGCCACCGCGGGGCGGATGCAGGGCGTCCAGGCTGCTCGCTCGGCTCGCGTCCGCGAGGTGCGCGGCGAAATCCTCGAGGCCCTCCGCGAGCGCCGAGAGGTGCCCCCACGCGGCGTCGCCGGGGTCGCCCACCGCGCGCCGAAGCGCCGCCGACGCCGCGGCGCGCACCTCCCTGTGCTCGGACGCGAGCCCCGCCGCGAGCGCGGGGACGAGGTCGACGCCGAGGAGCGGCTCGACGCCGCGCGCCGCCGCGTACGCCGACCCGGGCGCGCCCAGCGCTCGGCCCGCGTGAAGCGACAGGAGGAGCCACCCGAACCCCGAGACGTCCTCCGACGAGACGTCGTCTCCGCCCGAGACGTCCCGCTCTCGTCGCTCCGGGGAATCGTCGTCCGCCTCCGGTCGGATCATCCCGAGCGTCTCTCGCGCGAAGGCTTCCGTCGCCGCTTTCGCTTCGGCGCGGGGTAACGCGTCCGCCGCCGCGAACGCCGCGGGGACGAGGCGGCTCGCGACGAGGCGGCGCGTTCTGAGACGCTCCGACTTTTTCGACGCGACGCGCGAAGATTCGGAACGCGTCGTCGTCGACGCGGCGGCGGCGGAGGAGGAGGGAAGCGCGGCGGCCGCGTCGAGCGTCGGAGGGAGGATCGCGGCGGGGCGCGAGACGAGGGCGGCGCCGTCGCGGAGCGTCGCGAGGAGCGCGGCGGGGGGATGTTCGTCCGCGTCTTCGTTCGCGTCGGCGGCGGGGCTTTCTGATTCTCTCGGCGTCGTCGTCGCGATCCTCGCCGCCGCCGCCTCGAGAAGCGCCGCGGCGAGCGCCACCGCGGCGTCCGCGCGGAGCCGCGGGGGAGGGGGGGAGGGGGGCGGGGTTTCGTTGTCGTCGGGGGGGTCGCGGGCTTCGCCGCGCCCTCGAGGGGGCGCGTCCGCGTCCGTCTCGTCGTCCTCGTCTGCGGCGTCTCGCTCGTCCTCCTCTCGCTCGTCGTCCTCGGCGAGGCGCCGGCGCGCGCGCGCGAGGAGCCGACGCGCGGGGTCCCACGCGAGCGGTCGCGCGGTGGCCGCGCGGACCATCTCGTCCACGACCTGGTGCCTCGCGGCTGCGTCGAGCGCGGGCGGGTCCTCGCGCAGCGCCGGGAGCCACGTCGCGCGCAGGAGGGCGTCGAACGCGGCGGTCGCGTCGCTCGCGGACGCGACGGTCGACAGCGCGCGTCGCGCGGCGGTGGCGAGGAGGAGCGCGAGGCTCGCGTCGCGCGCCGCGAGCGCGGGGGAGGACGAGACGCGCGACCAGAGGTCGCGGCTCGCGGCGAGGACGTCGTCGAGCGCGTCGCGACCGGAGACGTCGGCGTGCGCGAGCTCGACGAGCCCGTCGCGGACGCTCGCCGAGACGGTCTTCGCGGGGACGACGGGAGGATCGATCGGGGGGGGGGGGCGGCGGTGAGCGACGGCGCGCGCGACGGAGAGACGACGGACGCGTTCGCGAGCGCGCGCGGCGCGCACCAGGTGTGGAGACGCCTCGGCGAACGATTCGAGCGCGCGGACGCGCGCGGAGCGCGACGGGCGCGCCATCGCGTGCGCACGCGCGGGCCGCGCGCCGACGGACAATGCAACAAGCGAGAGAGCCAGTACTGAGTCATCACAAGCAGCAGCGCAAGAAATACGAGTACGGTATTTGACGTTTCGTTCAGTGCGTTCAGCGCTCAGACGATCAAATAATGTACTCCACCTCCCGTCTCGTCGCGTCCTCAAGTGTCGTTCCTCCGATCCTCCCGTCACATCCTCTTGAGTCCTTTCTTCGCCTCCTCCATCCCTCTCTCCGCCTTCGCGAGCGCCTCCTGCCACGCGGTCTTCGCGGCGCGCGCCTCCTCGGCGGCTTCCGCGGCGAGGTGCGACGCGCGCCGTTTCGCCTCCCCCTCGGGCGCCGCCGCCGCCTCCTCGCGAAGCTGCTTCGCGTGCGCCTGCGCCGTCTCCGACCGCCGCCACGCCTGCTTCGCCGCCACGAGCATCGCCTCCGCGCGCCGCGCCGCGGGGGTCTTCCGGCTCGACTGACCCAGACCGCGCCGCTCGGACCGGGGAGGAGGCTCGGAGGACGCCTTCTCGTGCTGCTTTCCGGGAACGGCGGAGGCTTCGTCCGCCGCGTCGCCTCCGCCGCCCTCCGGCGGAGGCTTCGTCCGCCGCGTCTCCTCCGCCGCCCGCCGAAGCGTCTCCGCCGCCTTCGCCGCCTCCGCCTCCTCCCGCGCCTTCTCCCGCCGAAGCGTCTCCGCGCGCTTCTCCTCCGCCTCCGCCGCGCGCTTCTGCTTCTCCGCCTCCGCCGCGCGCTCCGCCTCCTCCCGCGCCGCGCGGAGCTCCGCCGCTTTGGCGCGCGCCTCCTCCGCCGCCTTCTTCTCCCGCGCCTTCTCCGCCGCCGCGCGCGCCTCCGCCGCCTTCGCCTCCACCTCGCGCGCCGCGGCGAGAGACTCCTTCTCGCGACGCCGACGATCGGACTCCTCCTTCTGCTCGCGCGCGCGCGCCAGCCGCCGAGCCTTCGCCGCGGACTCGAGCCGCTCGCGATCCGAAGACGCCGCCTCCCGCGCCGCCGCCGCCTCCGACTCGAGTCGCGCGCGTCGCGACGACGACGACGACGACGACGACGACGCCTCCTCCGGACCAGCCGCCGTCGGGTTCGAGTTCGGGTTCGAACGCTCGAAGCCCCTTTCGTCGGTCCCGGCGTCTCCGCCCGGCGTCTCCGCCCGCTCACGCCCCGCCGCTCGCTCGCGCTCCGCCTCCGCCGCCCTCCGCTTCGCCTCCGCCGCCGCCTCGTTGGCGTCGTCCAGCTGCGCTCTCAGGTACGCGCGCTCCTCCTCCGCGCGCGCCAACCGCCCGCGCAAATTCTCGCGATCCACCCTCAGCGCGTACACCACGCCGCCCGCCTCCGGGTCGGACCCCGCGACGGCGGCTTCGCGCTGCGCCTCCGCCAGGCGCGCCGCCTCCGCCGCCTTCCGCGCCTCCTCCCGAGACGCCGCGAGCGCCTCCGACGTCTCCGCCAGACGCCTGCGAAGGAGGTCCGCGTCGTCGTCGTCGGCGTCGGGAGACGACGACCGTTTTTGTTTTTTTCCCGCCGACTCGGACGCCGACTCGGACCCGGACTCCGACGCGGACTCGGCGTCGTTCCTGTCGTCGTTCCTCAGCCGGGATCTCGCCAGGATCTCGTCCCTCTCCGCGCGCAGGATATTTCTCTCGGCGGCGAACGCGTCGACGTCGGCGGCGCGTTCGTCTCTCTCTCGGCGAAGCGCGTTCTCGAGCCGCGCCGCCTCCTCCCTCGCCGCCGTCGCGGCGTCCGTCGCTAAGCGCTCCGCCTCCTCCGCCGTCTTGAGCCGGGACGCGAGCGCGACGGAGCGCGCGTCCGTGTCGACGCTCTTGAGCCGTTTGTTCGCCTCCGAGGCCTTCGCGTTCGCCGCCTCCGCCTCGCCCCGCGCGAGTTCCAGCTTGGCTCTCAGATCCGTCGCCTCGGCGACGTGAGAGGCGGCTTGGTCGTCGCGGGACGCGAGGAGCGTCGCGAGCTCCGCGCTGAACCGCGCCGCCTCGCGCTTCGCCTTCGCCTCCGCCGCCTCCGACGTCCGAACCGCGTCGGCGAGGGCGCGCACCTCCTCCCGCGCTTTTCCCGCCTCCTCCTCGAACCGCGCCGACTTCGCCTCCGCGGCGTCGAGCGCCGCGAGCGCGGCGTCGCGGGCGGCGGCGACGGCGGCGGAGGCGGCGACGGCGTCGCGCGCCGCCGCCGCCTCCTCCGCCGCGCGCGCCTCCGCCGCCTCCGCCTCGAACCGGGACGCGTCCAGCGCGCGACGCGACGCCCGCGACTCGCTCTCCGCCGCTCGCGCCGCCTCCGCCCGCGCCTCCGCGTCGCGGCGAGCCGCCTCGGCCGCCTCCACCGCCTCGTCGCGCGCCCGCGTCATCTCCGCGACGCGCGACGCCGCGTCGCGGCGCGCCTCCTCGAGGAGCGCCGCCGCCTCCGATTTCGCGGCGGCGGCGGCGGCGGCGGCGTTCGACCCGTCGTCGAGAAGCGCGCGCTCGCGCTCGCGCGCCGCCGCGGCTAGAGCCGCCTCGGCCCCGGCCAAATCGGCGCGGAGCGCCGTCGCCTCCGCCTCGAGGCGCGCCGTCTTCTCGCGCGCCGCCTTCTCCCTCGTCTCCGCCGCGCGCGCGTCTTCGTCGGCTCGGTCGCGCGCCGCCGCCGTCGCCCGCTCAGCCTCCGCCTCCGCCGCCGCGACGCGCGCGTCATCCAAAGCGCGGCGCTTCTCCGCGAGCGCGACGGATCGCGTCAGCCGGTCGACCTCCTCGCGGAGTTCGCGAACGAGTTCCCTCGCGTCGTCGTCGATCGGGGGCCCCGACGACCCTTCGGAGGACCCTTCGAGGACGGCGCGGTCGGACGGGGAACCGGTGGCGGCGAGAGACGCGCGAGCCTCGGCCAACTCGGCGGCGAGCGACGCGGCGTCGCGCTCCGCGGCGAGCGCGCGCCGCGTCGCGTCGCTCGCGAGCCGCTCAGACTCAGTCGCGCGCCGATCCGCCTCCGCCGAGCGCGCCTCGGCCTCCGCCAGGCGCGCCTCGGCCTCCGCCGAGCGCGCCTCGGCGTCGCGCGCGCGAGTCGACGCGACGTCCGCCGCGAGACGCGCGTCGGCGCGTTCGGCGGCGGTTTCGGCGGCTTCGTTTTTTACGTCGTCGTCCCGCGCGGCGTCGAACGCGAGGCTCCGCGCCGCGGCGGGGCCCGCGCGAAGCGTCGACGAGGCGTCGAAGTGTTTCCCCGGGGTGGCGAACTCGGGCGACGACGAGGCGTCTGAGTCCTTCCCCGGGGTGGCGAACTCGGGCGACGACGAGGCGTCCGAGTGTTTCCCCGGGGTGGCGAACTCGGGCGACTCGGGAGACAAAGCCCTCCCCGGGGTGGCGAAGCGCTCGGACGCCTCGGGAGATGAATCCCCCCCCGGGCTCGCCTTCGCCGGGCTCACGAACGCGGTCTCCCCCGCGCTCGCCTCCGAGCCCGCGTCGGACGCGTCGGACGCCTCCGCCGCCTCTCCCTCGCGCGAAGCCTCCTCCTCTCCGCGGCGTCCCGCCTCCGTCGCCGCCGCCGTCGCCGCCGCCGCCTCCGCCGCCGCCTCCGCCTCCGCCGCAGCCGCCGCCGCCTCCGCCTCGCGCCGCTCGAGCAGCGCCACCTCCGCGCGCGCGAGCTTATCCTCGAGCTCCGCGAGGCGCTGCTGCAGGAGCGTGCCCTCGGCGCGTTCCTCGTCGTTCGGGAGCTCGAGGGGTTTCGCAGCCGGCGAAAAAGCGTCGCCGCCGCCGCGGCCCCCCCCGCGCGCGCCGCCGCCGCCGTAGTATCCGGGACCCCACGCCGAGAACCCCGAGCTCCCGAGGTACCCGCGCGCGGCGAGGGACGCCGCGAGCTCGGGCGCGAGCGCGGGGCCGACCCAAGGCGCCGCCGCCGCCGCTGCGCCCACCGCCACCGCCGCCGTGAGCGAGACGGGTCCGAGTTTGATCGCGCCGGAAGCGCCCGCGCCCGCGGCGGCTGCGGCGCGCGCCGTCGCCCCCGAGCGCCCCGCGACGGCCAGTCCCGATCCCGACGCCCCCCCGCGGCTCGCCGCGAGCGCGGCCAGCGCGCCGCCGACGGGACGCACCCCGCCGCGGCGCCACTGCGCGCGCGGGGATGCCGGGGACGCCGACGCCACCGAGGTGGACGCCGACGCCACCTCGGCCACCTCGGTGACCTCCGCAACCTCGGCCACCTCGGCGCCGGCCTCTCCTCGCCCTCTCCTCGCCCTCTCCTCGGCCCTCGGAGTCTCGGACCTCGGCCCCCGCGGGGCGTCGAACTCGAAGTCAAAGTCGAACGACCGCGCGGGCGTCGGGGGCGCGGGGGCGCGCGCGAGCGACCCCGCCGACGCGCCGCCGCTGGGACGGATCCGCTCCCGCCGCGAGATCATCCGGTCGCGCGTGTTCCCGCGAAGGTGTTCCCGTCGATCGTCCGACGCGGGCAGCGGCGCGGGCTCCCGCGCCGAGGAGGCGAGGGACGGCGACGAAAACGAAAGCGACGGCGACGCGTCCGAGGGGGTCTCCGGGTTCGCGGGACCCTTCGCCGCCGCCGACCGTTCCCTCTCCGCTCGTCGCGAGACCGACGCGTACCCAGCGGCGCCCCCGCCCCCCCGCGTTCCCGCCCCGTCTTCGAGGGCTTCGCGAGCGTCGTCCCCCCACAGCGGGTTCTCGTGGTACCGCTTCGCGAGTTTCTCCGCCGCGGCGACGATGCGCGAGCCGGGGGAGATGGACGACGTCGACCCCGACCCCGACGGGAGGCTCCCCGAGACCGATTCCCCGTCGCTGCTCCCCGCGACGGCGAACGATCCCTCCCCGCCGAAACCGAACGAGAAGGATCCGTTCGACCGGTCGCTCGAAACCGCCGCCCCGGGCGCGTGTTGGTGTCGTTGGGTGGTGTCCCACGCGCGAACGCGGCGGGAATCGTCCCACGCGGGCGACGCGCGGCGCCGCGGAACCCGTTTCCGAGAGAGCGCGGAGACGCTCTCTCGCGAGTCTCCGCCTTCTCTCCGCGTACGCTCCGCCGCCCCGCCGCCGACGGGGTCCACCCCGCCGCGGCGCCAGTTCGCGGGAAGCTCGGGCCCGTCCCTCGCGCGCGCCGCGCCCAGAAGACCCTTCCTCCGCGCGCTCGAGCTCGCGCGGCGGTCCATCATCGCGTCCTCGTCCCCGCCCCCCGCGCGGCCTCCCCCCGCGGCGGCGCTCTCGACCACCACCCGACGCAGCGCCGCGAGCTCCGCCTCGATCGCCGCTACCTGCGAGCGTTGCCACGAGTACGCGCGCCACCCCGCCGCGCCGTCGCCGCCCTCTTCTTCGCCCCGGGCGTTATGAGAAGCGTTTTTCCGCCGACGCGCGGCCGCCTCGCGGCGACCGAGCGCGCCCCGGGTCGCCGCCTGGATCTTCGTCGCGGCGTCGCGCTCGATGGCGCGGCGCTCCTCCGCGCGGAGCGCCTCCGCGCGACGCGACGCGCGCTTGCGCGCCGTCTCGAACCGCGCCAAAGCGCCGCGCGCGTGCGCCTGCACCACCGTCGCCGCGCGAGCGTACGCCGCGTCCGAACACGCGTCGAACGCGCGACCCGGAGTGTCGGACGGGGTTCGGAGGGGTTCGGAAACCTCCGACGCGAGGGACCCGAAGGCGTCCGACGACGCGAGGGAGAACGTCTTCGAAACCGGCGTCGTCGGAGATGCGGGGGTGACGAAGCCGCGACGCTCGAGGGACTCCGCGTCGCCTCGAACCGCCTCCCGGTCGGTGTCCGCCGCCCGCGGGAGGCGCGAGGAGGCCGACGAGCGGGAGATGGCGCGCGCCTGCCGCGCCGCCGCTCGCCGCGCCGCGCCGCCGGGGACCCCGCGCGCCGCCGACGCCGCCGTCCCGACGGGGGAGGGGGCGACGCGCGGGCGAGGGCTCGGGGAGACCTCGTCGGGCTCGGGCTCGGGATCCCGATTCCGCCGCGGGGGCGGGGCGCGGTCGCGAGCGTCCCGCGGGACCTCGGCGGCGTCCGCGGGACGTTCATCATCCCGAAATACCGGCGGAATCCCGGAGGGGGGCGCGGTGTTCCCGCGGGGCGGCGTCTCGGCGGCGAGCGCGAGCGCGAGCGCGCGGGGGGGGCTGTCGATCGCGGGGGTGACGACGGCGCGCGCGACGGGCTGGGGCGTCGTCCCGACCGGCGGACTCTCCGCCGGGGGGCGGCTCGGACGCGGCGGGGACCGCGGCGGCGTGGATTTTTCTCCTTCGGGCGAGCGCGCGGGGTTCGGGGACGCGTCCGGCGGGGGGCGGACGTCGAGGCGCGGCGCGGCGGCGCGCGCCGCGGCGACCGCGGCGACGCTCGCCGCCGCGACGTCCAGGCGCTCGGACGCGTCTCGCGCCGGCGCGGACGCCTTACCCGGGTCGGACGCGAGGGTCGGGGGCGCGTCCGCGCCGTCGCGCCGCGCCTCCGCCGCGGTCGCGGGCGCGCTCGCGAGGTCCGGCGCCGCGGGCGGCGGAAGGGGCTTCCCCCCGCCGAGCTTCTTGATCCCGAACGTGCTCTTCACGAGCCGCCCAAATTTGCCCATGTTTCGTCTGGCGCGCCGGGGGAACCGAAGGGCGAGACCCCCTCCCGCGGCCGACTCGGCGCGTCGCCGCTCGACGGCGGCGGGCGCGGTTCGGAAACGTGCGCGAGCGAGCGCTCAGCGGTGCATCGCCGGGCGTCGCGCGCGGCGACGGTATCGCGCGGGCGAGGCGCGGCGCGCTGCTTAGACGCGACCCAAGAGGGAACGCCAACGACGCTTCGGGTCTGTCCGAGAATTTGAAATCCGCCAGCGCCAGGCCGGCGCGCCGAGTTGCCCGCGCGCGGCGACGAACCGTCGCGTCGACAATCAAACCGGCCATCAGGCCGGCTGCAAACAGCGAAAACGCCCCGCGTCTATCGGCTCCATCCCCGCTCTCCGTCGTCCCGCTCCTCGTCTGTCACTCCGCCGCGTCGTCGTCCCCGCTCGTCCGCATCCTTCCGTCGCCGCGCGTCCTCTCCCCCCGCCTCGCGCGCGCGCGGCGCACGATCGCCGCCGCTTCCTCCCGCCGCGACTCCGGGAACCGCCGCCGCCCCGCGTACTCGTCCCCTCCCGCGTCTCCGCGCCCCCTACTGATCCCCCCCTCCCTCCCCGACGCATCTCCTCCCGGCGCCGCCTCGCCGCCCCCGCCCCCGCCGCGCGCCCCCCCGCGCGCCTCGCCGATCGCCCGGAGGATCTCCCTCTCGGCGACGGCGAGCTCGACCGCGTCCACGCGGTCTCTGTCCGCCGCGAGCGTCGGCGGCGGCGGCGCCCCCAGGAGCGCCGACGCGACGGCGACGGCGGCGACCGCCGCCGCCTCCGCCGACACGGCGGCGCACAGCGGCGACGCCACCGTCGCGTCGTTGACGACGCCCCACGCCGCGCGGAAGAGCGCGTCGGGCCCCCCGAGGTTCGATTCCCCGCGGGAGGGGATCGAACCCGGCTCCGGGGGATCGGGATCGCGGGTGGAGGCCGGGTCTCCCGCGCCCGAAGCGGCCTCGCCTCCCGGGCCGCGAGGACTCGCGCTCGCTCGGCGGCGGAAGATGGCGCGCAGGGGCGCGTACGGGTCGAAGACGCGGAGGTCGCAGTCGAGCGCGTCGAGGACTCGGAGCTCGAGCGGGAGGAGGTCGTCGTCGCGCATGTCGAAACAGTCGTCGCTCTCCGCCGCGTACACGACGCTCGCGGTGTCCCGCGCGAGGCGGATCAGCTTGAGGTGGTCGTGCACGGGGTTCTCCTCCACCTTGGACGCGAGGGAGAAGCACGCCGCGGCGACGGCGACGGGCTCGTGCGCGGCGAACGATCGGCGGAGGTAGAAGCGCCAGAAGTACGACGCGGCGACCGCGACGGTGCGCTGACGCGCGTGGAGCGCGGTGGCGCGGTCGCGGGAGAGACGCGATATGACCGCCTGGGGCGGAGAGACGGGAGGGGAGGGTCCGGAGGGGTGAGCGAGCGCGAGGGGAGAGGCGCGCGCGGGGCGAGGGGGGCCCGCCCCGCCGCGGGGAGGCCGAGAACGCGGCGCGCGGGGCGACGTACCGTCATCGCGTCCAGGACGAACGCCTTGGCGAAATGCACCTGCTCGATCGTCAGCCCGAGACGCACGTCGTCGGGGTTGGACGCGTCCGCGCCTCGGCCGGCGGGGCCCGCCATCGCGCGCGCGGGGCGCGCGCGAGAGGCGCGAGTGACGAGCGCGCGCGGGGCACGGGACTCCCGTGAAATCGTCGTCGTCCGCTACGACGTCGTCGAGCGAGTCATCGTCACTGCCTGGCGAGGAAATAACAAACCCCGAGCGCACTTTTCCCTCGCGCGCGGCGCCCCCCGCGCGCGCTCGCGATGTCATCGGACCCCCCCGTCGAGGGCGCGACGCCGTTCGAGGTTCCCGAGGGCGCGACATCGATCGAGATCTCGCGCGAGTTCGCCGCCCTCAAGGTGCTTCCTCACGCCGGGGAGGAGGACGACGCGAATTTCCCCCCGCACCTCCACGCGGCGGTCGAGCTCTTCTGCCACGTTGGAAAGCCCGAGCGCGCGCGCGCGTGCGCCGAGTCGGTGAACGCCTACCTCGCGCTCCTCCGCGCGGGCCCCGACGGCGTGGCCACGAACGGCATGGGCCAGGCCGTCGTGTGCTGGTCCTGCGGCCACGTCGGGCTGCCGAGGAACGCGGCGGACGTCGTCGGCGAGGGCGTCGGCCCCCGCCCCGAGTGCGCGGGATGCGGGGATGGGGAGCAGACCAACGCCGTGCGCGCGACGCAGCCGGACGGAACGGTGGTCCCGTGGATCGAGCGCAAGCGCGCGCCCGAAGCGGACGCGGAGGCGCGCGCGGGGGCGGCGGCGCTGCGGGCGGAAGCGCTCGGGTGAGAGACCGCGAGCGAGGTGGAACGAGCGTCCTCGAGTAGTACGAGGAGAGGAGCGTCGCATCATCTCGGTTCGCGAGGGTGTGTGAAGATAATTTATGTCACAAAATATATGTTGACGCGCGCGTACGCGTCGCGTCGGGGCGTTGCGTTCCCTCAGAACCGCCCGCCCGCCCTTCGTCGGCCCGGTCTCGTCGCTCAAGCACCTAGGCTCGCGTCGTCCCCGACCGATCGATCAGGGCCGCGCGTTCCTCCCTCGCCGTCCCGTCCGTCCCCCCCGCCCCGTCCCCGCCCGCCCGTCGCCTCGCCGCGATCGCCGCCGCCACGACGCCGACCGCGAGCCCCGCCGCCGCCGCCGCCGACGCGGCGACGCCGACGAGCCCCGCCGCCGCCCCCCGAGAAGAAGACGCGGGTCCCTCCTCCGCGCGCGCCGCCGCCCCGAGCGCGGCGAACTTGCCGCGGCGGTACGCGCCGAGCGCCGCCGTCACGCGCTCGCGCCGCGCCGCGCCCAGCCGAGGCTCGGATTGGTACTGCGACAGCAGCGTCGCGACGTCGTCCGCCGCGGCGACGGGCTCCGCGACGCTCCCGGGGTACGCCCGCGCCGCCTCCGCGGGGGAATAGTACCCCGCGTTCGGATCGCTCACCACCGCGCCCGCCGCGGCGACGTACGCCTCCTCGGGGTACACCGTCCGCGCCGCCGGGTACGCCGGAACCGCCTCCGCCGCCGGGAGCGCCTCCGCGGGCACGGGCTCGGGCTCGGGCTCCGCCGGCGCCTCCTCCTCGTACCCCCACGCGCGGTTGAAGAGCGATTTCCCGTACTCAAACGCCGACTCCGTCCGCGTGATTCCCGCGGCGCGCTGCCTCGCCGCCTCCTGCGGCGTCTGCGGGCGGCGCGCGGCGGACGCGGACGCGGGCGCGGGGTCGAGAGCATCCGCGCGCGGCGACGGGTCCGCGACGAGCGGCGACGGGTCCGCGACGACCGCGGCGGCGGCGGCGGCTTCGGCGCCCGGGGAGCCGGCGTCCTCGAGCGGGAATCGGTCGTCGACGACGCGCGGGTCCGGGTCCGGGTCCGGGTCCGCGGACGACGGGTACGCGGCGGCGTCCGAATCGAATCGCGAGGCGTCCGAACGTTCCGCGCGCGCCGGGCGTTCGCCGCGTTCCTCGAACTCGGGCGTCGCGAACGCGTCGGCGTCGTCCGAGGGGGAACGGTACGACGCGCGATCGATCCCGCTCGCGGTCGTCGTCGAACCCGACGCCGGGTAAGATTCTTCTTCGATCGACGCGCGCGAGGGCGTCTCGCTGACCGTCACTCGCTCGGCGCTGACCGTGGGCTCGACGCCCACCTCCCGCATCATCGCGTCGAGGGCTCGGTCGCTGGGTAGGCTCAGCGACCCTCCCTCGGCGTCGTCGAGGAGATCGTCCGGGGTCTTCCACCATCGCCTCGCGTGGTACATGTTTTGCTTCACGAGCTCCGAGACGGCAACCTCGACGTCGGGGGCATCCGCCTCGTCGTACGTCACCTGTCGCGACGGCGCGAGGAGAGGCGGCGTCGCGACGAACCACCCCTCGCCCTTGACGCCCTCCCACAGGAGGCAGTTGTCCGCCTCGATGCACGACGCGGAGGACAGATCGAACTGGAGCGTCTTCACGGAGCCCGAGGACGCGGATCGATCGCGGTTGCTGTACGCGAGGAGGGTGTTGGCGAGCCCCGTCTTGCTGACGAGGTAGGCGCCGTAGGACCAGAGCTCGGTGTTGGGGCGCGCGCGGGCGCGCGGGGTGAGGCGCAGGGCCTCGGGCCTCCCCGCGGCGTCCCAGTCCCGCGCGAGGACGCCGAAGGAGTCCGAGAAGGCGAGGACGGAGAGCTGGACGTGCGTCCAGTCGGGCTCGAGGCCGCGCACAAAGGCATCCAGGGAATCGTCCGCCCAGGCGAAGTCGGGGTGGCGCACGGGATTCTCCGCCTCGTCCAGGATGAGCACCGCGGGGGCGCCGAGGCGGTACGCCGCCACCATGGCCTTGAGGTGCGTCAGCGTGCGCGCGAGGCGCTTGTAGTACCCCGGACTGTACTTGTCGATGCCGCGCTCGGCGTCGAAAGACTCGGGGAGGGAGGACTCGCCACCGGCGACGAACGCCAGGCAGGACGCGCGGTCCCCGGCGACGGGCGCGATGACGCCGTTCGCGGGGTCCGCATCCTCGGGCGTGAGCGCGATGCGCACGATCGGAATCTTCGTCTTCAGCTCCAGCGGAGTGCAGGCGGCGGAGGCGAGGAGACCGAGGAACAGCGCGAGGCGCAGCGCCGCGGACCGCGGCCACGCGGAGGCGCCCATCGGAAAAGCCTGGGACGGAGCCGAAAGACGCCTCGAGTCCGCCTCGAGGTCGCGGAGCGCGGACCGGGGACCGGAGACGCGCGAGACGATGTCGACGCGCTCGTGCGCGCGGGGCGGCCCCGTCGAAGTCGCGCGAGCGCGTGCGCGTGCCGCCTTCTGGCCAGGGGCGACCGTCGAAGCGAAGCCCCCGGCGCGCGACGCGGGTCTTTTTCGCGACTGCGGGCGGTGTAACACCTACACAGGCGCGCGAGGGCGGTCCGATCTCGCGAGAGCGGCGTGGCGCGCGGCGCGGCTCAGCGAAAAATTCAAAAAAGCGAAGAATCCGTTGGATGGGTCCGAGGGAAGAATGAGGTTGTTTCCCAAGGACGGGGCGTCGCGCACGCGGGCGTCCGCGGGGCACGCCAGTGTCGCGAGCGCGTCCCAGAGCGCACCGCACGCACCGCACGCCCGCGCACGGGCCGAGTCGTGAGGTTCATCCGCGCGAACTCTCGAACGCAGAGCGCCGTCGTCGTCGTTCACCCTCCGCGCCTGGCGAGGAGACGCCTCCGGACGCGGTTCGCGGGGTGGGAAATCGCCGCGCGCCCTCCCCTTCGCCGCGATGGACGCCCAGCGTCTGTCGCTCCTCAAGCGCAAGCTCGAGGCGCTCAACTATAATGGCGAGCTCGACACGAAGTCCGCGCCGCTGGCCGAGAAGGTGCGGCCCCGCGCGTCACCCGGCGGGACGATTGGCGACGCGCCGACGGGCGCTGGTGGCGCACGCCGAAATTTCAAATCCGAGCCCACGCGCGCGGCCCACCGCGGCGCGCTCGCGCGCTCGCACGACCCCCGGACGGTCGCCGCGTCGTCGTCGACGGACGACGAACACCGACGCATCGACGCTGACCCGGTTCCCGTCTTCCCCGTTCCCCCCCCGTGCCCCTTCTACCTCGCGCCCGCAGCTCGTGGATGACCTCGTGGACGCCACGAACAGCTACCGCTCGCTCAAGATCCGCGTGACGAAACAGGCCCAGGAGATCGAGGCGTGGCAGTCCAAGATGGAAGTGATGAAGCGCGAGAGCGGGAAGGCGCTTCGGGAGAACAGTCTACTCCACGTGGAGCTCATCAAGAAGGACGAGGCGTGCGACGAGCGCCTGCGCGCCGCCGCCGCGGAGCAGAGGAAGCTCGAGGATCAAGTCGCCGAGCTGCACTTTTGGAAGCAGCAGCAGACGGAGCGGCACCTCGAGCTCGAGAAGAACCACGAGGGCGTCAAGGCGAAGCTCAACGACGTCATCACCGGCAGCTACGCCTTCAGCAAAGTCCCCGGCGAGGACATCAAGGCGCGCATGGAACTCTCCGAGGCGCTCAGAGCCGCCGTCGCCGAAGGCCCGAGCGCGGCGGGCGCGCAGACGCGGGCGGAGGCGCTCGCGGCGGCGGCGGACGACCGCGCCGCCGCGCTGCAGCGCCGCCTCGTCGAGTCCGAGGCGGAGATGGCGCGCATGCAGGCCGAGGTGGACGCGGCCAAGGGCGCGGTCGCGGCGCGCGACGGAGAGATCCGAAGACTCAACGGACTCCTCGACAACGCCGTCGACGTGGACGCGCTGGCGCTGAAGGAGATCGCCGAGAACAAAGACTCCCTCATCGCGTCGCTGTCGCAGCAGGCGGAGGACCTCACGCGGCGAATCATCGAGCTCGAGAAGGCGCCCTCGTCGACCGCGCCTGCGCCCGCCGTCGCGGGTGAGCGTCCCGTCGGACCGGCGGCCGCGGGCGCCGGGGCGTCGACCGCCGCCGCCGAGGCTGAGTTTCGTGCGAAGCACGACGCGCTCGCGTCGCGACTGGCGGCGGCGGAGGCGAGGACGGAGGCGGCGGAGGCTGCCTCCGAGGCGCTCGCCGCGGCCAACGCCCAAGTCGACGCGCTGAAGCGCGAGCTCGAGGCCGTCGCGTCGGCTCGCGACGACGCCGAGGCGACCGTCGCGCGCCTGACGAACGCCGCCGCGAAGGGAAGCGCCGGCGCCGGAGGGAACCCCCCCTCGGCGCCCGCGACGCCCGCCCGGGAGGAAGCCTCGGCCTCGGCGGCGGCGGCGGCGCTCCGCGACGCGGGCTCCGACTCGCGCGTCGCCGAGGCGGACGCCGCGCGCGCCGCGGCGGAGCTCCGCGCCGCCGAGGCCGCGGCGGAGGCGCGGCGCGCGCAGAACCTCCTCATGGAGGCGATGCGCGAGCTGGAGCGCGTGCGCGCGTTCGCCGAGCAGTCGGAGGAGCAGCGCGGGGAGGTGATTGCCGCCGCCAAATCCGCCGCGGAGGTGCTCGCGAAGCACGAAGCGGCGAGCGGCGAACAGGCGGCCGCCCTGGAGATGCTCGACGAGCGCGCGCAGGCGGCGGAGGCGGAGGCCAGGCGCCTCGGACACCTCCTCGCCGACGCGGCGGAGGAGCGCGAGGCGCTC
>MDSW01175725.1_pt1 | contig 15946 bp, 13 predicted proteins | sample 811171 | NCBI WGS metagenome assembly MDSW01 (sample SAMN05326641, study PRJNA326480) | marine metagenome | isolation source: seawater | place: Atlantic Ocean: North West | collected 2012
AAAAGGAGAAGAGGTTGGAAAAGAGATATTGATAAAAAAAAGCACAGGGTATTTTAGTTATGTAAAGGGTAATAATCCATTCACGTTCCCATTTCATATTTCACCAAAAACAAGCAATAGAGGTGAATCATTGTTATTATTGAACGAAAGTAAATCATGGTCTTATCCAAAGGTTCAAATCAATGGTTTGGAAATAGACGCACCAATTCAATATTTAGATTTATTCATTAATAATATAGGTGGAACTTTACAGGAAAAAGCATACAATATATTAATTAAAAAATTAAAAAAAGAAAATCCGGTGTTGGAAAAAAAGAACAAAGGTATCCAGTATACTATTATTGACGGTCCATTGCAATTGTTAAACATGGTTTACCCAAATCAAAAATTAATGAGCGACGAATCGTCCACTGCTGGTAATATTGACAAGCTTTATGGGAGAGAAGGGTTGATGCGACTAATGAAGCGGGGACAAAACAAGAGAGAATACCAATACAAAGAATCTACAATTAAAAATTATGGACGTATATTTTCAGATGAAAAGATAAAGGATTACAGTAAGAAAATACATAATATCATTACTGAAATTAAAAAATCAAACGGTATTGTTATGATATATTCGCAATTTATAGAAGGTGGCTGCGTTCCTTTGGCTCTTGCGTTGGAAGAATTAGGGTTATCGAGAACAAACGGTAGTAATTTGTTTAAGAAAATGCCTAGAAACCGGTTTTCTTTTAAAAATAATGACAATAAGACATTTTTTGGCAGTTATGCTATGATTACCGGTGACCCTAGCATCTCTCCCAATAACAAAAATGAATTGAAAGAAGTTACCAATTCTAAAAATAAGTATGGTGAATTTGTAAAAGTTGTAATTATATCGAAGGCGGGTTCAGAAGGATTGGACTTTAAAAATATCAGACAGATCCATCTAATGGAGCCATGGTATAATTTAAATAGAACCAAACAGACCATTGGTAGAGCGGTCCGTAATTTGAGCCATTGTATGCTTCCATTTAAGGAACGAAATGTTGAAATATTTTTATACGGTACACAGCTTAATAACACAAATGAGAATGAGGCAATTGATTTATACATGTATCGATTGGCAGAACAGAAAACGATGAAGATAAATAAAATTTCACAGATTTTAAAGGAAAACGCACTGGATTGTGTATTAAATAAAAGTCAACTGGACCAGTATAAGCAAAATATCGAAATTGAACTATCCAGTGGCATCACAATAAAGGATTTTGATATTAGAGCAAAGGATTACAGCTTTTCGTGTGAAATTGGTCCATGCAAATATACGTGCTTACTTGACAAAGACCCGACGTTCAATCAAAAGAATGTAGACAAATCAACTTACAATGATTATTTTATTATACTTAATTTAGATGTTTTATTGAAGAAAATAAAATTCATATTTTCAAATGGGTATGTATTTCATAAAAAAGAACTATTTCTTCTTATAAACCAATATAAAAAATATTCAGATGAGGAGATTTATATCGCGTTGGATATTTTAATCAATAATAAAAATGAGTTTATTAAAGACATGTTAGATAGGCAGGGGAAACTGGTTAATATAGGAAATTTCTATATATTCCAACCAATGGAAATATACAATAAAAATATACCATTGTTTGAACGTCAAATGCCCGTAGAATACGAAAATGATAAAATCAAAATGAGTATTCCAAAGGCCATATTTAAAAAAAAGGGAACGGATAATAAGGTTCTCGATAGTATTGTTATTATTTATAATTATTTAAACAACGACGTCAACAAAATAAATGTTCCGAATAGGCTTGAAATTGAAAAGTACAAACACGTGATTGATATTATACACAAGTCATTTGGAATAAAAAAAGAAACATTATTAAATTATACTATACATCATCTGATTGAGGAATTGCCTTATTCCTCAAAGAAATTATTATTAAAAACACACAGAAGAATTAAAAATGATAAAATAAAAAATGTCATGAATTCTTATTTTAAACAATATTCATTGGGGACTGTCAATAATAATGAGATTGTCGTCATTCCAAATGAAAAAAATACAATATTTAGAAAATACAATTTTTTTACATTGCAAGATGGCGCATGGAAGGAGGAAAGTAAGAAGATAACTGTATTTATAAAAAAGCTAGTGGAAAAATACAAAGTGAACGACTGGAAGTCAACATGGTTAGTTGATAATAAAGAAAAAACGGTCCATTTTTACGATTCTTTTAGAGAACGTATCGTAAGTAAAATTAAAGAATTGGGTGAAAATACAAAAAGTTCAGGAAAACAATGTAGTTTGGGTCAAAATAAGAAGGTAATCACAAAAAAAATGAAAGAATTGGAGCAAGTGTTACAGAGTAAGCTAAAAACAGACAATAAATTAATAAATGTAAAAAGTACAAGAGATATGTGTTCGGTGATAATGTTATTGTCATATCATTTAACATACAAATACAATGAAAAATATAATTTCAATTTATTGGAGGGATTTTTATATGATGTTAATATTTTACCGAAAACGAATAAGGAAAAAGTAGACAAAGATGGGAATACATTATTTTTGGTTTAAAATACAGCAACGCAACGAAACAATTAACCATAATAAATAAATAATACACAATAAAAATAAAATTGATTAAATAATAATATTATTGTATTAATATAAAAATTTATATTGATACTATATAATGAAATCGGCAAAAAATATGAAAAAGGGTTCCATTTATATCAAATCAATATTGGTTAGAAAAATTTATGTAGAATTTAAACATGTTGATAATTATTTAAAAGAACATATTTTAGCTAGATTGAAGGAAGAAATGGAGGGGAAATGTGTAAAAGAAGGATATATTAAGAGAAATTCTGTGAATATAGTAACGCACAGTTCTGGAGTGGTTCAGGGAAATAAATTATCATTCGATGTGTCATTCGAATGTTTGGTATGTCATCCTGTAGAAAATATGAAAATCAAATGTTTGGTTAAGAATGTAACAAGAGCAGGTATTCGTGCAGTTTATTATAAAGAAGAAGAAAACCCAATTGTATTGTTTATTCCCAGAGAACACAATATTAAAAATGAGATGTTCAATACAATTAAGGAAAATGATGTTATTGTATCGAAGGTTATTGGTACGCGTTATAAATTAAACGACGAACACATATCTATTATTGGCGAATTGGCATCTGTCAAAAAAAATAAGAGAAAGACCACCAAAAAAAATTATTAATTCAAACCGACAACAATAATAATTTAAATATTAAATAAATATAAACCTTTTTTGACATTTTTATTTATATGATTAGCATGAGTGTAGAAGAAAAGCCGGTAGACGATAAATATTCTACAGACGAATTAAAGAAATTAAAGAAAAAGATTGAAAAAAAAGACCAATTACATCATAAGAAAATACTAGAGATCATTGTTAAAAATAATATTAATTTTTCTGAAAACAACAATGGTGTTTTTTTGTCTTTGAATAAATTACCATCGGGAACAATAAAAGAAATAGAAAATTACCTGAAATACATCGACGAGCAAGAAGTAATGTTGGATTCAATTAAAAGTACACAGGAGGTGTTCGAGAAGGAATATTTTAGTAAAACAGTATAAAGATATATATACGATAATGTATAACATGTACGCGCGTAATAAATACAATCATAAAAGGGGGAGATACAACCGAAACGAGAATCATAATCAAAAAAGAGGCAACTATACCCAAGGCAGAAGTGAATACACCGCCAATTCCAACTATAACAATGCTTATACACCCACAAAAGAAAATATAGAAGATTTATTAATGAACGTTAATAAATATTCACTAACAAATAAAAATATATTAAAATCACTCTGTTTTCAAAAAGCTGTGGTTAAAAAGGAAACAGTAGTTCAGGAAGTTATACTTACAAAGAAGAAGGCAGACTATTTTTATCCTTCATTGGATTGCAAAGATTCATTATTTTGGTGCTGGGTGTCTCATCATTACGGGTCTCAAGAATACGAATTAAATAAAAACAATCTTTACAATTATGAAATAAACCGTAAATTTGAATACGTCAGCAGTATCCGGTCGAATAAATTATTGATTAAATCATTGAAATTAAATAGAACGCGTCTGGAGGAGAAATTGTTGGATGACAATGGTATTGATTTGGGTTTATTTACATTTATTTGTCTGGTTCATAAGTACAATGTTATTTATACTGATAATTACATGTATTATGAATACATCGATACGTTCAACAGCGATTATATTATGATTAACAAACGAAATAATAAATATGGATTGTATATCAAAGAAACGATAACAAATGATTCATTGATTGAATTTAAAAAAGATAAGTGGGTGGTTGAATCGATCACAAAGCCATTGAGGTCGGTAGGTAGTTACAAGGCTGCTGAAATAAAGGATATATGTAATTTGTTGGGTATTGAAATTATGAAAAACGAAAAGAAATCATTTACAAAAAATGAACTGTATGAAAAAATAAAGCAAAAGATTATGTAATAACGCATTAATATTGTTTGAAAAGACTAATTAAGTATTGTAATGAAATAAAATTGATAAATATAAATTTATTATTAAATAATATTAAATTTATATATAATTTATATATATTAATGAGTAAAAATGATTTTTCGAAATCATTCACCGAATACTTAAAACAGTATATTCTGTCCGGACAAAGTACGGACGAGTTTGAAATGCGATTTGGAACCAATTATTCCAATAAAATTACTCGCATTGATTTTGATAATGTAATTAAAAAGTTAAAACTGAATAATTATACTTGTGAAACACCCAATGGCCAATATCATTTAAATATACAAAACGAATTTTTAGATGAACGCACCGGCCGACTTCGGACGTCCAATATTAGAACAGAAATTAAAGGACTAATGAATATTAAAAAATATTGCACTAAAAATACATTTAATTTAGAAATTCCAGAAATTTACGTGTCGTTTTTACAGAAGCGGGGGAAAGAGACGTCCGATGGTTCAAAATTAATGCCATTGAATAATGCGGACTATGAATTTCGTGTAAATTATAAAACAGAAAATAGGCTTACAAGTGAATATCCATTGGTTAGGAAAATGTTAAACGAATGGAACAACAATAGGAAAACGTATCGTTTGATAAAACGATTTACATTTAAAAAAGAAGGAATGCCATTTAAGTTTGATTTGAGTGTGTTGCGTACATCAAAATGGGATTACAAAAGTAGAAAATACATCGCTGAATCGTCCGTTCAAAAATCCAATCTATTTAATAACCAGGAGTCGTATGAAATAGAAATAGAACTACTCAACGATGAAATTGATACGGAAATGGACCCATTGGCCTTAAAAAAATTATTAAACAGTGGTATTAAATTGATTTTATCGGGATTACAGCAGACTAATTTTCCAATATCATATACAGAGCAGAAGGCGGTTGTTTACAATTATGTAAAATTAACGAGCAATAGCACAAATGAAACATTGTTTTCAAATGACAACAAAGGACACAACATGAGGAAAAACAGAAAGAATTTTATTGGTTATTCGTCTATTACATTGGAGATGGAAAATGCTGCTCCATGTGTCCCTGATTTGAATATTCCAAACATACACGCCCCATACACAGTAACCGACAAAGCAGATGGAGTAAGAAAACTCCTTTATGTCGGTCAAAAGGGAAAAATATACATGATTGATATCAACATGAACGTCCAATATACTGGATTGATTACCAAGGACAATGAATATTATAATAGTGTATTGGATGGGGAGCACATCATACACGACAAACACGGCAAGTATTTGAACTTGTACATGTGTTTTGATATATATTTTAAGAAAAAAGAAGACTGTAGGTATTATCCTCTAATTTATAAGAATGACATGAAATTTGATGACCCAAAATACGATAAAAAATTGTCTAGGTTGGAGATATTGAATAAATTTGTAAAGGGAATGGAAGTCACATCAATTATTAAGGATAAAAAACCAACTATGAGTATCAAGGTAAAAACCTTTTATTCAAATAGAAGTGCGACGAATCAAAAAATAAGCTTGTTTAAATCATGCAAGGAACTATTGGATGGAATGGAAGATGGGTCTATGTTTGAATACGAGACAGATGGTTTGATTTTCACACCAATAGATAAATCGATAGGTAGTAGTAAATTGGGAGTAATGGAACATCAAAAAACGTGGAAGCATAGTTTTAAATGGAAGCCGCCTGAATATAACACGATCGATTTTCTTGTCATTACAAAGAAGGGTGAGACGGGAAGGGATAATATAAATCATTTGTTCCAAGAAGGCACTAATATGACTCAAAACAAAAATAATTTATTACAATACAAGACAATCGAATTACGTGTTGGGTTTAATAGTAAACAGCATGGTTTCATTAACCCTTCTCAGGATGTTATCGATGGTAATTACCCTGGAAGTAAAAATTACGACAATAGAGATTACAAACCGGTTCCATTCTTTCCGACTGAACCAACGCCTAATTTTAAAGTCAATTTATGCAATATACCGTTAATAGGTGGAAACATGTTTATCGAAGACAAGACAGAAACATTTGAAGATAAAACAATCGTTGAATTTAAGTATGTGAAAGAAAATGAGAAACATTGGCAATGGGTTCCTATACGCGTAAGGCATGATAAGACAGCAGACTATAGAAGTGGAAACAGAAACTTTGGGAACGCATATCACGTCGCAAATGGTGTTTGGAAATCAATACACAACCCAATTACAAAAGAAATGTTATCTGGAGAAGGACTATTTGATTTGGAAAACAGTGAAGTTTATTACAAGCAGGTCAATGCCGAAACAAATACTCGTTCTCTGCGTGATTTTCATAATAAATATGTGAAGCAACTTCTTATTGTAAATGCGTCGGACGAGGCAGAAACACTTGTAGACATGTCGGTTGGAAGAGGAGGTGATTTGTGGAAATGGCATCAATCAAAACTTAATTTTGTACTAGGATTCGATTTGTCTAAAATGAATTTGGAGAATAGAAAGGACGGTGCGTGTGCCAGATATTTGACTTTTAAAGGGAAACACGGTAACGCACCCACATGTTTATTTATAAACGCAAACAGTGGGCTGAATTTAAGAAATAAAGGCGGTATATTGGATTCGAAGGGTAAAATGTTGATGGATGCGATTGTTGGCAAGGGGAGCAAGGATAAGGATGTATTGGGAAAAGTTGCTTATAATAATTTTGGAATTGGAAAAGAAGGCTTCGATGTGGTGTCAAATATGTTTTCCACTCACTACTTCTTTGAAAATATTGAAATGTTGAATGAATACTTAAGAAATGTATCTGAAAACTGTAAAATAAATGGATATTTTATTGGGACTTGTTACGATGGTGCGAAAGTATTCAATATGTTAAGTGATAAATCTCATGGAGAAAGCGAATATATTATTGAAAACGGGAAGAAGGTATGGGAGATCAAGAAAATGTACTCGAATGAGACCTTCCCGACCGATATGACTGGTGTTGGACTTAGAGTAGACGTGTATCAGGAGTCGATCAATAAAATGTTTCCAGAATATTTGGTTAATTTTGATTATTTTAAAGAGTTGCTGGAATTGTATGGATTTGCTCCAATAGATTCAAACGAATGTAAAAAGTTTGGCGTGTTTACAGGAGTTGACTCGTTCCAGAGATTGTATACCAAAATGGAAAACGATGTTGAAAATAGAGAAATGCATAAAAAACAGGTGGGACAGGCATTGGATATGACGGACAATGAGAAAAAAGTGTCTTTCCTCAATAATTACTTCATATTTAAAAAGGCCCGTAATGTAGATGCGAGCAATGTATTTAAAATACAAATGGAAAAAGCAAATGACACCATTGGTAAAAACAAGGAGAAACTACAAAGGATGAAGGGTAATATAAAAGTTGTAAAGAGAAATGTCGTTAAATTAAAACGCAAAATTCGTTTGGTATAATGATACTATAACGAAAAGAATATAAAATTAGCAAAATAAATAATATAGAATATTAAATGTTATATTATTTATTGCCCGATTGTAATCATATTTTGAAATCAGTTGATATAAAATTAAAATTTAAAAATAAAGAAGAGGAAGAAGAAATTTTTCTTAGCAAGAGCATACATTTGTACTTAAATCGGTCAAAGGAGCTTATCAATGAAAATTATAGTAAATGGGACATTGTGAAAAAATACACCAATCCATATGAGTTTATACATAGCTGTTTGCCTCATTTGTCGTATTCGATATCAAAATTGAATCCGGTTTCTCGTGCTTTTTTCAAGCTGATAGAAATATACAAACACTTCAATATTTTAAACAATTACACCAGTTTAAAAAGTTTTCATTTGGCAGAGGGACCAGGTGGATTTATCGAGGCAACTGCTTACATGAGATCAAACCCATTGGATACGTATTATGGGATTACCCTAACTAACGAGAACGATTACAGTATACCAGGTTGGAAGAAAAGCGAACACATTTTCAAAAAGTATAAAAATATCATAATTGAAAAGGGTAAGACGGGGAACGGGGATTTGTATAAGGTGGAAAATTACAGACATATGGCGTCGTTGTATAAAAACAGTATGAATATTATAACGGCAGACGGTGGCTTTGATTTTTCAGGGGATTTCAATAAACAGGAAAATAACGCGTTTCGTCTATTGTTTACGCAAATCGCGTATGCCATCGTAATGCAGAAATACAATGGAGTATTTATTTTAAAGATTTTTGATATATTTCTTAAAAATACAAGCCAACTGATTTATCTATTGAATTGTTTTTATAAAAAAGTATACATCGTCAAGCCAAATACAAGTCGTCACGCAAATAGTGAGAAATACTTAGTATGCAAGTATTTTAAATTCAGTGATACATCTTCTATTTACAATCGATTTCATGATATATTATTTGTACTACAAAGTATGGATTTTGAAAAATACGAGATTGAAAGTATATTAAATTTGAAGTTGAACACATATTATTTGAGTAAATTAAATGAAATAAATTCTATTTTCACTCAACAACAGATCGAAAATATCCACAATACAATTAAAATGATCCATTACCAGGATAGGTCAAAGGAAAAGCAAGAATTATTGAAAAATCAAAATATTAAAAAGTGTATCCGTTGGTGCGTAGAGCATGGTATACCTTACAATAATAATTATACTCCAACAAATATTTTTTTGGCAAATAAAAATTGAAAACTTTTTTGTACTTTTTACTAATATTAAAATAATATTAATAAAAACTGAATATGAGCTGTATTTTGAATAATTCGATGATGCAAATGAAATATAGGACCTGCTTTAGTAGTGTGAGCCAGAATGGGTATAAGCTGGATATACTTAAAAGTGGGATGCAAAAATATTTAAGGAGAAAGCAATTTGATGATATGGTGTGGTGTGCTTATGAGATATATAAGTTTGAGCTATATGCATCTACAGATAAGCAACAGCAGACCTGTAAGGCTATAATTACTAATCTTATTAATAGGATTATAGTGATGATGGATGAAGAACTGCTGTTTGCTGAGGCAGAACGATATATTATTTTAAGGGAAATGATTGAAAAGTTTCAGGAGAATAGGAAAAGTTCTGGTGAAACTCTTATACTAATGTGTAAGTGTCTGGTGGAAGGGCGGATTTCTAGAAGGAATAGTGACCTTAGAAGCTGGTGGAGTCACCGTATTATTAATGAGGATGCTGGATTTAATGATATGGTTTATTTTAAGAAATTTGTGGAGTGTTTTGAGAGAAAAGACGATGAATGTTTTAAATGGATGTTTAAAATATTTAAGGGAGAGAAAAAAGGAGATACTGTAAGGTATAGGAGAAAAGACAATATTTATATGGTATGGGAATATTTGTTTGATACTGAGGTGGTAAAGGCGAATTCTGTATATAAAAAGGTGATGGATTATAAGTTGAATGAGTTCTTTAAATTAGGAAGAGGAGAAAGATTTATGTTCCTGTGCTCTTGTATTGATATGGTAATGAAATGTAGTGATTCTGAAGAAATAAGTAAAGAGAAATTAAGTAGTTTACGAGAAATGTACTATGGACCAAACGATTTTGCTTATTTGTATAAGAAGTGTAATGAGTATATGCAAATTGACTATTACTGTGTGGATATGCACACTAGCCAAGGCCGTAAAATGGGTAAAAATAAAGCTGATTTTGCCAAAGAAGGGTGTGTAGTAGTAGATGAAGATAAGGAATTTTATGTTAAAGAATGGAGGAATTACTATATACAGGAGAAACTAGATAACCCCATTAAGATTAGAAAAAAGAAACCCCTTAAAAAGAAAAAAGTAGAAAAAGAAAAGAAAAAAGTAGAAAAAGTTAAAAAAGAAAAGAAAAAAGTAGAAAAAGTTAAAGAAGAAAAGAAAAAAGTAGAAAAAGAAAAGAAAAAAGGAATGGATAAATTTGTAGTTAGGGTGAAAAGTGTAAAGGCAAAATCAGTTAGCCAGTTGAAAAGAGAGGAGAAGACTAAAATGATTAAAAAAATGAGACCGGCTCCTGTCTTTAGTGAGTTAGAGGAGAAGTTGCCAAAAGAAATAGATGTATGTATGGATGGTATGTTGAAATTGTGTGGGAATACAACCTGTGGAAATAAGGTAATGTGTTTTAAATATAATGATAAAATTTGGAAAGAGTCCAGGAAGAGTATGAACTATAACAGGGACTATTGTGTATTGGATAAATGCAAACCCTTATTTGGACTGAATAGTATTGGAATGAAAAGAATATTGTCTGATTTTAGGGTAGAAAAGATATCTAAAGAAACAAAATATTGGGCCGATAATTGGGAAGTGACGGTGAATGGTGAAAAAGAAGACCCGGTGGTGTATTGTGTAATGGATGAGATTACTCCAGGGACAGAGGTCGGAAAAATGAAGGCAGAATTACTTAATGATAGGAGATTACTCAAGGAATTTGCTAAGATTGGAATAGTAAGGGGTATATTTAGAGTGAGTGATTTTAATGGTAGAAATGTTTTGGTGAAGGAGGTAAATGGGAGGAAAGAATTGGTAAGTATTGATGAGGGAGATATTGGTAAAAGAGTTGATATAATTGGTAGAAAAAATAGGTGGCTTATGAATGCTTTGAATAATGATAAGGGTATTGTCTATGAGATTTTGAATGAAGTAGATGCTGCCTGGAAGTTACACTCTGAAATGATATGTAGTATTATGAAAGAGTATAAATTTACAGAAGAGCTGTTTGAAGAAGTGTGTAAAAATTATAATAATTTGTTGAAGGATTTGGTCGGTGAAGGATTTGAAGAAACTGTTGTATAATTAATAAAATAATATAAGTATAATAATATTTTTATTGATTATACAACAGTTTCTTGAAATCCTTAAATTTTATTAATATCTGCTTCATTATAAATCATTGTATGTGGTATTCTTTTTGAAATTCTAGGGTTATCCATATCATAAAACATATAATAAATATGAATTTTGTCTGTCAGATTTTTGGTTCTAAGTTTTTTTTTTAATTCAACAAATAATTTTAATCGTTGTTGTCGGGTTGTTGTTGTGTATCCAGGTGGAACTTTATATTTATCGGGATTCCATCTAATAACTGATAAATCTTTTCCATTTATACCATATTCATCATATATATCACTAATCCTTTTTTCATCGCAAGTATAATCACCATTTTCTCTTTTATGTTGGTGTTCGTCGCATTCATCTATTTCTACTCTGTCTATACCAATATATAATTTATCTGGTCTATATAGAGAACAACCGCCATTTGATTTTAAACTCTTATCACTTGAAGATAAATATTCCGTTCCTAATTCTTTATCAGTATAATCACTCCATATATGTTCTACTCTTGATTCTTTACCTGTTGCTTTTTTATAACATTTACGACATATCTTATGTGAACCTGTATTGTCTGTATATGATATGTGTGAATTTCTATTATTATAACAAAACTCACATTTGTGAGTTCCTATATCATGAACGAGTGCTTTGTGTCGTTTTAAATTATTGTTTTGTTTAGACCTGTGTCCACATCCCTCAAAATCACAATGATGCCATGTTACACCTATATCATGAACGGATGCTTTGTGTGATTTTAATTCTCCTGCTGTTTTAAACTTTTTTTTACATCCCTCAAAATCACAATGATGCCATGTTACACCTATATCATGAACGGATGCTTTGTGTCGTGTTAAATCTCCTGCTGTTTTACACTTTTTTTCACATCCCTCAAAATCACAATGATGCCATGTTACATCTATATCATGAACGTGTGCTTTGTGTGATTTTAATTCCCACGCTGTTTTAAACTTTTTTTCACATCCCTCAAAATCACAATGGTGCGGTTTGATACTCATTTTGTCATAAAATATTATGTTTATATTTTTAAATAAGTTTTATAAAATAATATAAGTATAATAATATTTTTATTATAATTATGTTTACATTCCCAGATGATCTATGGTCGTTAATAAAATCTTTTGTGTTTGATTGGAAAAAAATACACATTAGAAAAAATAAATTAGTATTAAAACAATTGTCAGCCCATGGTTTTTATAAAGAAGTTTATGAACGTTGGGTATCCTTCCCTCCTTTTCCCGATACAAATCATATCATTGCTTATGAAAATCATAGATTAAATAATTGGGCTTGTCCTCTGCCGGATCTACCGTTAACTTCAATAACATGGAATATTGCTGGAAATGGCGGTTGGAGAGCAGGTTATGGATGGATTAGAACAATAATATAAATTGCCAAAATTTTTGTACTTCAATAGAAATCTATTAACTAATTAACTTCAAAATGAATCCATCTAATTTACGTAAATTAAGAGACTACTCTTCTCAAAAATGTTATCATATGGTAGCCATCATGTTAGCGAAAATGATATACGCTATAGTTCCATTTAATGTTAAGGATGATTTAAATACCATTCTAATAGGGGATCATAATTACAATGATACAAAAAATAAAAAACATAACGGATACCTTGGGTTTAAATTATTTAACATTATCGATAGGGATAATAATACATTCAGTCAGAAAGAGATTCGTGATAAGCTAAAAGACACAACTGTAATGGAACAATTAAGGACCTTGTTCGAGTATTCACAAACTTATTTGATAAATCCCATGGTAAATGATATTAAGGATATTGCTTTAAAAAAAAATAAGGCGTTTTATCAATCATTTATTAATCGTCAGCTTACGTTAAGTGAATTAGATGGCGATAAACAAAAGGGATGGATAATTTATGAATTAATTCATAAGCTTATCGACCAAGGTATCGTCCAAGCGAATTATACAGGAATGGGTAAAAAAGGTAATAAATGGTTTACCCCTGGCAAAAATTTCAATAACGATTTTATACCGGGTTCCTTCATTGCCCCATTGTGCAGACATTCTAAATTGCATGAAAGTTGCTTAAAAATACTAAGGAGTATGCTTAAGGGACATTCAAATGTAAAAATCATTTCCGAATATAAACTTGATGAAAAGTTCGGTTACAAGAGATACATGCGCGTTGATATGGCTATTATAAAAGATGGACGTCTTCTTTGTTGTGTTGAAGCAGATGGAAGACAACATTATGAATATATCCCACATTTTCACAGAAATGGCATAGATGACCTTAAAGAACAACAAAAAAAGGACGGTCTAAAAGATGACTGGGTGAAAAATAAATGTGGAGTCGATAATATTCGCATTAAATATGATTTAAAAGTTAAGGACAGAATAAAACAACTAAAATTAAAAATCACACCCTTACTATAAGTTATTAATAATATATGGAAAAAAACTGCTATCTCCGGGTATGATATCCGACACGTTGTATAAATTTTTTATATTAATATTAATAATTTCACTGTGAATACCGTCTTTTATTTTAATTTCTCCATCCCATTTTTTTATTATAAATAATGTTAAATTAATCTGTCTACCGTCGTTTTCTATTGTGTGATTACTTTCATTGTGTTCAAATTCTTGTATATTATCTATATTGACATTGATGTTTAATTCTTCTCTTAATTCGCGCTTCAATGCTTCTTTTTTTGTTTCATTTTTTTCAATTTTTCCGCCTGGAAATTCGAATAAATTAGGGAAATTTTTTAATGACGGACTTCTTCTACACATTATTATGTTTGAATTTTTAATTAAAACAGCGCCAACTACTTGTATCATATATTATGGTATAATCTGTATTTTTATATTTATTTATAAATTGATTTAAATAAATAATGTATTATTATTTGTAATAATGTCTAATTTAAATAACGCCCCTATTGAACTTCATGCCTGGTTTTCCAAAATCCAAAAAGATAGATTGTATAAATATTGTACGCGGCAAAACCCACATACAAATATTTATTTAACTACTGACGGGAAGGAAGTAGAAGTAACAGAAATATGTAATTATAAAGATACGCATGAAAAAAGATTTAAAGATTCGCAATACCATGGAAAGGTTGTAAAATGGGTAAGAACTCATAAAAATTAACTAATAAAAAAACAAACTTAAAAAAAAGATGGCAAATGGATAGTCGTTCACGGACCGCGGTCTACTGGCAGAAAACCAGAAGATCCGATGCCTGAATTTTAAATAAATTGAAACTATAATATTAATACTTGATTTTTATTAATATTATCAAAAATGAACGACGATGACGTAAACTATGAAATGAATATATACTTTGTAGGAATCAAATTGGCGGTCGCGGCATTTATAGGACATGGTTTTTTGGATTTCTGGCCCCTGTGTTCGATGTGGGAATGGACGATATCCATACCTTATTACCTTCTTATATCATTATTATCTATATATTTGTATTTAGTTACTCCACTTACCATGAAATTACTGTTCTTTATAACATCTGCCTATCATTTTGGATCGGACTGGACTTTTGCATCGAACGCATTGTTTCTAGGTATTACATTAGTTGGTATAGGTATGGGAACATCTTCAGAACAACTTAAGCTATTTGGGTTACCCGATAGTCATGTACTCAGTTTACTAACATTTATGTGTGGTATAATTTGTTTAATCCCATCAATTAAAAAACCAATTATGTGGTTAATGGCTCCATTGGGTTGTTTGGGTATATATGGTATAATGTTTTATGCCATAGTTATACACACTCCACGTTCTGTATATATGCTTGCAAATAAATATGGTAAAAAAATATACATGGCCTGGGTTATATTTACCATTATATCATTTATATTTGTATGTTTACTTGAAATAGTGTTTGGTGAATTAAACGGTACCGGAGATGTATGGATAGGAGGAATGATGGGTATTTTATTCGCACATATTTTATGCACCGCTCTATGGAGGGAAACAATAAAATCCCGCGATGAGATAACATGTTGTGTATAATGTATTAAATTGATTTTAATAATTACATTAAATATTATTTTAAAATGGAAGCCAAACGAGAAACCGATAATATGGATTTGCTTAGAAAGCAATATGATTTAATAGAACAGCTGTTATGTCGTGTTGAGAAATTGAAATTAAAAATCAATAATATGAAAAAAAAGAATAAAAGAATGGATAAAAAAATAAAAGAATTGACTGAAATAGAAGAGACGTACCTGACGTATATTAATAATATTCAATACGTTGTATGGAAATAGTTACAATATAATTAATTACACATATTTTTATTATTTAATTAATAGTTCAATAGTTTAATTAATAGTTAAATTAATAATATTAAACATTTAATATATAATATATTAATTGTATATGTGTGGCATTTTTGCTTTGTATAATAATGAAACAAATAATTCCAATATAAAAAATTTAATAAAACACTTAAAAAAATTACAACACAGAGGTAAGGACGGATACGGAATCGTGTATATAGAAAATGAATCATTGATTACCGTAAAAGACAAGGGGGAAATCAATT
>MDSW01210137.1_pt1 | contig 15946 bp, 10 predicted proteins | sample 811171 | NCBI WGS metagenome assembly MDSW01 (sample SAMN05326641, study PRJNA326480) | marine metagenome | isolation source: seawater | place: Atlantic Ocean: North West | collected 2012
CCAGGATCCAGATTTGAACTGGAGACACGAGGATTTTCAATCCACTGCTCTACCAACTGAGCTATCCCGGCATGTAATATTTATAATAAAGTAAACTCATGTTTTTTGTCAAATATAAAATATCATTAAATGGTAATGCTTAATAGAAATCAGTTTCTAAAGAAGCTGGCAAATTTACAATTTGCTATCAGTCTTTTATTAACTATTGGTTTAGTTATTGCGTTAGGGACAATTATTGAACAAGATCAGAGTTTAGTTTTTTACAAAGAAAATTATTCTGAACTTAAACCACTCTTTGGGTTTTTGACTTGGAAAGTAATAAAATTTTTATCTTTAGATAGGCTTTATACTGCATGGTGGTTTGCATTGTTATTAATTTTGTTTGGAAGTTCGCTTTTAGCTTGCACCTTTACAACGCAATTACCCTCAATAAAAACTTTTAAATTATGGAAATTCATCAATCAACCTTCCCAATACAAAAATCTCAGTGTAAACGAGAATATAGAGCTTGGATTTTCTAATAGCGTTGCTTACAATTGTAATGATAACCGTTACCATTTTTTTCGCCAAAGAAATAAAGGTTATGGTTATTCCGGATTATTAGGTAGATTAGCTCCTGTTGTAGTACATGGTAGTATTATTCTTTTACTACTAGGTTCCACACTTGGTTCTTTTGGTGGTTATAATGCACAGGAAATTATTCCTGTAGGGGAAATTTTTCATATCCAAAATTTAACCAAATTTGGAAATAGTAGTTATGTTCCTCAAGATGTTTCTTGCCGAATTAATAATTTTTGGATTACATATACTAAAGAATTAAAAACAGATCAATTTTATTCTGATTTATCTTTGCTTAATGAAGATGGTCAGGAAATTAAACGGAAGGTTGTTTTTGTAAATGAACCCTTAATTTACAAGGATTTAGTTTTTTACCAAACTGATTGGGATATTGTCGGGCTTAAATTAAAATTAGACGATAAAAAAAGTTTTCAAGTACCGTTAAAACGAATTACAAAAGGTGGTAATAGATTTTGGTTTGGTTCTCTAAATTTAAGCCAAGGTGCTAGTAAGAATTTGACCATTGTTATAAATGATTTAAAAGGTAAAGTGTTTTTATATGATGCTAAAGGTACTTTTATTCAGGAATTAACTCTTGGTGGATCCTTTAACACTTTTGAGGATACACAAATTCAATTTGTAGACTTTATAACAAGTACAGGTCTTCAAATAAAATCCGACCCGGGTATTAATGTTGTATATTTTTCTTTTCTTTTATTAATGATAAGCATTTATGTAAGTTTTTTTACTTACTCGCAGATTTGGTTCGTAGAATTAAAGGAAAAAGTTATTATTGGAGGTAAATCAAATCGTGCTGTTTTATTTTTCCAGCAAGAATTTCAAAAAATTATAAAAAGATCAATTAATATATTCACATAAAACTTATAAGATGTGGAGTAAAGAATATAATAAAGTCATGTAGTTTATTAATAATACTAATTTTTTATTTTTTTTATGAAGCGCTGGTTATTATATTTTCTTACAGTTTCTATTTTTGCAGGTACACCAAACATGGCTTCTGCTGATGTTAGTGGATTAGTACCTTGTAAAGATTCTGCTGGTTTTAAGAGACGACTTGATGGTAGTGTTAAAAAGTTAACTTCACGTCTTGAAAATTACGAAGAAGGTACACCTGCTTATTTAGCTCTGGAAGCTCAAATTGATCAAACAAAGGCTAGATTTGATAAGTATGGAAAGCAAGGTTTATTATGTGGTGCTGATGGTTTACCACATTTAATTGCTGATGGTAGACCAAGCCACGCAGGTGAATTTGTTTTACCGGGTATTGGGTTCTTATATATTGCTGGTTGGATCGGATGGTCTGGTCGTAGTTACATGCAATTCTCTAAAAAAACAGATAAGCCAAACGAAAACGAAATTATTATCAATGTACCTGTTGCCATTGGTATGATGTCTGCAAGTTTTATGTGGCCTTTTGCTGCTTGGAAAGAACTAGTTTCAGGAGACCTTCTTGTGCCTAGTGATGAAATTACAGTTTCACCGCGTTAAATTATCTATTTTTTTATTGAATAAGCAATCCTATGGATAAAAATTTCCTAAAGTATCTATCTACGGCCCCTGTTTTAATTACGGCCTGGATGAGTTTTACAGCCGCTTTTATTATTGAAATTCAGCGTTACATGCCAGATACGCTTTCTTTAGCGTCATACTAGATTTTAAATATTAGTTAGAACCTTAGATAAAAAGTTTTCCATACGTTGGATCTTTATCTAAGGTTCTAAATTTATTTTTATAACGTGTATAAAACATAATTTGAAAAAGCAAAAGTGATTCTAGACAAAAGGGAAGTTAATAATAATAATCAAATTTTTTTCACAACAAAAATATTTTCTAAAGTTTTATATAAGACAAATTTCAGTAACAAGAAGGGGAACCAAGTTCTTTTGGGAATCGATATTTTAAAGGATGATGTAAAAAAAGAATTGTTAGCTTTAGCTGTTTTAAGGTTGGAAGAGTTTTTTGTAAAATTAGCTACTCAACCAGATTACAGTAATTTTTTACAAAAAAATGGTAAAGCACTTTTTTTTGATTGTATTAAAAAGGTTTGTGAAGATTTTTTAACAAAAAAATACGGTTATAAAGTTGCTATTAATATTGCAAGTTTAAAAAATTCACTCTATGTAAAAAACACTTTAAGAGATACAGAAATACTTTTTAAAGTCCCTTTTTATTCATTAATGGATCCTAATTCTTCTGTATTTCGTTCAGTTTACTATCCTATCTATAATTCAGCTTCTGGGAGTTTTTTGGAAGCTCTTGTCGACAATCTGATACTAGAGATAAGTAATTGTGTTGTTTATTTTAGTCTCGTAAATTTTTCTTCGGTTTACGCTTTTCGCCAAATTTTATACCGTTCTAAATTTTTATCTTTGCGAAATTTAGAACGTTTTAAAAACAATTTAAACTGGCAATTATATATTAAAAGTTATATTCAACGACCTATAAATCTTTATAATAACCGGTATGAAATTTATATTCTTAAAACAACAGGAATATATTGTCGGACCATTTATGCTAATCGTACTAAAGAGTTAATGTCACTTAAAAATTTATCTTTATTAACAATTGTTTTTATTGAAATTGGTGACTTTATCACAAGCCGTTTTGATGAAGCAGTTTTTGTCATTAGTAAAAGCATACGTTACACTTTAACATCGGTTTTAGGTCAGGTAATTGGTTTAATTTGGCGTGGTATTATTGAAGGTTTAAAAAAATAAAGCTATTTTTATATTCTTTTAGGTATATAAGAGAGGAAGAGATAAAACTTTTATAGAATATGGTATTCTATTACTATATAAAAATTTAATCTTGTAGAACGTAACGGTAAAATAAACATGAATACTCTTATTGGTTACATTTTATTAATGACACTAATGTTTAGTTTAGCTGCTGGTATTTTTTATGGTTTAAAAACAATCAGACTTATCTAGTCGTTTGTTCTTGAAATAATTACCCGCTAATTTAGGTTATTACCTAAGTTAGGTGCTGAATACGACCAACGAACCCTATTTTTTTAGAAGCGTAGGGTTCGCTTAATGCTGAATATTTTTTGTGTTCCAATTTAAGCATCAATTTCATTAGGTACCTTTCCTAATTTGGCTATTTATAACATATTATTATTACACACTGTAGGTACCATGAATTATATAGAAAAAAACTCCGCACTTACTTCTTACTTTGATGGTTCAAGAAGTTTAAATAACATCTTTTGGGCTGTTGCTGTGAGTTTAGGTGGTTTTGGTTTCTTCCTTACCGGCTTATCCAGCTTTTTTAAAACAAACTTATTATTCTTTTCTGATTCCAGTGGAATCTCTTTTATTCCGCAAGGAATAGTACTTGTATTCTACGGTACAGTTGGTTCTATTTTAGGTATCTTTATAGCGCTAACTGCATGGTGGAATGTAGGTTCTGGTTTTAATGAATATAACCGCGATCGCCAAGAAGTAAAACTTTACAGAAAAGGTTTTCCAGGGAAGAATCGTGAAATTACCTTTACATTTCCATTTGAGGAAATAAAGTCTATTAAGATGAAAATCGAAGAAGGACTAAACCCAAGACGCCAATTACTTCTGTGTTTAACAGATAGCCGTGAAATACCCTTAACAGGAAATGAGAAACCAAAAGCTTTAAATCAAATTGAAGATGAAGCAATAACAATTGCTAAGTATTTAAATGTTTTCTTAGAGACTGAATAAAAAATTACAAAGGGCGAACGACGGGAATCGAACCCGCGAATGCTGGAACCACAACCCAGTGCCTTAACCACTTGGCTACGCTCGCCTATTTAGATCTATATCTAATAATACCATAAGGTATGGTATTTTTGTTAGGATTTAACATTAACTGTTGTGAAAAATAATTATTAATTAACCCAAAGACTTTTAAGACGCTCTCTAAGATCAATCTATTAACGTGGAAGTATACGCTGAGAAAATATTAGTTGTTGATTATGAAAAAAAGACAAGAGAGTTAATATCAAAAAGATTAACTTCTCTTGGTTATACTGTTTTTTTAGAATCTAATGGCGAAGCTGCATTACTTACTTTTTTAAAAGAACTACCTGATTTAGTTATTTTAGATATTTTGTTACCAAAAATAGATGGTTACGAATTGTGTCATAAAATTAGGGAGAATTCCCAAATACCTATAATTATATTAACAGCTTTGAATGATAGAGCTGATTGCATTATAGGGTTAAACTTTGGAGCCGACGACTACATTATAAAACCTTTTTTGCCAAAAGAATTAGAAGCTAGAATCCGTTCTGTTTTAAGACGTTCTAGTAATTCTCGTATAACTAGCCAACACCAATCCAAAAACAAACAAAAACTTTTTAAGTTTGGAAGTTTTGTTGTTGATTTTAATCGACAACAAGTTTTTAAGAATAACCTAAAAGTTAACTTAACAAACCTCGAGTACAGTCTTTTAGAATTATTAGTTACTAATGCTGGTATCAGTTTATCTCGGAAAACTATTTTAGATAATATTTGGGGTTATACACCTGAAAGATACGTTGATACCCGAGTAGTTGATGTCCATATATCAAGGCTTCGAGCCAAATTGGAAATTGAACCTGCTAACCCAGATTTAATAATGACTGTCCGTGGTATAGGGTATAAATTTCAAAACTATTCTTAGCTATTTCCGTAAACTGCTGGATTTTTCCTTATTTTCAAAGTTTAATTAAAATAAATTATATTTTATAACAGAGTTCTTCTTAACCTAGTTTACTAAACACTACTTACAGACCACACCTATCCGAATTGTTAAAACCTGAAATAAAATATCCGTAAATGGTTAGCTTAAAGAAAAATGTTTACAAGTATTTATTGCCTAATCTCTTAGAGACTCAACGGATCAGTTATTGTTGGTTCCTAGAATTAGGTTTTATTCAAGAATTAGAAAATTTCTCTGCAATACGAGATTATCTTGATGAACTTGAATTGAATTTATCTGCTAAATTTTATAAAATTCGACACCCTAAATATAGTCTCGCAGAATCTAAACGACGAGACACAACTTACAGTGTTCGTATTTATACATTAGTTCAGTTAGTTTACCTAAATAATTTAACGCAGACGACTGAAAGTGAGGTGCTTCTTTGTGATATACCATTAATGACTAACGAAGGAACATTTTTGGTAAATGGTATTGAGCGTATTATTATTAACCAGATTGTTCGAAGTCCGGGAATTTATTATAAGACAGATACTGATAAGCAAAACTATCGTTTTTATACAGCGAGTCTAATATCTAATCGTGGGACGTGGGTAAAATTTGAAATAGATAAAGATGATTTTATTAATGTCAAAATCGATAAAGCGAAAAAAATATCTGCTTATATTTTTTTAAAAGCTGTCGGTCTTAGTGATCAAGATATTTTTAGTCACCTTAAACACCCTGAATATTTTCAAAAAACTTTTAAAGAATACGAATCTATATCCTTAGAAGACACGTTTTTAGAAGTGCATAATAAACTCCGTCCTGGAGAACCTGCAACGTTTAAGGCAGGCCAACAAATACTTTATTCAAGATTTTTTGATCCAAAACGTTATGATCTCGGACGTGTGGGCCGTTATAAAATTAATAAACGGTTAAATTTAGATATTGAAAAAAATATTCATATCTTAACTTCTAAAGATGTTCTTTATATTATTGACGAGTTAATTAATTTCAGATTAGCGCCCACCGTTGAAGATGATATTGATCATTTAGGCAATAGACGAATACGATCCGTTGGTGAATTACTTCAAAACCAGATAAGAATCGGGTTAAACCGCCTGGAACGTATTGCTCAAGAACGAATGACAATTTGTGAGCAAAAATATTTACGCGTTAATGTTCTTGTTAATCCAAAACCACTAGTTTCATCTATTCGTGAATTTTTCGGCTCAAACCCACTTTCGCAATTTATGGATCAAACTAACCCATTAGCTGAATTAACACATAAAAGAAGGTTATCTGTTTTAGGTCCTGGTGGTATTACTCGTGATAGGGCTGGGTTTGCTGTTCGAGATATTCACCCTAGTCAGTATGGTCGTATATGCCCAATAGAAACACCGGAAGGTCCAAATGCTGGTTTAATAGGTTCACTATCTACCTATGGTCGTGTAAATTCGTATGGTTTTATTGAAACACCCTTTTATAAGGTTGAAGAGGGAAAAGTTTTACAAAATTCTTTTCCAATCTACTTAGATGCAACCGTTGAAGATAAATACCGTTTAGCTGCCGGTGATTTAGAAGTAGGCGAAAATGGACTAATTGAAAGCCAAAGTGTTCCTGTCCGTTATCGTCAAGAACTTGTTCGAGTTCCAAATACAGATGTCGAGTTTATTGCAGTATCACCAATTCAAGTAGTTTCATTGGCGACTGCACTTATTCCGTTCTTAGAACATGATGACGCAAACCGTGCACTAATGGGTTCAAATATGCAACGACAATCCGTTCCTTTATTGTACCCTCAAGCACCTTTAGTAGGTACTGGTTTAGAAGGCCAAACAGCACGAGATTCTGGTATGACTGTACTTAGTATTTGTTGTGGTAAAGTAACCCAAATTAATGATAGTAGAGTCCTTGTAAAAGATAAAAATAACACTGTCTTTACTTACAATTTAATTAAATACCAACGTTCCAATCAAGATACATGTATTAACCAACGCCCACTTGTATCCGTTAATGAGAAAGTTACTATTGGTCAGATCATTGCTGATGGTGCTTCGACTGAAGGTGGTGAGTTATCTGTAGGCCAAAATATTTTAATAGCTTATATGCCTTGGGAAGGCTATAACTATGAAGATGCTTTTGTAATCAGTGAACGTCTATTGTACGACGATTTATACACTTCTCTTCATATTGAAAAATTTGAAATAGAGATTCGTCAAACAAAATTAGGGATGGAAGAAGTTACTAGAGACCTTCCTAATGTCAGCGAACATTCAATAAGAAACTTAGATAAAAACGGTGTTGTTAAAATTGGTACTTGGGTTGATTCTGGCGATATTTTAGTTGGTAAGTTAACACCTAAGGGAGAATCAGACTATCCACCCGAAGGGAAATTATTACGTGCGATTTTTGGCGAAAAATCACGAGATGTAAGAAACACCTCATTAAAGTTACCACATGGGACTTGTGGTCGAGTTTTAGATGTTAAAATTTTCTCGCGAAGTAACCGAGATGATTTACCCCCTGGCACTGATGAAGTTTTAAAAGTGTACATCGCGCAAACCCGTCGTATTCAAATTGGAGATAAAATGGCTGGTCGTCATGGTAACAAAGGAATCATTTCAAAAATTTTACCACGTCAAGATATGCCGTATTTACCTGATGGTACCCCTGTTGATATTCTTTTAAATCCATTAGGTGTACCCTCGAGAATGAATGTAGGTCAATTATTTGAATGCCTACTTGGCTTAGCTGCAGACAATTTAAATGTTCGATTTAAAGTTGTACCTTTTGATGAAATGCATGGTGAAGAGGCTTCTCGTGCATTAGTAAACAAGAAATTAAAAGAAGCTTCTCTTACAAAAGATTGGATATTTTCATCTCAACACCCAGGTAAAATGGTTTTACGTGATGGTCGAACAGGTCAAAATTTTGAGAACCCTATTACAGTCGGATGTGCTTATATGCTGAAATTAGTTCACCTTGTCGACGATAAAATTCACGCACGTTCAACAGGGCCTTATTCTCTTGTTACACAGCAACCCTTAGGTGGTCGTGCTCAACAAGGTGGTCAGAGATTAGGGGAAATGGAAGTTTGGGCTCTTGAAGCTTTTGGTGCTGCTTATACACTACAAGAATTATTAACGATTAAATCAGATGATATGCAAGGACGAAATGAAACTTTAAATGCTATTGTTAAAGGTTTACCAATCCCACGACCAGGTATTCCAGAATCGTTTAAGGTATTAATGCGTGAATTGCAAGCTTTATGTTTAGATGTTGCAACATATAAATTAGATGTTTATCAAAATAAAGGATTAAAAGATTATGAAATTAATTTAATGAGCGATACACCCGATAATTTTGAAAAGCAATTTATTTAAACTATTTTAAATATATGTTCCAAACAGAAAGATCTTTTGATTATGTAAAAATAAATTTAGCATCACCTGCTCGAATTCGGAGTTGGAGTGAAAGAGTTCTACCCAGTGGTGAACGAGTAGGAGAAGTTACAAAACCTGAAACGATTAATTACAGAACATTAAAACCCGAAATGGGTGGCTTATTCTGTGAACGAATTTTTGGCCCGGTCAATGATTGGGAATGCCATTGTGGAAAATATAAACGTGTACGTTATAAAGGAATTATTTGTGAACGTTGTGGGGTTGAGGTTATTGAGTCAAATGTAAGGCGTCATCGTATTGGATTTGTTGAATTAGCGTCCTCAGTAACTCACGTTTGGTATGTTAAAGGCCGTCCAAGTAAAATCGCATTGATTTTAAATATCTCATTAAAAGAATTAGAACAAATTGTTTATTTTAATTCTTATGTTGTAATTGATCCAGGTAAAAATGGTGAGCTTTCGTATAAGCAACTGCTTGTTGAAACTGATTGGCAGGTTTTTGATGCAACAAAGGCAGATACAAGTGATATTGAAATTGGGATCGGCGCAGAAGCCATTAAAACTCTTCTGATGAATATTGATTTGGAGACTGAATCTCGTGAATTACGTTTATTAATACCTTCAGCCAAGGAACCAGACCGAGAAAAACTGATTAAACGTTTACGAGTTATTGATCAATTTATGGCATCAGGTTCGGAACCCTCTTGGATGGTTTTAGATATCATCCCAGTTTTACCGCCTGATTTACGGCCTATGGTTCAATTAGATGGTGGAAGATTCGCTACTTCAGATCTTAATGATTTGTATAGACGAGTAATTAACCGTAATAATAGGTTAGCTCGTTTACAAGAAATTATGGCTCCTGAATTAATTATTCGTAATGAAAAAAGGATGTTACAAGAAGCAGTGGATGCTCTTATAGATAATGGGAAACGCGGGCGAGCAGTTTTTGGTTTAAATAATCGACCGTTAAAATCTTTATCGGACATTATTGAAGGGAAACAAGGGCGTTTCCGTCAAAATTTATTAGGCAAACGAGTAGATTATTCTGGTCGTTCAGTTATTATTGTAGGGCCTGAATTGAAATTAAATCAATGTGGGCTACCTCGTGAAATGGCAATTGAGCTTTTCCAACCTTTTGTTATTCACCGCTTAATTTATGAGGGATTAGTTAACAATATTAAAGCAGCTAAAAATATTATCCAAAATAATGAGACATTAGCTTGGGAAATTTTAGATCAAGTAATGTCGGGCCACCCTATATTATTAAACCGTGCACCTACGTTACACCGTTTAGGTATTCAGTCTTTTGAACCAATATTAGTTGAGGGCAGAGCAATAAAACTTCACCCATTAGTTTGTCCTGCTTTTAATGCTGATTTTGATGGTGATCAAATGGCAGTTCATATTCCTTTATGTTTAGAGGCGCAGACAGAAGCTCGAATGTTAATGCTGGCCCCAAATAATTTTTTATCACCAGCAACTGGTGATCCAATTCTTACACCGAGCCAAGATATGGTATTAGGTTGTTATTATTTAACCGCAAATAATCCAACAGAACAAACAGTAAAAAATCAGTATTTTTATAGTTTTGAGGATGTTATAGTTGCCTACAAACAATCAATTTTACAGTTACATACTTTTGTTTGGGTGCGTTGTAACTCTTCGAATTTTGACATAACAGCCTTACAAGTCAATTCTAATGTGGTTGAAAAACAAGTAGGAGACCGAATTATTTGTACAACACCCGAATATCAAATTAAAAAAGATCTAGACGGCAATACGTTGCAAATTTATTTAAAAACTACACCAGGTCGTATTTTATTAAATCAATCTTTTGAAGATAACTAAAAATTTTAATATTTTAACTGCACAAATTCAAAATGGTTAAGGAAGTAAAAAGTAAACTTGCTTTTACAAACGAAGTAATAAACAAGAAAAAATTGCAACGGTTAATGTACTTAACTTTCCATAATTATGGTGTTATTCGTTCGTCATTAATTGCTGACAAAGTTAAAAATTTAACTTTCCATTATGCAACAATGTCAGGAATTTCGTTGAGTGTCGAGGATCTTCGTGTACCGTATCGAAAAAGAACTCTAATTGGTTTAACAACGAATGAGGTCGATACTACAGAACAAAACTATAGTAGTGGAAGTATTACAACGGTTGAACGTTTCCAAAAAGTTATTGATATTTGGAACAACGCAAATAACACATTAAAGGATGAGGTATTAACCTATTTTAGAGAAAGTGATCCCTTAAACCCACTTTATATCATGGCATTTTCTGGTGCCCGTGGTAATATTTCCCAAGTTCGACAACTTGTTGGTATGAGAGGCCTTATGGCGGACCCTCAAGGACAAATTATTGACCTACCAATTAAAAGTAATTTTAGGGAAGGTTTAACAGTTACGGAATATATTATTTCTTCATACGGTGCAAGAAAAGGTCTTGTTGATACTGCATTACGTACTGCAGATTCAGGTTATTTAACTCGACGTTTAGTTGACGTTGCCCAAGATATTATTGTACGTGAAGAAGATTGCGTCACATATTCAAGCTTATCTTTAGATGACTTATTTAAAAAATATAAAACAGAACTTTCACTCGAAAATCGATTAATTGGTCGATTATTAGCTAAACCACTTAATATCTCAGAAGAAAATATCGTTCTTCCAACCAATACGGAGATCGATAACCAAATAGTTAATAAAATTAAAAAATATAATTTAGAGGATGTTGAAGTACGTTCACCTTTAACCTGTGATGCTCTACGATCAGTTTGTCGACAGTGTTATGGTTGGCATTTATCTTATTCCCGTTTAATTGATCTAGGGGAGGCTGTTGGAATTCTTGCAGCCCAGTCAATTGGTGAACCAGGTACACAATTGACAATGCGTACTTTCCACACAGGTGGAGTATTTTCTGGGGATTTAACAAAGCAGGTTAGAGCACCTTTTTCAGGTACTCTAAATTATCAATTAACCGATAACACTTCTCTAGTTCGAACAATTCACGGAGAAAAAGGGTTTTCGTTAAACGAGACTGTGAAATTGAGTATTGAGAATCAACATGGCACAATCTGTTCGCTTAATATTCCGAAAGGTGCCATGCTGTTAGCAAACAATAACCAAAAAGTTTATTGTAATCAGGTTGTCGCAGAAATAAAAAAAGATGCCAACCTTATTTTAGAAGAAGATCGAAAAGATATTTTTACAGAAGTTTCTGGTGAAGTTTTTTTACAAAATGTAAATCTTGAGGAAAGTATTGATGGTGACGGTGCGACAAAAAAAATTAGTAGAAACACAGGTTTAATTTGGGTTTTGTATGGGGATAAATATATACTTCAAGGCTTGTCTAAATTAGATGTGAAAGTTGGCCAGCGTATTAATGCAAATGATACATTAGCGAGCCAAAAAATCACGAATAAATATTCGGGTATAGTGAATTATGCTAATTTAGCTACGAAGAATGAAATTGAAATAATTAATTCTTCGATGATTATTGATAATGGTCGTATTTCCCAATCAACAAATAAACATGATATTTTAAAACTACAAACTTCAAATTCTGAAGTAAGCTTCCAACTACATGTTAAAAACAATGAGGTTTTAACTCATGGCCAAACAATTGCCTGCCTAAATGAAGAAACTTACAAAACGAAAACAGGTGGTATCGTTTTTTATTCGATCGAAACGCCAACACTTAAAAGAAAACGAAGTGCAAAAAGGATTTTTAGTGGTTCGTTATATTGGGTACCGGAAGAAACTCATCAATTCAGTTCTGGAGACCTAGAAAATCTAAAAGTAATGGATGGTACCTATTTACATTTAGGTACTGAGATTTTACCAAATATAAAAGCTAGCATTAATGGCTTTGTTCAAATCGATGAATACAATTCAGAAGTAGTTATTAAACCTGGGGAATTATACCAAGTCAAAGGAGAATTATTAAATAGGAATGAAAAAGTAAATAGGTTTGTTAGACCTGGAGAAATTATTTTTTCAGATTTAGTTATTCAAAAACTTTCTTATTTAGAATTTATTACATATCATGGTGTTGTTTATATTCTTTTACGACCAGTTCAAGTTTATAATGTACCTCAAGAAAAAGGTTTCAATATAAAATACAAATTTTTTCCAAATTGTAAAAACCGCAGTATTGCTTTTAGAACGGTAAAACGTATTTTTTATAAAGATGGAGAACGCGTAAAGTCTCCTAAAGATGGTGTAGATTTATTACAAACATTTTTAGTTTCTGATATTAAAAATAAGTATTTAAATCTGCAAACAAAAATTGAATATTTACCATGTAATAATCTCGAAAATCAAACTCAAGAATATCAATTAAAAATTCTCGTATCTGAGCAGATACGAATATCACAAAGAAATGTAACAAATTCAGGACCCTTAGAAAAAAGTTATTTAAAATGTTTAGCAAAGAATAACCAGTATGTAGCTGCTAATACTACACTAGCTAAACTAGAAATTTTAGCAAATACTGTTGGTAAACTAGTTGCAGTTAGTCATACCAATAACACAGAAATCTTAGTTCTAAAAGAGAGTGATATCAAAACTAGTTTTTATGATCATACAATAGAAAAACTTTTTGTAAAACAAGGAGATTTAGTACGTGTTGGTACATATTTAACGCCCACACTACGTTCAAAATATTCTGGCCAAATTTATAAAATCGATGCTAACTTTATAGCAATTCGATTAGGCCGTCCATATCTTATTTCGGCAGGGACTGTTTTAAGAGCTGTTAATAATTCTTTAGTAGAAAGGTCAGATATGCTGGCAACCCTTGTATATGATAAATTAAAAACAGTTGATATTGTTCAAGGTTTACCAAAAGTAGAAGAAATTTTAGAAGCAAGAAAAATTAAAAATTATTGTATACTTGCACCAACTGAAGGGAAGGCATATTTAAAAAATACAAAAATTGAAATTTTTAAAGCCCCAGGTGAAAAAGTTGTAATGGATATTGCAGCAAATACAAAAGTTAATTTCAATAATGGTAAATATGTTGATTTTTTAGAACCTTTAACAGATGGTCCAATAAGCCCACATGATAAATTAGATATCTTATTTAATTATTATCAACAGCAATATTCAGTACATGAGGCATGTAAGAAAAGTTTTAAACATCTTCAATTATTTTTAGTTAACGAAGTGCAACGTACTTACTTATCTCAAGGAGTTCAAATTGCTGATAAGCATATTGAAATTATTGTAAAACAAATGACTTCGAAAGTACGAGTTTCTTTTAGTGGTGATACTACGTTACTACCAGGTGAAGTTTTAGATATTAATCAAGCTGAGATGGTTACAAAAGCTGCTTTATCAACATCAGAAGAACCTCCTCTTTACCGCCCAATGCTGTTAGGTTTAACCAAAGCATCTTTAAATAGTGATAGTTTTATTTCAGCAGCGAGTTTTCAAGAAACGACGCGTGTTTTAACAGAAGCCGCAATTGAAGGTAAAAAAGACTGGTTAAATGGCTTAAAAGAAAATGTAATTATTGGTCGTTTAATACCAGCAGGTACTGGGTTTAATTGTTTTGAAAATTTAAAGAAAGTTGGTAAAGATACCTCTATGAGTCTTTTAATTAACCCATTAAAAGATGATAAATTAAAATCATTTGTTTTAAATTCGCGCTTAGGTTAGATATACAACTCTATATTTTTGTCTTTTTCATAAAAATGTAGTACTTTAAAGGTGTAAGAAATATAAATAAATTTATCTATTTACAAAGGTTATATGGCTCGATACACAGGAGCAAAATTACGAATTACAAGAAGATTAGGTGACTTACCCGGTTTAACAAGTAAAAAAGGAAAACGTACACAACGACCAGGTCAACACGGTGCTACGCAGAAAAAATTAACTCAATATGCAATTCGTCTTGAAGAAAAGCAAAAACTTCGCTTTAACTACGGTCTGAGTGAAAAACAGTTAATGAACTATATTCGTCAAGCAAAGAAGATTAAAGGTGCTACTGGTAACATTCTTTTGCAACTATTAGAAATGCGTTTAGATAACGTTATTTTTCGTTTAGGAATGGCGCCTACAATTGCAGCAGCTAGACAAATTGTTGGCCATAAACACATAACAATTAACGGTTCATGCGTTTCAATTCCAAGCTACCAATGCCAGCCAGGGGATATCATTTCTGTTAAAGATTCAACTGCCTCAAAGCAACTGGTGGTTAAAAATTTAGAATCACCAGCTTTATCGAACATCCCTCAAAATTTAGATCTTGATAAAAAGGCTCTTACAGCCAAAGTATTAGGTATTATTGATCGTGAATGGATTGCATTACGATTAAACGAACTATTCGTAATCGAGTTTTACTCTCGTAAAATTTAAAGTTCTTAGTCGAAGACTTTTACGAACAATTTATAAGTTATTTAGTAAATTAAAACAAAGAATTTATGACACTAGTTACATTAGGAGAATTATTGGATGCAGGGGTACATTTTGGTCATCAATCTAGTAGATGGAACCCAAAAATGTTTCCGTATATTTACACGGAGCAAAATGGTATTCATGTAATTGATCTTGTTCAAACTGCACGATTATTAACACATGCTTACAATTATGTACAAAAAGCTGCCAAAGAAGGTAAAAGCTTTTTATTCATTGGTACAAAAAGACAAGCTACCGAAATAATTGCAGAGCAGGCTAAAAAATGTAGTTCGCATTACGTAAATAACCGTTGGCTGGGTGGTACTTTGACTAACTGGGCAACTGTTCAAAGTCGCGTTGAATATTTAAAAGAATTAAATAAAAAAGAAGAGGAAGGTATTCTTGCTCAATTACCAAAAAAAGAAGCTGCGTTATTACGCCGTGAGCAAGAAAAACTTAACCACAATTTAGGCGGTTTAACAGCAATGTCGCAGGTGCCTGATATTGCAATTGTGGTTGATCCGAAGCGTGAAAGTACAGCCATAGCGGAATGTAAAAAACTTGGTATTACAATTATCTCAATTTTAGATACAAATTGTGATCCAAATGAAGTAGATATTCCAATACCAGCAAATGACGATGCTGTACGTTCAATCCAACTAATTATTTCTACTTTAGCAGACGCGGTTTCAACGGGAAAACAAGCTTCAAGTTAAACTAAGTTCGCGCTAAAAGAAAAAATAAATTTTGAATATAATGTTCCCGACCTAACAACTTAGGTATAAGTACTATTAGGAAACAAAAAAATTTGCACTATTCACGTAGATTTACAATCTGTTTATGTTTTTTTCGTTAGCTGCTGTTGAAGTAGGTACACATTTATATTGGG
>MDSW01167252.1_pt1 | contig 15943 bp, 10 predicted proteins | sample 811171 | NCBI WGS metagenome assembly MDSW01 (sample SAMN05326641, study PRJNA326480) | marine metagenome | isolation source: seawater | place: Atlantic Ocean: North West | collected 2012
TCCTTAAGGACTTTTCCCGTCGTCACTCTTCACCCGCGCTTCCCTTTCAACGTTTGACCGGCAAGACGTTCGACTGACCGATCGCTTCACCCACGCAGGCGGCGGGAAAGGACGCCGCAACGGACCCGGAGACGCCCGCGGCGTTCGCGCGGCCGCTGTCGTCGCGCCGACCGAAACCGACGCCGTTCACGTTCAAGCGCGTCGCGAACGATCCGGACGGCGCCGCCGCGCTCGGGGAGCTGTTCCCTCGCATCGCGGACGCGCTTCGAATGGCGACGCCCGTGTCGGGCGTGTACGGGTACGGCGACGAAAAGAAGAAACGGTCGGTGTGCGACTTCACGCACGGGGAGACGGTGGTCGCGAGGACCGCGGGGGATAAGTCGTACGCGACGACGACGACGACGACGACTGCGGCGAAGAAGGCGGGTCCTCCTGTGTTTAAAACGCCCGGGTTTGGGGCGTTACAAAGGCCAACCTCGGCGCGACGAACGGCGATCGACGCGCTCGCGGCGCCGTCGCCGCGGAAATCGCGCGCGGTGATCACCCTCCAGCCGACCTCGCGCGGCGGCGACCCCGGCGGCGGCGAGAAGAAATCGATGAAGCGATGGCCCGTGCTCACGTGCGTCATCCCGTCCTGCTGCGAGTCCCTCGCGGACGCGTACGAACGCGTCAGCGACGTGATTCTCCTCTCAGGCCGAGCGTCGACGCGCGTCCAAAAACTCTACGACGCCGCCGGGAAACCGATCGAGAGCCTGGAACAACTCGCGGACGGCGAGCTGATCCTGTACCGGTGCGCCGCGCAGGTCGACCCCGGGTCGACGCGCGCGAGAGACCACGAGCCGAGGCTGCGGACGCGCGAGCGCGAGCGACGGCGCGCGGCGTCGTTGGCGGAGCCGAGAGCCGGCGCAGGCGGCGGCGGCGCCGCCGCCGCCGGCGCGGGATTCTTCGAGGTGACCGTCGACCGCGTCGCCTCCGCGGGCGGCGGCGCCGGCGCCGCGGCGTCGTCCGCGTCGTCGACGGCGCCCATCGCGCTGCGCGTCCCGGACGCCGTCCACGGCTGGAGCCTCCGCACGCTCAAGAAGAAGATGGCGCGCGCGGCGAAGCTCGCGAGCGACGAAGAGATCGTCGCGATTTGGATCGAGGACGTCGGCGGCCAAGAGCTCGAGTTCGCGTCGCAACTGGTGCGGGACCAGCGGTTGGTGTACGCGTGCGAGGGCGACGCGTTACCGCCGGGGATCGAGATCAAGAGCGCGGCGACGGCGAGGGAGAAGAACGGCGGCGGCGGCGGCGGCGGCTCGGAGAAGTACATGACGCCGGCGGAGATCGCCGAGAAGCGCATCGAGCGCACGAAACCGTCCGCAGCCTCGCGGCCGTCTTCGAGCCGACGACTCGGGTACGAGCCGCCGCCGCCGCTCCCGGAGGACCTCCGCGAGCTCGGGTGGACGGACCGCGTGCCGTATCAGCCGAGACCGCGCCGCCCGCTGAGCGCGCCCCCGGCGTCGTACAAGAAGAAGCGGGCTGAGGCGGCGCGGCGCGCGGCGGCGGGTGTCGCGGCGTCGACGGCTGGAACCGGCGACAGCGGCGACGGCGGCGGCGACGGAGGGGCGTGGGCCGGCGTCACGGACGGCGCGCGCGAGGACGCCGACGACGAAGCGGAGGCGCTCGCCGCGAGCGTCGCCGCGAGCGTGCGAGCGGACGCGGCGGCGGCGGACGCGGCGGCGGCGGCGGACGCGTATTTAAACCTCGACGACGGGCGATGACCGTCGGTGTTATGCAGACCTCGACGCGCTAGCTAGCACACTCTACTAACTCACTTGCAACGCGCGCCCCTTGCTCGTGGCTTGCCTCACCCCCGCCTCGATGAGCGTCTTCTCTGCCTCTAAGACGTCGTGCCGGAACTGCATGCGGATGCTCGGGACGTTCGTGCGCTTGATGTCGTTCCCCGCGGCGCCGGAGAGCCAGTACGTGTCAGAGACCCAGTGCCTTTTGTCCTCGTGCGGGAAATCGGAGTTTAAGACTGAGTTCCGCGCGATCTCGCACAGATCCGCGGCGGACATCTTCCACACCTGCGCGGCGACGGAGTACTCCTCCACGAGCGGCTCCTTCGTCATGTGTATCTGCAGCGGGTCGTCCGTGGAGAGCGCCACCTTTAACCCCCGCGCGAAGAAAATCGGAAACGGGTTGCGGTGGTAATCCAGAAACAGCGAGTTATTCGACAGCGGCGAGAGGTTCAGCCCGATCTGCGTGAGATAGTAGAGGTACTGCAGCACCGGCGATTTCCGTAAGTTGATCCCGTGCGCGATATTCTTCGTGAGAAGGAACGCCGCGGCGAGGTGGTCGATGTCCCCAGCCTCGCCCGCGTGCGGCCGGAACGAGATCGTGTTCAATCCCTTCCGCTCGCGAAGTCGGTTGAGCGTGTACAAATTCGCGTAGACGTAGTACGCGTAGTACGAAAACGCCGGGTTGTGCGGAACGTCCCACTCCTCCGGCGTGCGCATGTGCTTCGACGGCCGGCGCTCGGGTTTGGACTCGTCGTCGACCATGTCGAACCCGACGACGAGCTGCAGGAAGTGATGCAGCGCCGGGTGCGAGCTCGGGTCCACGGTGACCTCGAACAGCGGTCGAAAGATGTTGTCGAGCATCTGCTGAAAGTTCTGAATCGTCCCTTGGCCGCGGTAGATGTTGTACAGACGAGGGAGCTGAATGAGCCACACGACGTTCTTGCTGTATATCCGGTTGTTCAGAACCCACGACGCGAGGGTGTCCCACTCGACCATTCGTCGGCCGTAGATGGAGATTCTGTACTCCGCCATCGCGTATTTGTTCGCCTCCAAGTCGTTCACGACTTCCTTCGTGATCTCCGCTAGGAACCGCCCGCGGATGAGGTTGTCTTGTTTGATGAACACTTCCCTCAGGCGCGACTGCCCGCACGGGTTGTACTTCAGGTTGAACCGGTCGAACCTGTGGAACGTGTTCTTGTCCGCGTGCATGTCGAGCGTGTCCACGTTGAGGTCGTACCCGCTTATCCCTATGGACTCGAACACCTCGCGAAGATTGAGGAATTTTCCGTCGCGGTAAATTACCTGCTCGTGCGGCTCCCGCTTGAGCTTGCTCTTTATGAACCGCAGCAAGTGCTTCTGGTTCATGCACGCGCTGTGGTGGACGTGCGTGTCCACCTTGCGGACGTTGTAAAAGTCTCTGTGCGGGGCTTCCTTCTGCGCGAGGAACTCGCGGTCCGCGTTTAACATCACGTGCAGCGAAAACTTTTGCTCCGTGAGCAAGAGCCGCTTGTGGCAAAACGTCTTCGAAGGGCCGTAGGAGTGCACCCGCAGCACCGCGTGCATGTCGTGGAAAAACTCCGTCGCGCTCGGCGGGTGCGCGAACGCCAACGTCCTGCGCGCATCCCCGGGGAGCGAAAGAAGCGGAGACCTCGACGACCTCGACGACCGCGACGATTGATGACGTTCCGCGTCCCCCTTCGCCTTCGGCGGCGTCGGCGTCGCCGCGCCCTCCCCCGGCTCCCACGTCCCCAAGACGCCCTCCCTCTCAGACGCCTTGGGTCCGCCGCCCGGCGTCGACGTCGGCGACGACCCGGACCCGCCGTCCACGCCGTGGACGTCGTACACGTGCATCACGCCGGCGACCATCTCGAACGCGTGCGCGGACGCCCCGGGGAGGTCGTCGTCCGGGACGATGTCCACCACTCCCGTCACGACCGAGGACCCGCGCGGGCCGCGGCTTGGATCGTTTTCCTTCTCTTCCTCGCCGCCGCCGCCGCCGCCGCCGCCCGCCGCGTCGGTCGACGTTCCGTCTTCCGCGCCGCCGGCGAACGGATCGGAGACCCCGGACAGCGCGCGCATCGACCGCGGCGTGGACGGGTAGTGCGACCCGTACGGCTTCGACGGGTCCGGCCGCACGAGGCTCGGGTCGCGTTCGAGCTCGGAGACGAACACGTACTTGTCTCTCAGCCCGACGCAGTGCTGGAGCATGAGGCAGACCTCCTCGCACTCGGACGTCAGGTCGTCGTCCGGCGCGAGGACGCGGCCGTACGCGTACTCCACGGAGGTGTCCACGCTCCCGGCGCCGTTGCCCGTGGACGTGCGCGTCCTCGCGCGCGGCGGCGACGAGAGGAGAACGTTTTGGGTTTGGGTTTCGTTCGACCCTCCGACGCCGGGGGACGCGCCGCGCCGCGGCGGCGTCCCCCCCGCGGTGTGAAACGTGTCCCCCAACGCGCGCGCGATCGCCCTGTCCGCGGGGTCCGCCGCCGCGCTCAGCCTCGACCCGCCGTCCGTCCCTCGCCCTCGCGCGTCGATCGAAGGGATCGCCTCGCGCGTCGTCCCCGTCGCCGGCGCCGTCCCGGCGCCGCCGCCGCCGCTCGCGCCCGGAGACGTCGCGGTCGAACGTCTCGAGGACCCCCCCGCCGTGGACGGCTCCGGCGTGTACCCCCAGCTCGGCGTCTCCCCGCGGACGAGCTCCCCGGCCGCGCTGACCTCGATCGTCGCGCCGTGGTGCGGATCCGCGCCGAAGGAGAGCATCCGCCCGGGGGGGCGTCGCGCGTCGCGGTCCGCGGCGGCGGCTTCCTCGGCGACGTTCGCGACGGAGTCGTCGCCGTCGTCGCCGCCGCCGCCGCCGTCGTCGTCTCGGTTCATCCCGAGCCGGCTCCTCGGCCGCGGGATCGACGCCCCGGCGCCGTCTTCGTGACCGCCGCCGAAGTACCCGCGCGCGCCGCCGCCGCCCGGCGGCGGCGACCCCGCCCTCGGCGTCGTCACCACGCGCACGTCCGCCATGAGATGCTCGCCGTCGCATTCAAACTCTGAGGGTCGTTCCATACAAAGCGATGGCGGGGTGGAGTTGAAAGGCGTCAGGTGGAGTTGAAAGGCGCCGAGGGTGGGGATTGAAACCGAGGGGTGGGCGGAGAGAAACGCCGGCAAAAGTCCTTAAGGATCGGCGTTCACCACGCCGACGCGGTCGTATGGGGACCAGTGTATAGAACGCACCTGAGTACTCCGTGAACTCGCTCGCCTCGCCTGCCGCTTCCACTTGCCCGGGCGACCGCGGCGTCCACGCCTTCTTCGTCGCCCTGTTCCCGGGCGTGTACCGCGGGATCGCGCCGTCGTGGTCGCCCTTCCCCTTATCGTTATCCCCGCCCGTCCGCGAGATCCCGCGCGCGTCCTGCTCTCCCTGCGCCAGTAATAAATCCGCGCTGCCGCGGCGACGGTGCCGGTGATGCTGGTGATGCGTCTTCGACGACGGCGACGGGCGCATCCCGGTGCTGTCGTACCCGGCGCCGTCGCGCTCCGCGTCCGAGGTGTCGTCGTCGTTCCCGGACGTGACGTCCGCGTCGAGCGTCACGACGCCGCCGGAGCCCGAGCCCCCCGCCGACGACCGCGACGGCATCGGCTGCGTCTGCGTCGGCGTCGTCGTCGTCGCGTCGTCGTCGTCGTCGCTGGACGACTCCATCGGGACCTCGTGCAGGGGCTCGACCTCGACGTTCGACTGCTTGCGCTGCCTCTCTCGGTGCGGCTTGTGGTGGTCGCGGGCGTGGCGGCGGCGCGCGGGCGGCGGCGACGCGGTGGCGTCCGGCGCGGCGGCGACGCGCGTCGAGGTGGTCGAGGTCGAGGTCGTCGTCGTCGTCGTCGTCATCGACGCGGAGCGTCGCGCGAGCGCGAGCGCGGTGCTGCCCGCGACCGCCATCCCGAGGAGGCCGCCGGCGAGGAAGATCGCGGCGGAGCCGCGCGAGTCGCTCGCGGTCGTGGACGACATCATCGCGCGCGCGCGGGGTCAGATCCCGGCGGAGAGGATGCGCGGGCGGCGCGGGTGCCGTCAACTTTTACCGGTAGGTCGCGCGAGGGATCGGGACGGACGCCTTCGCGCGCCGCCGCGCCGCCGCGTCGCGTTCGACGCGTCCCCGCGCGCTCGAGCGATGCGCCTCGACTCCGACGGGGCGTCGAGGATATCGCGCGCGCGGTGCGGTCTGGCCGCTGTGACGCGGACGGAGGGGCGGCGACGCGCGTGACTCAGCCGCTAGACTTTTTGAAACTTTCTCGCTGTTTGAACGGGACAGGAGGTTCGCGGCAAAAACAACGACGACGTCGCCGCGGCTTCCACTTCTCCCGCCGCCGCCTGCGATATGATCGCAGAAGATGCCGAAGATCAAGCTGCCGCGGAATGTCCGCGACCTCGTGAAGAAGGCGAACGCCGGGTCTGGAGATGCGGCGTGGGATCTCTCCTTGCACTACCGCAGAGGGACCGGCGGCGTGGAGAAAAACGACGAGCTCGCACGTCACTGGCTCGAGAGGGGCGCGGAGCTGGGGAACTTTCACGCGCAGTGCGACCTTGGCGTCATTCATTACGACGCAGGGGAATACGAAGTCGCGCGTGAATGGTTCGAGAAATCCGCGGCGCAGGGTCACCCTATTGCCGAGGCCAACCTCGGGGTATACTACGAGAAAGGCCACGGCGTCGAGCGAAACATACCGAAGGCGGTGGAGTTTCTCTTGAGAGCCGCGAAGAAAGGGTGCGGTGACGCCCAAAACAACTACGGGCTTTTACTCTCCAAAGAGATGCACGAACACGAAGAAGCGATGAAGTGGTTGGAGAAAAGCGCGGCGCAAGGCTACGCGGAAGCCATGTGCAACATCGGGACGCTCTACCACGACGGCAAAGGTGTGCCGCGAAACTTATTGAAGGCGCGGGAGTGGTGGAAAAAAGCCGCCGAAAGGGGGCACGAAGGTGCGAAGAAATAAGCTTATTTTCGGCAGAGGGAGTTTAACCTTGAATACGCGTTGAAGAAGTCTGGTTTGACGTTGAGCGACGACGCCGTGCACACGTACCTGGCTAGCGTTCCTGACGACGTCACCGCAGACGATAACGAGCACGATCTCGCGCTGTGCTTCCTCCACGGCAGTCGCGGCGTGGAGAGAAACCTCCGATTGGCGAAAGATTGGTTCAAGCTCGTCGTCGAGCGAGACCCCGACGACGCGGCCGCGGCGGAAGAGCTCGAGAAGCTGCGCGCGTGCGTCGCGTGCGGGAAGGCTCGCGCGTACGAGACGTGCAAGCTGTGCCGCAGCGTGCGGTAATGTAACAAGCGGTGCCAGCAGCGCGACTGGAACCGCGGGGATCCGCCGCACAAAGAAACCTGCCCGCGGGCGGTCACCATGATGCCGCGCGGGTGGAGAGTCAAATTTTGGGAGGACGTTCTGGAGGCTTTCGGACCGTGAGACTTGCATGCGCGCGCGCAGACGACACGATGCACACGCTATGACGTTACGTTGTACACACACACACACACACCACGCACACACACACACACCACGCACGTTCATATAAACATACGGATACTCACCCGCCCGCCGCGCAAATCTTCACGAACGCCGCGACCTCGCCCGGATCGTCGAGGTTCACGCGCGCGAGCCTCTCGACGCACGTTTCCCTCTTCGCCCTCTCCGAGTCCGACGCGCGCGACATCGCCGCGGGTTTTATCTCCACGACCTCGCGACCGCGACCGCGACGGTTCGCGTCACCGCGACGGTTCGCATCGTTCTCGCGGTCGATCGCGTCGAGCTCCTCGATGCGCTCGAGGACGACGCGCGGGAGCCCGGCTTCGCGCGCGCACCTCGCGCTGTACGCGCGCGTGGAGACGCCCGGGACGGCTTTGTACAGAAACGTGATCTCCGGCGGGCGATACGACGCGTCGCCTGCCACGTCACCAGCCACGTCATATCCCCGTCCACGTGGCTCATTCTCCACCTCTGACGCGTACACGCTCATCGTGAGGTAGTTCATGTTCGCGTTCCTGGGGACGAACGCGTCGTCGGTGACGTCGCTGAAGTGCGTCGCCGCGAAGACGATCGGCGGCTCTGGAATCTCCGACACCGCTCTCAAAAATCCCCCGAGTAACCCCACGCCGTCGGCCGTTTTCGTGCCCTTCCCGAACTCGTCCACGATGCACAGCGACTGCGGCGTCGCGTTGTTGATCATCAGCGAGATCTGGCTCAGATCGCGCGCGAACGAGGACTGCCCCACGCGCTGCGCGATCGAATCGTGCGACATCACCCGCGTGAAAATGCGATCGACGACGCCGACGACGGCGGACTCCGCGGGGACGAACGACCCCACGTGCGCCAGAAACGCGATGATCGCGATCGACTTGATGTACACGGACTTCCCGCTCATCGTCGGGCCGGTCACGACCGTCACGCGCCCGCCGTTCGGCGGCACGACCGCGTCGTTCGGGATCGAGGCGCGTCGATCGCCGCTCGCGGCTTCCTGAAGAAGATGCCGGCCGCCGACGATCGAGAGGCGACTCTCGTTCGTCAACGCCGGGCGCCGCAGCCCGAACGCGACCGCGGCGCGCGACAGCGACAGGAGGCAGTCCACCTCCGCGACGCACCGAGACGCGTCGCGAATCGATGGCGCGCTGGACAGGACGCGGCGTCTGAGGTCGCGAAGCACCGCGGCTTCGAGGTCGGAGACGCGCGAGAGGACGTCGCCGAGCTCGACGTCCAGCTCCTTTGTCGTCTGAGGGGCGTTCGGCGGGGTGGAGTTCAAAGGCGTCAGATGGAGTTGAAAGGCGTCGAGGTCGGAGATTGAAAGCGAGGGGTGAGCGGAGATAAACGCTACCGATAGTCCTTAAGGATCGGCGTGCACCCCGCCAACGAGGTCGTATGAGGGCCAGTGTGATGACCAGGACGCGCCTTCGTGAAATAATACGCGTGGTACGTCCCCTCCGTCGCGTTCTCGTCGTCGAACGCGAACTCAAAGTCGCGCAGCTCGTCCGCGATGTCCGGCGGGAGCGTGCTGCCGTCTATTCGCACCGCGTACCCGACCCTGGGAAGGTAGACGACGTGGAGGTTGTCCTCGACGCCGCGGCCGCGGAGAAACGACGGCACCCGCGACGCCTCCGCGGCGGCGACGCGCGAGAGCAAATCCGGGAGGCCGTGGTAGAGACGCATCGCGTCGTCGAGCTCGCGGCACACGCCGGGGTGGACGACGCGGCGGCGACGCGGGAGCGGTGGGGCGTGCGACGCGTCACCGTCCACGTCACTGGATCGCACGCACGTCGATCGTCGGTCGCGTCCGCCGCGTCGCCGGTCGCGGTCGCGGTCGCGGTCGCGGTCGCGGTCGCCGCCGTCGAAATCGACGACGGCACGAATCAAATCGAGGAGCTCACGCAACCCGCCGCCGAGGCAGGCGTCGATCAGCGCTTTCAGCGCGACCGGCGTCCCGCGCGCGAACGCGAACCCGTCCCCGTCCCCGTCTCCATCTCCATCTCCGCCGCCGCCGCGGCCGCCGCCGCCTCTCCTTTCCCTTCCGAGGCCCGCCGCCGCGCCCGCGCCCGCGTCCGCGACGACGTACGCGTCCAATGCGACGTCCGCGAGAGCGAGGACGACGTTCAAAAACGCAACCAGCCGCCGCCACTCGCGAAGCGTCCGCGTCGCCGCGTTCGCGCGCGCCGTCATCGTCGCGAGCACCGCGCACGCGTCGTGCCCGCCGCGCATGACGCCGCGGAGCGCCTCGGCCGCGGCCTGGCCCCCGCGCGTCCGCGTGAAGTGCTCGATCGCGTCCAGGCGTTCTTCGATGACGTCTCGATTGAGCAGCGGGCGTTGGAACCACGCGCGAAGGAGACGCTTTCCGGGCGGCGTGACGCAGTCGTTGAGGAGCGCGAAGACGCCCCACTCCTTCGCGCATCCCACGAACCGCGACGGGTGCGACTCCGGGGTGAAGAGCCCGAGCGCGGCCTGGCTGACGTCGTCCACGCGGAGGTAGGCGCGCGTGGATAGCTCGCGGAGGGCGATGGGGTCGGAGGGCGCGTGGTCGCCGACGACCCAGCTTTTGCCGCGCGCGACGACGGTGATTCCGCCGCCGCCGCCGCCGCCGCCGCCGCCACCGCCGCCTCCAGGGTCCGCGCCGTCGCCGTCGCCGTTCAGGATGACGCCGTCGCGCCGCAGAACCCCGAGCAGCGCCCCCGCGGCGCGGACCTGCCGCTCGCACTCGAGGGAAATTTTCGCCGCGACCGCTCGCGACGACGGCAGCTCGCACGCCTCGCGGAGCGTCGCGAGCGCGAGATCAAACGAGTCGAAGAACGCGGCGGCGGGGAGGGCGACGACGCGGCGGCGGCCGCGGCGGCGGGGGGGCAGGTGGTCGCGCGGTCGGTTCGGGTTCGGGTTCGGGTTCGGGTTCGCGCCGCCGCCGGCGTCGTCGTCGCGGGCGCACAGCTGTGCGTCGTCGTCGTCGTCGTCGTCGCCGCCGCCGCCGCCGCCGGTGGTTCGAAGGCACTCCAAAAGCGCGTCGTGGTGCTTCGAGCGGCTCCGCGCGGGGACAAACACGACCTCGGGGTCGTGCGAGATGAGGATGAGCTGCAGCAGCGCGAACTCCGCGTCCGCGTGGCCCTGCGCGGAGGGGCGGCGTCAGCGCGCGCGAGAGAGCAGAGAGAAAAGAAAAAGGCGCGAGAGAAGAGAGACGGGCGACGCGCGCGCGGAGGACGCGCCTCCGTGCACTCGCAGACGTTGCCGTCGCGGTCGAACACCGCGGCGCCGAACCGCGACGCGTCCGCGAGGACGGACATGAAGACGACCGCGCGCGGGTCGTACTCCAGCTCCGGACCGCCGCGCGCGTCGCCGTCGCGCTCGTCGTCGTCGTCGTCGTCGTCGTCGTCGGACCGCTCGGCGCGGTCGCGCGGGCGGTGGAAAGCGCCCCCGCGCGATTCGGGTCGCGCGCGGCGGCGATCGCCGGTCGCGCCGCCGCCGCCGCCTCCGCGCGGAGCGGCGGGGGCGGCGGCGTACATCGCGCGCGTCGAGGGCGGTCGGCGGCGCGCGCGTCGCGCGTGCGGACGGGAGTGCAGAAAAGCCGCTCGCGGTTTTTAAATCTGTAACCCTAGAAAAAGCGCCACTCTCCGCCGCGCCCCCGCCCCGCCGCCGCGCGCGCTCATGGAGGACGCGGGTTCTCAGCGCCCTCGCTTCGTGCAGGCCTTCATCGCGCCGCCGGACACGGAGCGTCTCGTGAGCGAAACCGCGGCCTTGAAGACCAAGCTTCGGAACACTGAAGCGAAAGCGAAGGAAGCGAAGCGCTTGGAGGAACACTGGAGGAGCGAGGTGCGAGGTAAGGAGGATTTTTTGGACGAGTCGCTGGACCGCATTGACGCGTTGGAGGAGCAAGTGAAGGTTCTGAACGACACGGCGACAGTGGCGGCGGCGGAGATGGCGACGACGAAGAAGCACGTGGAGCACCTGGAGGGCGAACTGCACGCGACGAGGAAGAAGTTGGAGGACAACGAGGAAAAGTTGAAGACGACAGAGGAAAAGTTGAAGACGACGGAGGAAACTCGTGACGAGCTCGACGAGATGCTTAACTGTGAAAGGGAGGCTTGCGACGACTTGAATTACGAACGGATCCGAAAGGACAACCGGATACGAGCGCTCGAGAGAGCGCTCGCCGAGACGAAGGAACACCTGAACACGGTATTTCCACCGGAGCGCGCGGGACCGTTTGTCGACGTCTCCGCGGACATTGCGTCGCTCGTCTTCACGCGTATCACTGATCCTGTCGACCGCCACAGGCTGTCGGTCGTGAGTAAAGTGTGGCTGGAGGCTTCGAAGCAGCATAATTCGCTGCCGGACGTCGACGGGCTGCGCGCGCTCGCGCTGAGGTGTCAGGAAAGAGCGAGGAGGGACGCGGATCTGGCAGAAGAGCGCTACGATTTCGATGATGATGAAACCGCTCGCGCTCGTTTGTTCGAACGCACGTGCTTCCAGGAGGCGATAGAATGGTGGAAACAGGCGGCCGCTCGGGGCAGCGTCGATGCCGCGCTTTGTGTGGGATTATGCTTCCACAAAAAGTGCTACGAAGATGATTTCTTCGTAGGTGGTTCGTTCGAAGAGGTGTTCGAAGACTTCTATACTCGATCGGGGCGGCTTGAAGGAACGTATGTCCAAGCCCTCGCGTGGTACGAAAAGGCGGCAGAGCGCGGACACACCGAGGCTGAGTACATGGCCGGGCTCTGGTACATTGGTGAAGATCTGGATATGGCAAATAACAGCGACGAGGAGGTTAAAGGGTTTAGATGGCTTCAGAAGGCTGCGGCGAAGGGTCACACCAAAGCTGAGTACATGGTCGGGGGTTGTTACCACTGCGGTTGCGGCGTGGAGGAAAACCGCGTCGACGCCGTCGCGTGGTACCGGAAGGCGGCGAACAAGGGATACGAGCCCGCATTCAGTGCGCTCGATCTCATGGGGGAGTGGGAGGAGGACGAGGACTAGGACAGCTCTGCTCGAACAGCACACACACGCGCACGCGCGCGCACACTTTGTAATGAAACGCCATCGAACGACAGCGCTCTCGACGCGCGGAAAAACACACAGCTGTCACCGCGCTCTGCTGAGCCGAGGGTGCCAACTTGAGATCTCGAATGGCGAAGCGTGGTCGCAGTCGTTCCCCGCGCGCGCGCGCGGTCCACGCCGCGGTCATGGACGACTTCGTCCTCGACGCGCGCGTGGAGCACATCCGCAACTTCCTCAACGTCCTCTCCGTCGTGAAACTCTCGAAGAAGCAGCACGTCAACGTGAGCGTCAGCGAGCGAGGCGTGACGTTCGTCGCGGTGGACGACTCGAAATCGCTCCAAGCGCAGGCCAACTTCCGCGCGGAGGTCTTCTCGCGCTTCCGCGTGAACGCGTCCGCGGCGGGGGGCACGCAAGGCCCCGGAGGCACGGGCGCGACGTCCTTCGCGGGCTCGTTCGGGATCGCCCTCGGGTCGCTCATCGACGTCCTCAGCGTCTTCGCGCCGATGGACGGCGAGGCTGAGCTGTCGCTGCGATGGCCCGACCGCGACGGACGCCTCGTCCTCGCCGCGCACGTCGAGCGCGGGAACCCGGAGCGGCCTCTGCAGTCGTGCACGCACGCGGCCGTCGCGGCGACGGAGCGCGACGACGGCGGGGGCCCGGGCGGCGGCGACATCGTGTTCCGCGGCGAGACGAACGCGTTCACGCTCCCCGCGCACGGCCTGAAAGAGATCGTCGACGATCTGGAGTGGCCGAACGCGCCCATGGCGATCGAGATGTCGTCCGACCCGAACGTCCTGACGTTCTCCGCGGCGGGGCAGGAGATCGGCGAGCTTCGCGTCGACGTCGACGCGCGCGACGGGCGCGGGCTGACCGAGTTCGCGTGCGGCGTGAACGGGCGATGGCTGTATCGGCACGCGTTCGCGAAGGCGGCGACGGCGCTGCCCGGCGCGCTGTTGGGACCGACGCACGACCGCGGGGGCGGCGACGGCGTCGACGCGCCGACGATGACGCGCGTCGCGATCGGCGAGGGCGGGATGCTGAAGGTGGTGCATCTGGTGAGGTTATCGCGCGCGATCCCGCACTTTGGAGGAGGAGGAGGGGGGGGAGGATTCGGAGGGACGGCGACGGGCGGCGGGCCCGGGAGTCGAGGGACGCACACGCAGAGCGCGACGCCGCGCGCGCCCGCGAGTTACGTCGTCCCGGTGACGTTCGTGGCGTACCCGGAGGTGGAGATGAGCGACGGGGAGTACGACGACTTCGGCGACGAAGTAGACAGCGAGAGCTGAGCGATCGAGCGAGCGCGGTACCATACTGTACAGGTAGTAGAAAAACGCTTTTAGAATACCCTCACAGATGACGCGTGACTATCTATCCTCCTACTCTACTCCGCGTCCCCACCCCTCCCCGGCGGCGACGTGAACACCAGCGACGCGTTCGTCCCCCCGAACCCGAACGAGTTCGTCATCGCCGCCCTCAGCCCCGGCTTGACGCGCGCGATCAGAGGCACGAGATCCGCGCCCGCCGGCGCCGCGTTCGGACACGGCGTCTCCAGATGCAACGTCGGCGGCAGCGTCTTCGTGCTGAGCGCCAACACCGCGAACGCAGCCTCGACCGCGCCCGCGGCGCCGAGCAGATGCCCGGTCGCGCCTTTCGTGGAAGACACGGAGAGCTCGCCGCGGAGGTACCGCTCCTGGAAGACGGTCGCTAAAGCGCGCGACTCGGCGGCGTCGCCGACGACGGTGCCGGTGGCGTGCGCGTTGACGTACCCGACGTCTTCGGGCCGCACGCCGCCGTCTTCCAGCGCCGCGCGCATCGCGCGCGACGCTCCCGCGCCGTCGGATGGCGGCTGCGTGATGTGGTGCGCGTCCGAGGCTTGGCCGTAGCCGCGTATCTCCGCGTAGGGGATCGCGCCGCGTCGGCGCGCCGACTCGAGTGATTCCAACACCAACACGCCCGCGCCCTCGCCCATGACGAACCCCGCTCGCGTCGCGTCGAACGGCCGGCACGCCGTGCTCGGGTCGACATCGTCTGTACAGCCTTCGGTGACGTCTTCTCCGCTGCCGTTATATATATCCTTATCCTTCTTCTTCGTCTTTGAAGCGCGCGGCGTCATCGCCGCCGGGTCCGCGAGCGCGCGCGCGCGCGCGAACCCGACGTACGACACCGGGTCGACGCAGCTCTCCGTCCCGCCCGCCACCATCACGTCCGCGTCGCCTCTCTGCACCGCCCGAAACGCGTCGCCTATCGCGTGCGCGCCCGTCGCGCACGCGGTCGCCGCCGCGTGGTTCGGCCCTCTGAGCCCGTGCGCCATGCTCACGTGCCCCGCGGCCATGTTGACCAGGATGCGCGGCACGAAAAACGGGGAGACGCGTCTGACGAGGGTCGTTCCATACGAGCGAACGTCGTGGTGGAGTTCAAAGGCGTCAGGTGGAGTTCAAAGGCATCGAGGACGGGGATTGAAACCGAGGCGTGGGCGGAGAGACACGACGGGAAAAGTCCTTAAGGATCGGCGTTCACCACGCCAACGCGGTCGTATGGGAACCAGTGTAAGATAGAACGCACCTCAGTTTCCCGCGTTCGAGCAACGCGCCCGCGTTGACGAGGTCCGCGACGTGGCCCATCCCGGCGCCGATGGCGACGCCCGCGCGGTTTCGCTGCTCGTCCGTGACGCGCGACGCGTCCCATCCCGCGTCGGCGAGCGCTTCCGCGGCGGCGGCGAGGGCGAGGCCGGTGAACGGCGCGATGCGGGGCCCGCCGCCGACGGCGGGGCGTATCGTCGTGGATTCATCCGATCCCGACCCCGCGACGCCCTTCAGCTCGCCGTCGCACCATCGCTTCTCGTCGAACTCGCCCGGTCGCGTCCCGCGCGGGACGCGCGCGCCGACGCGCACGGTCATCTGCGCCCACCCTCGCTCCCCCTCCGCGATGTCCTCGCGCCGCAGCGCGCGCACGCCCGAGCGACCGGCGACGAGCCCGTCCCAGACGAGATCTCTCCCGACGCCGAGCGGCGTCGCGAGGCCGACGCCGGTGACGACGACGCGACGGTGCGGTCTGCGCGGCGGCGGCGACGCGAACGCCGCGTCGTCCGCGCGCGCGCCGCCGTCGTGGTCGTCGCTCCATCCGCGCGGCGTCGAGCGCGTCGCGGCGAAGGTTCGAGCGACGGCGACGCCGCCGCGCGACAGGCATCGGGCACCCGTCCGTCCCGCTCGGTCGCGCGGCGACGCGACGCCTCGTCCGCCCGCGCGCGTCGTCGTCGCGGGCTCGAGCGACGTCGCGACCGCGGCGGCGATCGATCCCGTCGTGGACCCGCGCGCGGTGAGCGCGCTCACGACGCGAGACGCGGACGCGAGCGCGCGCATCGTGCGCCTGCCTACTGTGGGGCGAGCTCCCGACCTCTTTTATCTGTGTCGGTTTCGGATTCTTTTGTGTGAAACTTTCTGGCACGAGCGGTTTCTGTCGCACCTCGGACTCGCCCCGGACGCGGCGTCGTTCGCGGCGGCTGCGGACGTCCCGGAGGCTTCGAGGATAACGTCGGACGCGGTGTCGGATAATGTGTCGGACGCTGTGTCGGATAGAAGGACGACCGCGTCCGCGTTCAGAGCGCGGAGGATCGATCCGTTCGACGTCCAGCAGCGCGTGATGTACGAGCGCGGCGGCGAGCTCGA
>MDSW01121536.1_pt1 | contig 15941 bp, 12 predicted proteins | sample 811171 | NCBI WGS metagenome assembly MDSW01 (sample SAMN05326641, study PRJNA326480) | marine metagenome | isolation source: seawater | place: Atlantic Ocean: North West | collected 2012
AAGAGTACCTGAACGCCTGAATCTTAAAAACCGCCTCCTGGGGCAGTGTCAAACTAAATCATTTCTGGGTAATCTGGTGTGCTTTAAAACTTGTACAAGTACCAGTAATCATGATCTCAGGAATTCTCGAAAAAATCTCCCCAAATAGCGCCGACCTCACCCAAGCACGAGCAGTGAGAGCAGTACGTTACTGGTACCTGGTACCAAATGGAGCAGTGCAGCAGTGTCACGAGCTTTCTTTTTTTTTCCACTGCGGGGTGCTCCTCCCCTCGAGGGTGGCGGCGCGCCACAACGCACCACGTCGGACAGCTTACGCGTCCTCCCGGCGTCCAGCATCGCGTCCGCGCGCGCAAATTTTGTCTCGCGTGCGAAAATGCCCTCGAAGAAGGTGCGTCGCGCGCGTCTCCCACGCGATCCGCGGCGCTTCCGCCCCCCAACAGCCCTCCTGGTCGGTCACACCTGGTCGGCCACACCCTCCAGTGTCAGCTGGGGCCGTCAGTCAAAGCTGCACCTCCTGCGTGTCCTTTTTCTGTCCAAGCGCTGCGGGTGACTTCGATCCGGAGCGCGGCAGAACGGACGGCGGTTGGCCTAGGGGATCCACCCCGCTGTGGACCTCAAGCTTGGAACCGGAGAACGTCGCATCGAGCCCAGATGACATATAGCCTTTACCTGAGTGCGCACCGACACAACCCAAGATTACTTGGTATCAAGGGTGGTGTTGCACATATACCATGTCGATACCTATAAGACAAGGGGTGGCAAGTTCCGTTCGATCTTGTCACGCTTCTTCTTGTACAATTCGAGCCGCCGCTGTCCTCTTTGCCTCCGGAACCTATCGTCTGACGAATCTTGCCCCTTCCCAACTCCTTTCGCCCGCCCTTCCTCTGTGTTCGTCAGGATGTGCTCAGCGGCGCGCCGCGCAGGTTTTCCCGCTGCACGCTCCTGTTGGCGGCGGCGGCGGTGGCGGCTTGTTGTATGCCACACAGTGTCACTGCCGTCGGCCTCCCAGCCTCACGGGTGGACTCGCAAGCCACCTTAGAGTACTGCGACGGCCAAGGCAGAGCCGCGCGGCTTGGTTTCGACGTGGCGTGCCCCGTGTATGCAATACCGTCTGAGTACAACAACGAAACACGGCCCGCGACGAGTTGCCTGGAGATCAAAGAAATTTTCCCGGCGGCGCCGAGTGCGCCGTATTATCTCAAATTCTCAGCCTCCGCGCCCGTCGAGAAGATATGGTGCGAGATGGAACCTGTCGTGTGCGAATTCAAGCTCTGGGGCGCAGGTGGCGGTGGTGAAAAAGGCCTTGTAGGCGGGGTTCACGCCGGATCGGGGGGGTTCACTCGCGGTCAGTTCAAGATGAGTATCGGCCAGGAGGTGACCGTTAAGGTCGGCCGCGGCGGTCGTTCGGCTGACAGCACGGATACGTGCGATGAAGTCATGTACGGTGACGGCAATGTTTGCAGCGAAACCGGTGGCGCTGGTGGTGGGTATGCAGGGGTCTTCGCTGGGTCTGAAGTCTCTCCAGCGACAAAAATTTTGATCGCGGGGGGGGGCGGTGGGGCGAGTAATTCCCAATCCGGTTGTGCTGGCGGGGGCCTCGAGGGCAGCGATGCGCAATGCAATCTTGGTGGTGGTGGTGTTGGGTCGCCATCGGACTGGAAAGGCTTAGGCTTCGTGCACTCGGAGGTGCTTGCTGGGGAAACCCTTGGGCACAGCGCTTCGTCTGGTGCATCGTACGACAACATTGCCGAGCCCGTCAAATCTGATGAATTCGGGTACGTGCGCGGATATGGTGCAGGAGCTGGCGCGCGCGCGCTCCGTACGAAATCATCGTCCACGCTGGGCGAACCTCATTTCAAAGAGTTTTCCGAGCACGGTGGCAACGCCTTGGTTCACGTGCGCTGCGCCTTGGCGCCTGCTGATGTGGATTTGCGAGAAGGTGGTTTGGATTTCTCGGATCCCTTAGTGCCACTCATTGACGGCGGTGGACGTGGCATTCACTTTATGTACTCCGGCGGCGACCAAAAATTCGTTTGGGACGGTATTGTGGGCTCTGCACGGGATGAGCGACCTGATCCATCGTGGAGCAGCGACATCGAATTCCTCACCTCTCAGAGCTCGACCAACTACATCCTTACCGACACCAACAGTGAGTGGAACGTTGGGAATGGTGACTTCACGCTCGATATGACGTACATGCCGCACTGCGGCGCAGAAGACTTCAACGGCAAGGATGGATGTTTATGTCCACGGTTTCGTACTGATGATAATGCCGTCAACGGAACTCTGATACATAAAACGCCAAACGGTCTCGATGGCATATATGTCGCGATCGGCCCACAAACGGCGTGTCATTCCGGCGACGCTGGCTACGCCTTTCGGTTCGGGACGAGTGCAACAACGTATGTGGAGCTCTCAAACCCATATGCGGGGAACTACGGTATCCCCATGAAGTTGAGGTTTCAGAGAAAAGGCGACGAGCTGAGCATCTACCGCGACGGCTCGCTCGAGGCTCGCAAGACGTTCGACGTGTCCGCGGACGACGTGACGACGACGGACAACATCGTCGTCGGTCGAATCGGCGGCGACGGGAACGATGCGTCAGGAGTTGTCAACGCCAAGATCAAGGACCTCGCGTTTTACTCGAACGCGATGGACGATGCATTTCTCCTGTAAGATTCACCGGAGTTCAAGTACCAGGACACTTGTAGATAGGGCGTTTATACGTTGTCTATCTCAGGTATTATGATAATACTTTCGTATGATACTACAAGGACGTAAGCACGTAAGCACCGGAAAATCATTAGACATGCAGTAGGTAAAGTTTGCAATCGCAATAAAGCATTTGTGCTCCGTGCCCCTCACACCACTCTGGCGCCAAGGGGCCATGGACAGCTCGTTCCAGCGCCTCGGCCGCGGCCGACGCTTCCGCAACAAGCCCTCCTCGGAAGTGCCGCCTTCATCGGGCGTGTCTGCGGCGTCGAGCCCCGTCGCCGCCGCGTCTTCCCCCCCACCGTCCGTCTCGTCACGCGAGAAGTATGTCCCTCATGGAGCCGATGCCGACGTGACAGCGCGCGCGCCCGCGCCCGCTGGGTCCTCTCCTAACCCTGGCGCGCCACGCGTTTCATTGCGCGCACGCAGTTCCGATCCTGCCCCCAGGAGCACCCGTCCGGGCCTGCATGGACAGACTCTCGTGTCCACAGGCCTGGTGGACCTGGACGATCTCCTCGGCGGCGGCCTCCCCTTGGGCGCCGTGATGCTCCTCGGATCTGACACTGACAGCTCGGCGAACGCCGGAAACGCATCGACGCTTCTTCGGTACTTCGTAGCGGAGGGCGTCGCGAGCGGCCACACAACATTGTGGATGCCTCCGCGTGAGGGCGCGCGTCCCATCGCGAGATCCCTCCCCCTTAAGGCCACGCCGGCGAGTGCGTCGACGCCTGAAAGTTCGTCCAGTGTGCCCCTATACGAAAAAGAAAAAACCAGCGCTGGAGATGGATTGCGCATCGCGTGGCAGTACCGGCGATACCTCTCTGCAGGTAAGGCTCTTGATGACTCGCGTCTTGGTCGCGGCGCAGGAGGCTTGGGTGCAGGCGTGTCCGCGACAGGAGGTGACCGCAGCCGGGCGACGGAGGGTCCCGGCTTCCAGGTGAAGCGACCTGAGATACGACGCCTGCCCGAGATGTGTCATCGGTTTGACCTGACGCGGGAGATTGACGGCGCCGTTGCGAACACCGCTGATCTGCAATGCCAGCCCTTCGATCGAGCAAACGCGCTTTCACACCTGAACGCTGTTCCACTCGAGAGCGGATGCCAAGATTTGGCAAGCCTACGACGTGCGTACGGCGCGTGCGTCGAGCTCATACGCAGATGCCCTGGCACGGAAGGACCTGTGGCAGGCACTGTCGGTCGACTTGCGCTCCAACCCCCAACGGGTGTCCATCCCGAAGATACGGCCACAGCGCTGGTTCGCTTCCTCCGTGCATTACGCGGGGCCTTGCGAGGGACGCGCGCATGCGCTATGGTGGTGTTTCCAGTCGCCACTCTGCGCCCAGAAACGGCGGCGAAGCTAAGGCACGCGGTCGATGTAGCCATCGACTTCGAGACCCTCCGACTGCGTGACGCGCTGAGAAATGGTCTCAAGCGGCTCCTCCCGGATCCCGAACTTTGCGTTGGGCTCGCCAAGCTGCGGAAGATGAAGTTTCCAGGCGCGACAGGCGCCGATCCCCTGACGAAGATGGACCGCTCGTACGCGCTCCAGATAAGACGACGCAGAATGGCGATAAGACCCCTGCGTCTTGCCCCGGATGATGAGCCGCTGACGAGGCCGAAGGGGGTGGGGGGGGGAAGTGGTCGGGAAGAAAAAAAAGGGGGGTCCTGCAGCAGTGGAATACCCGGCGCGCCTGACGAGTTGGAATTTTAGGGAGCCCCCTGCGATGCCTAGCTAGCTAGCTAGCTAGCTAGCTCTATAGCGCTTGTCATCAGCGTCTGAAATGATGACGCGGCACAAACGGCATACTTGTACAACTGCAAGTAGTTTATGCACAACAGACCTTTTCAAAATCCTCTCAGCTCTCATCTCACGCCAGCGACGACGGCGCCGAGACGATGCACCGCTGCTTCCACCTCCGCCCACTGGGACGCGAGCGCTGACCAGTCCGGTCCAGCAGCCCGGCCTTCACGCGTGCCAAGTGCCGCCGTCGCGACCCCAAGCGCTGTTTTGACAGCCGTAGTCGCGAAAAAGGCCCCGCACACTACTGCCGCTGCATCAGGGAGGGACACGGGGAACCCCAAAAATCCAAACAACACCTCAGCGGCGGCGCTATTTGGCCTGGGAGGAACGTCGCCACCTTGCGGCACAGCAGCAGGGCGAACATCCCCCCCCCCGGCGGCTCGCGCTGGGACGAGGCCGAGTCCCGCGTCGGAAATGCACGGCGCTCTGCGATACGTCAGATGATCCGCGGTGGCGCCCGCCACCGGCGTTTCCCCTCCGCCGCTGCCGGACTCGAGTGCGTCCCGGCCCCCCGAGTGTGGCGCCGTGCCATCGTCATCGATGCGGCGGCGGAGCCACGTGTTGGGCGAGCCTTCCTCTCGAGAGTTTGGCGTGGGAGACGTTGCAGCGGGAGTTGTGGTGTGCACCTCGTGTTGCGTCGACGACGGTATGGTGTTCGAGACGTTTGCGAGCTCGAGATCGGGATCAGCGACGAGGAAGCGAACGCTGCGATAGACTGTCGAGGGACCAGCATCAGGCGGCGCCAGCGTCAGCGCCGGCCGCGCGGTGTCGAGTGGGCTCTGGGATCCCGGAACGGCGTCGAGAGGCGAGTCCCGCGGGCTAGTTCCTCCTGAAGACACCATATGTCGTGATCCGAGGGCCGCGAGTGTCGCGCGCGCCGTCGCTGCGCCTGCTACCTCTGCCTCGACAGCGTCTGGAGAAACCGCGGCCCCTGCCCAACGTCGGCTTCGCTTCGGCGACGGGATACCCCCAGAGGCATTGTTCCCAGGGGACCCCTCGCCCAGGTCCTCGCTTTCCGGTCGCTTCTGTTTTCCCCCCGTCGCTGGCGTGGGCGCAGATGATGTCGGCGCGTTCATACCCTTCGAGGATGGAAACGCTCCGCCGGAGGTACGCCGCGTGGTTGGACCCTCGCGGCGGCGCACACTCGCCAAGGCGGCGCCCGCTCCAGCGGAGGCGCCCGCCGGCCTACCGCGGGGTCTTCCGCGGGGTCTTTTTGTCCCAGTCGTTCCCAGGTTCGTCTGTTGCGCTGTTTCGGCAGCTTTTTCCTTTGCGTTCGCGGGAGTTTCCGCGAGGATCTCCTTCGGAACCTCACTGTCTGATGCCTCGCTGTCGCCGTGAGATACGTCGCGGAGCATCTTCCGCGCCTCCGCCTCCTTTCTTGCGGGAGGGGGAACTTTTTGCAGGAGGAAGCGCTTCGCGTGCGCGGTGATCTTGTACGCACCCCCCGCGACGCGCGCGAGCGTGCGAAATTCCGTGTCCGTCACTTCGCCGTGATCATGCACGTCCTTCCATATGGCCTCCGCGTCCTCCTTGGCGACGTGCCCGCGGTGCTTCACCGCCGCCTCGGCGATGGTGAGCGCGTTCTCGTCGTACCTCACCCCGCGGATCGTACGGTAGAGTCTCGGCTTCGGCGCGGGTGAGAGCGGCGCTTTCGGATCGTGCGCGCGTAGTTTCGCGACAAGGAAGTCGCTCGCGGTCGGGTCGAGATGAAACTGCTTCCCGTCGCGTCCCCCCTCCAACACGAAGCGGAGGGTGGCGTACTCCGTCTCCGTCACTCCTGGGCCGTCCAACGTGTCCTCGTAGATTGCCTCAGCGTCCGCGAGCGTGATTTTCCCGTGGTCGAGCACCGCCCCCTCGGCGACAACGAGAGCGCTCTCGTCGTATCGCACCCCGCCAACGTAACGATACTGCTTCGCGCGAGATCTCTTCCCTGACTTGGGCGCCATTGTCGGAGAAATGCGCGGAGCGCGAGGGACGCGCCCACGGTCTGTTTCCGAGCAAGTACAGGTACTTTCGAAAATAAACATGGTCTATCTATGAATAATAATCTCGTCAATCTCGTCCCATTATTGCTATGGCTTTTTATAAATATAATATTACCGAGCGAAGAAGGTACTTTCGTGTAATACTATTTATTACTTGAGTAAAGTACGAGTATCCTATGCGTACGCGTACGCTCACTTCTTTGGCTCGAAACATTCCGGGGGTAAGTGCGCCCCCGCCCACGTCGTGAACCTTCGCCACATGTGTAGGCTCGCGTCACCGTGCTGGTGACACCAGCCATCGAAGACGCTCTCGGCAACGCCAAGCTCGTTCGCAAGTGCCTCTGCCCACGGAAACACGGGCGCCCCCGTCACCACCCCGACGCGCCGAGCCGCCGCGTTCAGCGCCCTCGTCTTTTCGTTTGCCTCTTCACGCCCGTTCCCTACCATCTCGTGTTGAGTGCGTAACACGACACAACCCCCCGCGCCCCCTTTACTTTTATCTTCCTCGAACCAGCGCCGCGTGTGTTCCACCAAATCCTGCAATGCCGCCTCGTGCTCCTCAGCAAAACGTTCGACCGTCTCCCCTTGGCCGGAACCGAACTTCTGCGCCCAGTAGTTAGTGTTTATCACCGCGAGAGTCGGTCGAAGTGACGGCCCGTCGCCTCCCAAAATCGAACGTTCATCGACCGTGGCCCAGGGTTTATCCCCCCGCGCCCATCGTGTAAAGTTTCCGAGGGCCTGGACGACGCGCTCGGGCGTGCTCCTCGTGAAGCCGTAGGCGTCGTACGCCTCTGCCTCGACGCTCACGTACGGCCCCGGCCCCGGCCCAAATACGTGAAGCGACCCGACCGCGCCCCCACCCGCGATCGCGCATCCCGCTGCCGCGCGAGATTCGCGGCTTGACATGCAACATTTGCGCGCGTCTACCTCCTCTGCGCTCGCGCTGATGACCTGCGAGGAAGAGGTGTCGCAGCACCCGTCGGGAGACACAGCGGATGACGCCGCGCTTTCACATCGAGAAGATGAAGCCAAACCCCGTTCGGCTCCGAATTCGGCTGGGGCTCCCGCGCCGCTTCTTCCGCAGGCAGATGGCGAAAACACGTACGGTCTCATGTTGTGCGGAATCTGTGTAACGTCAGGGATGCCCAGTCTCGCGCTCCCGGGGTCGCACCGCTCGCCGTCGGGTAAGACGTCGCCGCAACCGGCCAACACCCAAAGCTTATCAGTCGAGTCACCCACAGCGAGCACGTCCGCGCCGAGTGCGGCCAGTGTGTTGAGCGGGGAAGATTTTCGTGGGAGAGCTAGACGCGATTGACGCGTTGAACCAGGCGTCGGCGCGGGGCACCGCCCGCGGCCGCCCGAGTACACATACCCGCCCCCCACGAAATCATCCCCGCGTCTTCGCGACAAGCGACCTGCGCCAGGCGTCGCGTCCTTCACAGGAGAGGGCACTGCCGTGAAGACTTCCGGACTCGATAGGAAGGCGCTTTCGACCGCCTCTTCGGTTTGCGTACGGGTTTGCGTTCGGTCCCATGAAGATTCTTTCGGCGCATCGTGCAGAACAGGTGACGAGAAGTCGCCGTCGTCTCCAGGGAGAGGGAACCCGCCACCGCGTGCAAGGGGAATTGGCGCGATGCCCGAACCGCCAATGTCGGGGTCGAGGCGGTCAAGGTACGCGTAATCCCCACCGAAGGAAGGCGACGAAGTCGCTTCTTTCACCCCCGTGGAAACCATGCCGTGAGCTGTTTCGGCGAAAACGGAGGCCTCATCCAAGAGAGAAACGACGGAGGCATCTCCTAGCGAGCCGGCAGCAGCCGTAGCAGGCAAGGGGTCGAGGTAGGCGAAGTCGCGAGATGTTGCAGAAGATGACGACGATGACTTTGTCGATGCGCCCAGACGCAACTGGGTGGCATGTCCGCGCGATGACACGCCGAAGAAGACGAAGGCAGCCATGAGCGCGAGGGTCTGCGTGGCGCGAAATATGAGACGATGCGCGTGTTCAGTGTCGGAGGCACGGATTCATCCCCGGAGGAGGAGGAGGAGGAAAAGGAGGTCGCTGGGGGTTTCGCGCACCACTCCGACCGCCGCGACGCAAGCCGCGACGCTCGCGCATCGACCGCGCTGCGGCTCGGGCGCCGCCTCCATCCGGAGCAGCGACGCGGTCTCCTCGTCGACCCCCATCGCTGCGTCTTTGCTCTGTGTGTTACAAGACAAAAGACAAAAGGGGTGTTTCTCGTATTCGTACCTTCGAAGATTTATAAAATAGACTAGTCTAGTCTAGCTAGACTAACTTACTTGTACCGAAGGTATTACGTGCGTGTACTTTATATCATACGAAAGTAATATGATATACGAAACGTACAAATAAAGTAGAGTCTAGTCTAGTCTAGTCTAGTTAGCGTGTGCGTGGTCGCTTATATTACGAAAGTATTAAACAGACCGAGATGCCTGGTTAAGGTTTAATGCGCACCAGACTCCGATGCCCACCGCTCATGCCCTAGCGACGACGGCAGCTGGTCCGAGTCGCGCGCTCGCGAATTGCGCGACTGGTACCCGCATCGCCCGTCTGGACCGCGCGCCCTCGCCCCACGCCCCCGCGCCGTCGTCCACTCGAAGCGCGCGCTCCCGGGGTCTTCGCTGTCGTCGCGCGCTGCGCAGCGACGTCGTCGCCGCGCACGCGCTTGGGGGCGCAGGCGACGCGCTAGTCTTCGAGCTGTCCTTGTTTGGCTTTCGCAATCCGTTGGAGGATGCGGCGAGGGATGCGGACGGCAATCTCCCGCCCTGGTTCCCCGTCGTATCGTTCGTCGCGTACGTGTGGATCGCGGGGGAGGTGCGAAAAGTACGCCAAGAGCAGGAGCGCAAGGCGATGGAGAAGGCGTCGAAGGCAGCGTCTGCAGCGGCGCAGCGCAAGCTCGAGGGCGTCACCCCCGAGGCGTGGGCAAAGCTCGTCTTATGTGTCGTGATCGATGTCATCGGTGATTCCTCCTTTCTTCTTCCGGGCGCGGGCGAGCTCGCAGACGTCGCGTACGCCCCACTCGAGGCGTTTCTCCTCGCGCAACTCTTCCGGTCGAGTGCCATCAGCGGTCTCGGCTTCGTTGAGGAGGCCCTGCCGTTCACCGACGTCTTGCCCACCGCTACACTTGCTTGGATTCTCGAAGAATTCTTCGCGGACTCTGTCGTCGGAAAAGCTGTGGGGCTCAGGCAGCCAGAACCTGAACCACACGAAGGGGGGAAGAAGGACGGGAAGGGCTGAGACGAAGATATTTGGCGCTACTTTTTGAGAGGGCTTGTCGAATCCGTCGTCGTCCTCAAAACGCGTTCTCAATCTCGTCGTCGTGAAAATTACCACGCGTCATCCTCATCTATCTCATCATTCTCCTCGCCCAGTACTGCATATTCTGCATCATCGTCCTTCGCGATGTCGCCTGCGCCTCTTTCCTGTTCATCCTCTGCATCTTCTTCTTCTTCTTCTTCCTCCTCCTCCTCCTCCTCATCCTCCTCCTCCTCCTCTTCTTCGACATCTCGTTTGCCAGCTTCCTCTTCCTCTTTGTCCCCCGCTTTTTCTTCCCTTCTTCGCTTCCTCATCAGGACGGCGTCCAACTCTTCCCGCCTCGCTGCCTCAGCGAGTTTCGGATCGGCGCCAACCATCGCCGCCTTAGTCGCAGCTGTCACGCACGAGCGAATCCGCCCTAGAGCCGCACGCGAGAGGTAGCCCAACTGTTCGTTGCATCGAGAGGCCACCTCATCGCATCCCGTGATAGCGGAAGCCTCGAGCGTCTGGCGGACCTCCTCCAAGTCGATGTCACACAGCTGATAGACGTGATACTTCCCCGAAGGTGGAGCTTTGAACGACGTGACATCCGCCTCCGACACCACCGCGGCTTGTTCTTTTCTCGTCGTCGCTTCGTTTCCATCTCCTTCGAACCACTCGTTCGGGAAGCGTACCTCGATGCTCTGGTACTTGGCGAATTCTGGGCTGGTCCTGGGATCAACACCGCGCCTGATGCGGAGTTTTCGGAACGGCCCCGACGCAAACATGTACGTTGTGCGCGCAATCACGCGACTAGCTAAGCTGTGATCAAATGCGTCGACGCCATCAGAAAGAACGGTCGTCGCATTTGGCGCCATCATTCTTCGTCGAATTTCTGCGAGCAGAGCGTTTCGCTTCCACACCGGCCTCGCGCGCGTGGCTTCGTCGACCGCCGCAAATGCATCGTACGAGGTGTCGTTGCCCCCAACGTCTTTTCCCTCGGGGGGAAAGTCGACAATCCAAGGCGGGACTACGCGGGCAGTCCACGCGACTGTCACCTCCTCAGTATCTGCGGATCCCGTCTCGAGGGTCATCTCCCCCCCCAGATATCGTCGCAGCCCGGATGGCCCTGAAGAAAGCGCGGCGAAGACGTCGCCAGGGAGTTCGGCAGGGTCGTGAAACGCGGGGATGGGTGGGAGGAGAAACGCGCCGCCGCCGCGTCGCCATTCATAGGTGGGTCTCGCTGCAGCAGCAGCGACAATATCCGCGCGCTGGGAGATGCGGAACGGATCGTTGTCGGGACCGTCCGGGTAAGGGACGGTGCGCACGTCCCGAGCATCGAGAGCTGTAGGGATGGGTGCGACGACGCCCACGAGTGCGGCGAGCGCAGGATCTTCCGCGGCGGCGGCGTGCTGGTAATCCGCCGTGGCGCAGAAACGAAACGCCCGATTGAACCGCGCTACGGGCTTGATGCAGCGAGGGGCAGGCGCGGGCGCATCCAAGGGGTCGTCGCTGCTGACGCTATCGCGAGAACTGCGGATGACGCGGAGGATGATTCCGCGCGTCTCAGCGCGTTCGGCGCGCACGGGGCGCGCGAGTGGATCGGCAGTGCGGAAGGTCACCTCAAGCGGCGGAGGTGAGGGAGGGCCGGACGCGCAAGCCTTCGCCAACGCCTTTGAGCCCCCGAGCGACGATATTGCTCGCCCGTCGTCGCGGACGTAACCCTGCGAAAGAGAGCAAAGAACGGGGAACAAGAAGCGTCGGTCATAAGTGGAGCAAAACGCGAGCGACGGGCGGCCCACTATGCTCACAGGCGAACGACAGACGACGAAGAAGCGGCGAAGGTCGTGAAATCGTGGTAGGAACGTTCGTGAGAACGCCGTCGCGCACCGGGTACTCCACCACCGCTGCCTCCTCCGCGGGAACACGCACGACGAATACGTCCACATCGTCGTTCGCGTCGTCCTCGGCAACAGCTGAGGTGGCCGCCGGGGCGTCTCCCGCCTCCATCTCGGCGCGAACAGGAGTGACACCATGCGAGCTTCGAATTTCCGGTCAGATCAGCGCTGTCTCCTCGTCTGTCGTCGGTCTCGCGATCAGCACTGACGAAGGGAAGGTACAAGTATCAACGACTCCCGTATCTCCTCCCAGTAGTCAAGCTTGATAGATATGATAAACACCATTTCACGCGAATTACCGCTAATAAATAGATAAAAAAGGGAGTATTACCTTCAAAGGTACTAGTAGTCGACGGTCTCTTGAGTCTTCTCTTCCGTCGTGACTTCAACGCCCGCCCTTCCTCCAGGCAGGGAGCACATACCACCCCTCGCAGCCGAGACCCAGCACCCGCACCCAATCATGTCCGCGGCATTGGCGGAGTTGAGCACGGAAGCGCTGATGAGGGAGGTCCAGCGTAGGCTGGACTGCCAGACGAAGCCGGACAAGCGGTTGATCCTGATAGGTCCGTCCGTCCCGCAGATGAGGAACCCGTCTTGCACCGTCAGCCACGTTGGACTCTTTCCTCAGGCGCTCCGACGAAAACGAAAACGGCGCTCCTCTCTTACGCTCGCGTCTCCTCTCTTGAGCACGGGCCCCAAAAACGCTTTCGCCCCAACAACCCTCTCACCACCACCCCTCTCACTCCCACCCTCCGTCCGCGTGTTCGGACACTGAAGGCCCCCCGGGGTGCGGAAAAGGAACCCAGTCCCCCAAAATCAAGGCGGATCACTGCTTGTGCCACCTTGCCACAGGGGACATGCTCCGTGCTGCGGTCGCCGCGAAGACACCCAACGGCGTGCGCGCGAAGAAGGCGATGGAATCTGGTGCGCTCGTCTCGGATGACATCGTCGTCGGCATTATCGAGGAAGCCATCAAGAAGACGGAGTGTCGGAACGGTTTCATCCTCGATGGGTTTCCGCGAACCGTTCCCCAGGCCAAGATGCTGGACGACATGCTCGCCAAAAAGGGCGCGGCGGTGGACAAAGTCCTCGACTTCCAGGTTCCGGATGAAGTCCTAGTGGAACGCATCGAAGGAAGGTGGATTCACGCCGCCAGCGGGCGCTCCTACCACACTAAGTTCGCCCCACCGAAGGTTCCGGGAAAGGATGACATCACGGGCGAGCCTCTAACTAAGCGCAAGGATGACAACGCCGCGACGCTGAAATCCCGCCTCGAGGCATTCCACGCGCAGACACAGCCAGTTATTGATTATTACCAAACGGCGGGGCGCGTGCAGGCCATCGCCGCGGACAAACCCTCCGAGCAAGTCGCCGCCAAGATCACCTCCGCACTCGCATAATGTGGAGAACAGACGATGGAAAGAATCTCGCATACACAAGGGTTTCCTTTGGCGGCGGGGAGAAAGTAGACTATTGATATCGTGACACATCATATACTGTATGAAGCATTTGCGAACGCATGTCTTTATATATTATGATACCGTGTGTGCGTCGTCTTCATCGCTCGAGAGTGCTTTCCTCTTTCGACTTGTCTTTTTGTCATCACGTCGTGTCTTCGGAACCACCCAGGACGCCAAAGAGTGGTTCAGCTCGCACCACTTCGCGTTCCGAGCGTCGAAGCTTACCGTACTTGACAGAGCCTTCACTGACGCTCTCAGCGGCGGCAGTGGCATCTTGGTTACCCAAAAGCTTCGATAGCGACGTAAGCACAGGTCTTAATGCGGAGTCAATTCCGAACATTGCGACAGGGGAGAGATCGCTCTGGCCCACTAGCTCCTCCGCGCGTTGCTGAACACAGAGGTTTCGCAGCTCCTGGGCACGAATGTCGTTGCCCTGATTCTCCTCCATGAGCGCCCATGTGAGCCACGCGGTTTCACTCGTGGCGTCGGCTTTGACCGCACATTTGTACAGTTGCCGCGCGAGCGCAACGTTGCCCTCTCGTTCCTCAAGCACTCCCCACGCCTGGAAAAGCTTGCAGGCGTTTCGGCTCCTCGGGGCAACCCAGACGCCGCGCTGCAGGAGCTCCCTGGCGCGATCGATGCTTCCAGCTTGCCATTCTGCTATCGCCCACGCTTGCCAATTCGCCTGGTGCGCAGGATCGAGTCGCGTACCTTGCTCGAACAATCCCCTAGCCATCTCGATATTCCCGTCTTTTGCCTCGAGCCTCGCCAGTGCCTGCAGCAGTGGGCCGTCTGCCGGGTTCAGCCGGCACCCTTTCTGGAGCAAACTTCTCGCGCGCTCCACGAAGCCCTCCTTCGCCTCGAACACCGCCCATGAGAGCCACACGTAGCGATTGTCCGGATCCTCCCGCAGCGCTCTTTGGAAGAGCCTTCGCGCTGCATCTCCTCCGTCGGGCTCTTTGGACTCGAGCATTGCCCACGTCTGCCAAAGTGCAGCAGAGCGTGAGCCAGCATCTGTCTTGGTGCCCTCTCTGAAGTGTTCGCGTGCCTCTTGTGTCCGTCCACGCTCCATCGCCATCACGCCCAGCGCCTGGTACAAGTACGGGTTGGCCCTCGACGGTGGTACCAAACGAACACCCTTCACGAGCAGATCCCGCGCACGCTGGAAGTTGCCCTGCTTCTTCTCCAGCACCGCCCACCCGTGCCACGCCGCGGCGTGCGTCTTATCCGCGGCAATGGCGGCATCGTAGAGCTGTCGTGCCTTCGCGACGTCCCCCGCACGCTCCTCCAGCGTCGCCCAAGCTTGCCACACATACGCGTTGTCTCCACCCGTTGCATCGCATCCGTCCTGGTAGCAGGTGCGTGCGGCGTCCTCGTCGCCTAGGGCAATGAGCACCTGCGCCATGCCAACGTATGAGCGCCCGTCAGCAGGGTCCACCGCCTTGGCGCGCTCGTACAGGCGCACGGCGTTGAGCCGCGCGCGCACGCGATCGTCCCTCTTGCGAATCTTAAGCGCGGAGTTGCGCATCTTTGATGCTTGCCAGAGCAAGATGTCTTGGTTTATCTTGAGTGGCAACGGGGCTTGAGTGTCAAACGATCCAGAGCCGGAGAAATCAAAAGATCCGGAACCGAAGGGTTCCCCGACATCGTCCTTCTCCTCGTCGCGCGAGTCATCCGGGGAGTCGCCTGTGCTGGAGTTCACGCCGGGGGCCTTTCTCCGGTACGCGCTATATACAGGGTCGCCCGCCCCCATCGAGCTCGCTGCGTTGAGCCGCGAGGGGGAGGGACGCGCGGAGGAGTAGGAGCAGGAGCAGGAGGAACTCGCGGATCCGCCGCGATTACGCGTGCGCGGGGCGGCGCGATACGTGCGGCCGCTTCCGTCGTGGGCGCGCGGAGAGGAAACGACCCTCGGCTTCGAGCACATGTTGCTTTGAAACGCGAGGGTCGCGTGTTGAATGCGCGAGGAGTAGCCGGCGGTTCGGGGCTTCGCCGCGATCGCGGGAAGCGATTGGCGGGGGGTTCCACCGCGGGGTGGCGTCCCTGCGCCGGAAGATAGAGGGCCGTTCGCAGCGCCCGTGCTGCCGCATGAGTTGAGCGAGAGGCGCACGAGCGACATCGCGCGCGAGAGCTCTCTCGAGGCCTTCGCGCTCGCGTCGATCGGTCGCCAGGCGAAGCGCCTCGCGGTGCGTCGAAGGTATAGCCGCCGCGGGCGCGGGCAGCCTTACAAGTGGAACGTCCGTCTCTATGATCGGATGACGTCGACCGAAATCGAGAAAAATCTTCGTTCGTGATCTCTGCCTCTCTTTGAGGCTCTCGACGACACCCGTACTTGTAGGTACACACATGCAGGTTCCTAACACCTTCGAAGGTACTTTCGAAAGTAACGAGCAAGGTAAAGTATTTTTAGAAATTCCTGAGATCATGATTACGAAACTACAAGTTTTAAAGCACACCAGATTTATTTTTAGGTACGGTATTATTTAGGTATCATCAAAACGTCAAAACGGTTTTGTAAATTGATAGTATAGGCAGTTTCAGCAGAGCAAATTGCTCAAAATGCGCGTTTTGCAAATCCATAATATGCATCTCGGCGAGGGCAAAATATGCGTCTCGTGCACATTTTGGAGGGGTCAAAATCCATATTATGCATCTCAAAATCCATATTATGCATCTCGCTGATCAAAATGTGCGTTTCACGAACCCTGGATGCCAGTCTAAAAATTACCATATAAAGATTCGCTTGAGACGTTCGGCAAACCTCCAGAAACCCCTCTGTGTCCCCCTCCGCGTTCCGGGGCCCACAGCGTCTTCTATACGCCGATCCACGACATGCAC
>MDSW01086741.1_pt1 | contig 15938 bp, 8 predicted proteins | sample 811171 | NCBI WGS metagenome assembly MDSW01 (sample SAMN05326641, study PRJNA326480) | marine metagenome | isolation source: seawater | place: Atlantic Ocean: North West | collected 2012
AATCACGCTCCTGCATAAATAAAGAACCACCTAAAATTGCACAATTTACAGCAATAAGAGGTAGAAAAATCCCCAAGGAACTATATAATGCAGGAGAAAACTTTTCTATAATCATCTCAACTAATTGAACAATAGAAGCTATAACAGCTATAAACATAATAAATGAAAGAAAAGATAAATCTACATTTATAAAAGTATCAGATATCCAAGCAAGTGCCCCTTCCTTTAATACATAATTTTCTAACAACCAGTTAAAGGGAATTGTAATACCTAGAACAAAAATAACAGCCGCACCCATGCCAACAGAAGTTTTAACTGTTTTGGATATTGCCAAGTATGAACACATCCCTAGGAAATAGGCAAAAACCATATTATCAATAAATATTGACTTAATAAAAATATCTGCTAACTCTTGCATTGATTAATTTTTCTCTATTAGTTTCTCATTTCTAGATCTCTGCCACCAAATTAGTACTCCTACTGTCACTAAAGCCATTGGAGGTAAAATCATCATTCCATTATTCTCATAGCCAAGATTATATAGTCCTATACTTTCTAAAACAGGATATCCATATAATGTCCCTGCCCCTAAAAGCTCACGAAAAAAAGCTACCACAATTAATATCATACCATACCCAAAAGAATTTCCTAAACCATCAAGAAAGGCTTTTCCTGGTGGATTTGCCATTGCAAAAGCTTCTAATCTTCCAGCTATAATACAATTTGTAATAATTAAGCCAACAAATACAGAGAGTTCTTTACTAACATCATATACAAAAGCCTTTAAAACCTGATCCACTAATATGACAAGTGCGGCAATCACCACAAGGAAAACAATAATCCGAATCCTTGATGGAATCATTTTTCTCATTAATGATACTACTACATTAGCAACTGAAAGAACTACCAATACTGATAACGCCATAACTACAGCTGGTTTTAATTGTACTGTAATAGCTAATGCAGAACAAATACCAAGTACCTGCACAGTAATTGGATTGTTGTCATCAAGTGGATCACTCAATAACTTTCTGTTTTTCTTAGAAAATAAGGAGTCTTTACTCATAACGGTATTCTATTAATGAATCATTTAATATTTGAACAGAATCCATTTTGTTCATTATTTTTTCTTCTAAACCAGTCTTCACTTTAATAATATAAGGCAAATACATATTTAATCTTTCTAAAAGCATATCAGTCACTCCATCAGACGTAATCGTTCCTCCCGAAATACCATCTACAGCATGATTATCTCCTTCAGGAGCACCACCTTTCACTACTCTGATAGAAGTAAAATCTTTATCATCAAAAATAGATTTGCCTACAAAAGGCTCTTGAAAAAATGCTTGATTAATCTCTGCACCAAGACCTGGTGTCTCTCCTTTATGGTCAAAAACTGCACCATAAACAGTATTTACATCTTCCTCTAAAGCAATGAAACCCCAGATTGGGCCCCATAAACCTTTCCCTCTAAGAGGAATAATGTATTGCTTAACCCCATCAATATTACTAATAAACAGAGGAAGTAATTGATTAACCTTGTCCTTCTTAAGTTCTTTATTCAACTCTATCTCAAATGCGCTACCATCTACTATTTCTCCTTTATAATTTAAAACCAATTCTTCCTTAATATATTTAGAATATGCATCTTCTGCTAGATCTCTTTCTACATTAATCCCAATAGAACTTAAAATATTTTGTTGCTTCTCTAATTCTATATTTCTATCTTGAAAAGGTTTCAACCCAATGGCAGCATATGAAAGCAATGCAGCAACAATCACAACCATAATTGTTGCAAAACCAAAAGTATAAAAATTACTATCTACATTCATCACTTATGCTTTTACTCTATTTAATCTCTTTTTAATATTAGCTCCAACTATATAATGATCAATCAGGGGGGCAAATACATTCATTAATAATATAGCTAACATCATCCCTTCTGGATATGCAGGATTAAATACTCTAATAATAATTGCAAAAAAACCTACTAATAATCCATAAATAACCTTTCCTTTATTAGTCTGAGTAGCCGTCACTGGATCTGTAGTCATAAATACAGCCCCAAAAGCAAAACCTCCAATTAGCAGATGTATATGAGCAGGAGTACTCATTAAGAAATTAATACCCCAAAGATTAAACAACAATGCAGTCAAATATCCTCCAATAAATGTTGAGATAATAATTCTCCAACTACCTACACCAGAAAAAATTAAAATTAATGCACCAATAAGTATAGCAATGAAAGATGTTTCACCTAAAGACCCTGGTATAAAACCAAATAATGCATCATTAAAAGTCCATTCCAAATCACTCCAAGGTATCTTATTGGCAGCTAATGCTCCCAGTATAGTCTCCCCAGAATATCCATCAATATTAGCACCATGTACCCAAACCTTATCTCCTGACATATGAGAAGGATACGCAAAAAATAAAAAGGCTCTAGCTGTTAATGCAGGATTTAAAATATTCATACCTGTTCCTCCAAAAACTTCTTTTCCTATCACAACAGCAAAAACAACTGATATTGCTAGCATCCATAATGGGACATCAACTGGCATTATTAGAGGAATCAACATTCCAGTAACAAGATACCCCTCATTAACTGAATGTCCTCTAGAAATAGCGAACGCAAACTCAACTGAGAGACCTACTGCATATGACACCACTAGCAATGGTAAAAATTTCCAAAAACCAAAAATAAGATTCTTTAAAAAACCTGTATTCTCTGAGATAGCTTGAAAATATTGATCACCAATATTCCACATTCCAAAAATAATACACGGAACTAATGAAATAACCACAAATGCCATAGTTCTTTTAAGATCCACAGCATCTCTGATATGTGACCCTGAATGAGTAGTGTGATCAGGAACAAATAAAAATGTCTCAAAAGCATCATATGCAGGATACATCTTTTCAAGTTTACCTCCTTCCAAAAAATGTGGCTTAACAGACTCTAAAATATTTTTAAATAATCTCATCTTAGCTATTTTCTTTTCTAATTAAATCTAGACCATGACGAATAATAGCTTGAACCTCTATTTTTGAAGTACATACAAACTCACAAAGTGCAAAATCTTCTGGAGAAACTTCATATATACCTAAATTTTCCATTAGCTCAATATCTTCAATCATTACTGCTTTAATCAATTGAAGCGGGAAAATATCCATTGGGAAAACCTTCTCATATACACCTGTGACTACATAAGCTCTCTCCTCACCATTCATGTTTGCATTTAACACATACCTTTTAGAAGGAAATAACCAAGAGAAGAAAGTTCTCGACATAGAAAATTTATTAAAACCTGGTAAAATCCATCCTAAAAATTCTTGTTTATTACCTTCTTCTATAACAGAAACTGTAGTATCATAAAAGCCTAAGTTACCATCTATGTTAATTTTAGTTCCTGTCAAAACATTACCGGAAATAATCCTATTATCGCCATCTTTTAAGTTGTCAACCAGAAAATTAGAAACTGAAGCTCCAGAAATTGTTCTATAATATCTTGGTCTAGAAACCTGGCTTCCTGACAAGGATATAATTCTAGAAGCATCATACTTTCCTTCAGTAAATAATCTTGCAATTGTAATAATATCCTGAGGTTCTAGATACCAAATAATATCCCCTTTATCAATAGGGTCAATATGATGAACTTGCACCCCTACATTGCCAGAAGGATGAGGTCCTGATATTTTATTAATTTCAACCCCTTTAGCTGTAGTAAAAACGTTTGCTCCATTTGTATCTCCATCGATATTAAGATGTGTTTTCCCACTAGTCAATTTAACAATATAATCTAAACCCATTTGAAAAAGATCTTCCATACCATAAAGAGCAAAATCATTATCAATTGATAATGGTGCTGATTTAAAAGCAGAAATAAAAATTGATTTTGGCATGTCAGAAGGATTAGCAATAATATCATAAGGTTTCTGCCTTATGAATGGCCAAACTCCACCTTTAAGCATCATATCAATTATTTCTTCTCTTGAGAGGCTATCAGCTGCGGAAACAGGGAACTTTTCATAAACAATATCAACTTCAGACTTAATTACTACCTCTAAAATTCTACGTTTTGCACCTCTTACAATGTCTATTATTTCTCCACTAACTGGACTAGCAAAATTTACCTTCTCATTAGACTTATCAAAGAAAAGGGAAGTCCCAGCTTTGACTTTATCACCAATTTTAACATTAAGTTTTGGAATTAGACCATGAAAATCTGTTGGCTTAACAACATATCTATCTGATCGTTCATTAGGTTTGAGTGATGCATAAACTTTATCAGCATCACCTACTAAACTAATATCTAATCCTCTTTTTAACTTTATATCTTTAGACATCTTTTTTGTTAACAACATAAAATTTTCGATTGCAAAAATAATATAAATTTGCAATCAATAGATATATATTTATATCATAATAAAATGAAACTTACTAACATCTCAATATTCTTTTCTTTTATCTTGCTAATCACCTCTTCTTGCCGTTCTAAAAAAGAAATATATCAAGAAAGTAATGTGCATAGTGACACATCTTCTAAAGAAATAGATGATTCGACATACAGACAAAAGATTTATTACACAAATAAAACTGCAAAACCTAATATAAAAACTGTTCTCTGTCATCAAGAAAAGGAAGACAACTCACTAGCCATCATTAATCTAGACAGTGATGATAAGCTTTTAGTCAGCTTTGATGATTTAAATTCTGGGATAAAAGATTATTACTATACAATTATTCATTGTAATGCAGATTGGACAGCAAGTAATCTAATGAAAAATGAATATATAAAAGGGTTTACTGAGGAACTTATCACAGATTATGAATTCTCGTTTAACACTATACAAAAATATACGCACTATTATTTTAAGTTCCCATCAAATAACATTAAACCAACCATCTCAGGTAATTACATCATTAAGGTGTATGAAGAAGATGGCACGATTATCCTGTACAAACGTTTCATGGTGATAGAAAAAAAACTACACATAGAAGCTAATGTAAGACGTGCTACTTTAGCAGCAGACAGAAAGAGCAAACATGAAATTGATTTCACTATTAAACATCCAAGCTTTATAATTAATCACCCTTTCTCAGATCTCAAAGTTCATATTAAACAAAACAACAGAGAAGATAATACGATTACAGATCTAACACCTCAATATGTAAGGAATGATGAGCTTATCTATGATTATGAAGATGATAATACATTCTTTGGCAATAATGAATATCGACATTTTGATTTTAAAAGCTTAAGATATCACTCTGAACGAATAGAGGACATAACCTATGATAGCACATATAACCACGTATACTTATTTGAAGATAAAAAACGTTCCTTTGATAGATACTCAATTGATTTAGATATTAATGGAAAATTCTTAATTAGATCACAAGAAGGGAGAGAGCCTTCTATTGAAGCAGATTATGCTTTTATTCACTTTACCTTACCCACAGAGAAGATTAATTCTGGAGATGTATATCTATTAGGAAAATTCTGCGACTGGGAAATAAAAGATGATTTTAGACTTAAATACAACAGTATAAAACAACAGTATGAAACTGCTATTTATTTAAAACAAGGATACTATAACTATCTATATGGGGTCAGCAATTCATATAAACAAAATATTGATGTAAGTTTAATTGAAGGCACACACTATCAGACCCGAAATGATTATTACATCTATGTATACTACCGTTCTGCCTCAGACAGATATGACAGATTAATAGGGTTTCTGAAAACTTCTTCAAAAGAACTTTTTTAGTATTTTAATAACTAAATTTGCAAACAATTTAAAAAATAAAAGAAATGTCAAACGGATTTTATAATACACCCATTGCAGTAAACGAACCAGTAAAATCATACGCCCCAGGAAGCCCTGAGCGAACTGAATTGCTCGCTGAATACAGAAGAATGTACGATGCCAATGTTGATATACCTATGTATATTGGAAATAAAAGAATATTCACCAATGACAAGAGAGAGCTTTCACCACCACATAATCATAAGCACATAATAGGGACTTCAAACTATGGGACAGAGAAAGAAGTAAAAGAGGCAATTAATGCTGCCATGAATGCCCGAAAGAAGTGGGCCAATATGAGTTGGGAACATAGAGCCTCTATCTTCTTAAAGGCTGCTGATCTATTAGCGGGACCATTTCGTGCAAAACTAAATGCTGCAACTATGCTTGCTCAAAGCAAGAATGTAATGCAAGCTGAAATTGATGCTGCTTGTGAGTTAATTGACTTCTTTAAATTCAATGTGCAATACATGAGTCAACTTTACAAAGAACAACCGGAATCTGCAGCTGGAATGTGGAATAGACTAGAACATAGACCACTGGAAGGATTTGTATTTGCACTTACTCCATTTAATTTTACATCTATCTGTGCTAACCTTTGTGCTGCACCAGCCATGCTTGGCAATGTAATAATATGGAAGCCTGCTGAAACACAAATATATTCTGCACAAATAATCATGGAATTATTTCAAGCCGCAGGATTACCCGATGGAGTAATTAACATGCTAACAGTAAGTGGAAAAGAAATATCAAAAGTAATATTTGAGAATGAAAACTTTGCAGGGCTTCATTTTACAGGAAGCACTCAGGTATTTCGCACACTTTGGAAAAATATTGGGAATAATATTGAGAAATATAAATCATACCCAAGGATAGTTGGGGAAACAGGAGGTAAAGATTTTATTATCGCACACAAATCAGCAATAGCTGCTGAGGTAGCAACAGCAATCTCAAGAGGTGCCTTTGAGTACCAAGGACAAAAATGTTCTGCTGCCTCTCGTGCTTATATCCCTTCTAATATATGGAATGATGTAAAAAAAAGAATAATTTCTGACACGAAAAGCTTTAAGATAGGAAGCCCTGAAGATACTTCAAACTTTATAAATGCAGTAATCTCTGAAAAAGCATTTGACAGTATTTCATCTTATATTGATTATGCAAAGTCAGCTAAGGATGCTGAAATCATCCAAGGAGGAAGTTATGATAAATCTACAGGTTATTTTATTGAACCAACTATCATTGTCACAACTAACCCTGAATTCAAAACTATGGTAGAAGAGGTCTTTGGACCAGTCATAACTATTTACGTCTATAATCCTGACAAGTGGGAGGAAACTCTTGAAATAGTAGACAACACCTCAGAATATGCTTTAACCGGAGCAATCTTATCTGTTGACCGATATGCAGCTGAATATGCAACAAAAGCATTAGAGAATGCTGCAGGTAATTTTTATATTAATGATAAACCGACAGGAGCTGTAGTGGGGCAACAACCATTTGGAGGAGCTAGAGGGTCTGGAACAAATGATAAAGCAGGGTCAATCTTAAACTTATTAAGATGGGTCTCCCCAAGAACAATTAAAGAAACATTCGTCCCCGCAACTGAATACAAGTACCCCTTCTTAGCAGAATAGGTCTAAGATTAGATAAAAAAAACCTGCAAATTGCAGGTCTTGAAGTATTTTTCAAAATTAATCTGTTATGCCATGGGAGTTGGACCTCCAAAATTCAATGGGATAGAAGAATTAGGATCAATATCTTTTATCTCTCCATGCTGACTCTCAAACTTAGTTACATTATCTGAGAGCGCTTTAATTAACCGCTTTGCATGCTGAGGGGTTAAAATAACTCTAGACCTTACTTTTGCTTTAGGAATTCCTGGCATCATTTGAATAAAATCAACTACAAACTCTGAAGGAGAATGATTAATAATAGCCATATTACTATAAGTCCCTTCAGCTACTTCTTCAGTAAGCTCAATATTTAATCCCTCTTGCTTTTTTTTCTCTGACATAACAATTATTCTATTTCTCTTGAGAATCATCAACTGCCTCGACAACCTCTTCAGTAGCAGGGAGATTCTCAGAATCTTCTTTTAACTTCATTAATGTTTCATATTCAATCTGAGACCCAACTACAGTATTAGCTTCCTGGAGTAATCCTGTCCCTGCTGGAATCTTTTTCCCAATAATAACATTCTCTTTCAATCCAATTAAGTTATCATATTTAGCATTAATAGCAGCCTCATTAAGAACCTTTGTCGTTTGCTGGAATGATGCAGCAGAAATCCAAGAGTCTACTTGTAATGATGCACGAGTAATACCTTGCAGTATTGGAGTTGCAACTGCAGCCACAGCATCTCTTGCTTCAACTAACTTAGCATCCTTTCTTTTAAGTCTAGCATTCTCCTCTCTTAATTCTCTTGCTGATATAATACGCCCAGCTTTCAACTCCTCAGAATCACCAGATTCAGTAACAATCTGCATACCAAATAATTTATCATTCTGCTCTTGGAAAGTATCCTTTCCTATAAGAGACCCTTCAAGGAAATAAGTATCGCCTGAATGAGCAACTTTTACCTTACGCATCATTTGCCTAACAAGAACCTCGAAATGTTTATCATTAATCTTTACACCTTGCAAACGATATACATCCTGAATCTCATTAACGATATATTGCTGAACCTCAACAACTCCTTTAATTGCAAGAATATCAGCAGGAGTGATTACTCCATCACAAAGTGGCATTCCTGCTTTTACATAGTCATTTTCTTGCACTAAAATATGCTTAGATAATTTTATTAAATATTTCTTCACCTCACCAGTCTTTGTTGTAATAATAACCTGACGATTACCTCTAATAATCTTACCAAAGGAAACAGAACCATCTACCTCAGAAACTACGGCAGGATTAGAAGGGTTCCTTGCTTCAAACATCTCTGTCACTCTAGGAAGGCCTCCTGTAATATCTCCTGAAGAACCTGCTGACCTAGGAATCTTAACCAAGATATCACCAGCTATTACTTTATCTCCAGACTCAACAGCTAAATGTGCCCCGACAGGCAGCAAATAATTCTTCTCTCCGATAGTTAAGGAAGGAGATATTTTCTTATTCCTACTATCAATAATAACTTTCTCTTGATACCCAGTTTGTTCATCTGATTCTGTTCTATATGAAACTCCTTCAATAATGTCATTAAACTCAATCTTACCAGAAATCTCTGCTATAATAACAGCATTATAAGGATCCCATTCACATATCCTATCTCCCTTTTTAACTTTACCCTTTTTAATAAATATAGTAGATCCATAAGGAACAATTGAAGAAGAAATAACATCATTATTATCATCGAAAACCTTGCTCTCTGCTGATCTTGACACTACAATATCAACTGTACTCCCATCTTTATCTTTTGATGGTACAGTTCTTAAATCATCAATCTCTAATCTACCATCCTTCTTAATTATAATAGATGAATCTACTTCAGACCTAGAAGCAGTACCTCCAACATGGAAAGTTCTTAAAGTAAGTTGTGTTCCTGGCTCTCCAACTGATTGTGCGGCAACAACTCCAACTGATTCACCTACCTGTGCCATTCTATTAGTTGATAATGATTTCCCATAACACATCTTACATATTCCTCTTCTAGTTTGACACGTTAATGCTGATCTCACCTCTACAGTCTCAATTCCTGATTTATCAATAAGCCTTGCAACATCATCAGAAATCATAGCATTTGCCTCAACTAACAATGTATCATTATCAGGATGAAGAACATCATGCAAACTAATTCTACCTGAAATTCTCTCTGATAATGTTTCTAAAACATCATCATTATCCTTAAGTGCAAAGACATCTAGGCCTTTTAAAGTCCCACAATCATTCTCTGTAATAATCACATCTTGTGCAACATCAACAAGCCTTCTTGTAAGATAACCAGCGTCTGCAGTCTTAAGTGCTGTATCTGCTAGTCCCTTACGTGCCCCATGAGTAGAAATAAAATATTCTAAAATTGATAGCCCTTCTCTAAAATTTGTTGTAATAGGATTCTCAATAATAGACTCTCCATGATCACCAGACTTCTTAGGTTTGGCCATAAGTCCTCTCATACCAGAAAGCTGACGAATTTGCTCCTTAGAACCTCTTGCCCCAGAATCAAGCATCATATAAACTGAATTGAAACCCTGCTTATCACTACTAATATTACGCATTACTGTGTCTGTTAACCTAGCATTAGTTGTTGTCCAAACATCAATTACTTGATTATATCTTTCATTATTAGTAATGAATCCCATTGCATAATTATTCTTGATCTCATCAACCTTTCGATTAGCATCTGATATAAGAGTCTCTTTCTCTTCAGGGACAATCACATCCCCAAGATTAAAAGATAAACCACCTCTGAATGCCATATTAAAACCAATAGTCTTAATTGCATCAAGAAAGAAAACTGTACCAGCAACTCCACATTTTTCAAGAACATCTCCAATAATACTTCTTAATGCTTTCTTGGTAAGCAACTCGTTTACAAAATTAACTTCATCTGGAACATGTTCATTAAATAAAACTCGACCAACTGTAGTCTGGACAATTGATGTTTTACCTTTAGAATCGGAAATCCTCACTTTAATAATCGCATGTAAATCAGCTACTCTTTCATTATAAGCAATCTTAACCTCATCTAAAGAATAAAAAGTCATTCCTTCCCCTTTAACCTTTTCTTCATCAGTAGACTTCTTTTCTTTAGTCATATAGTAAAGCCCCAGAACCATATCCTGTGAAGGAACAGTAATCGGAGCTCCATTAGCAGGATTCAAGATATTATGGGAAGCTAACATTAATACTTGAGCCTCCAAAATTGCAGCTGCACCTAAAGGTAGATGAACTGCCATCTGGTCTCCATCAAAGTCTGCATTAAATGCTGCGCAAGCTAATGGATGTAATTGAATAGCTTTTCCTTCAATCATCTTTGGCTGAAAAGCCTGAATACCAAGCCTATGAAGTGTAGGAGCTCTGTTTAACAAAACTGGATGACCTTTCATTACATTTTCTAAAATATCCCATACAACCGGCTCCCTAGTATCAATAATCTTCTTTGCAGATTTTACTGTTTTTACAATACCTCTTTCAATTAACTTTCTTATAATGAATGGCTTATATAATTCAGCAGCCATATCTTTTGGCAAACCACACTCATGAAGATCCATTTCTGGACCTACAACAATTACAGAACGAGCAGAATAATCAACCCTTTTTCCAAGTAAATTCTGACGGAACCTACCTTGTTTCCCTTTTAGTGAATCAGATAAAGATTTTAAGGCTCTTTTTCCATCAGTCTTCACAGCTGCTGACTTCCTTGAGTTATCAAATAAAGCATCAACAGACTCCTGCAGCATCCTTTTCTCATTCCTCAGAATAATTTCTGGAGCATTAATTTCCATTAATCTCTTCAATCTATTATTTCTAATAATGACTCTTCTATAAAGATCATTTAAATCAGATGTAGCAAATCTACCTCCATCTAGAGGAACGAGAGGTCTTAACTCTGGTGGAATTACAGGAATAACCTTGACAGTCATCCATTCTGGTCTGTTGTCAGTATGCTTTTGGCCTTCACGCATAGATTCAACTACTTGGAGCCTCTTTAAAGACTCTTTTTTTCTTTGTTGAGAAGTCTCATTTTCAGCCTGATTTCTTAACTGATAAGATAAATCATCAAGATTAATTCTTGCTAATAAATCATGTATTGCTTCAGCTCCCATTTTAGCAACAAATCTACTAGGATCATCTTCTGATAAATATTGATTCTCTAAAGGTTGAGAATCTAAAATGTCTAGATATTCTTCCTCTGTTAGGAAATCTAAATACTTTACAGGTTCTCCTTCTGCATTTTTCAGTCCCTCTGGGGCATTAATAACAACATATCTCTCATAGTAGACTATCATGTCTAATTGCTTAGAAGCTAGACCAAGCAAATAACCAATCTTATTAGGCAAAGTTCTAAAATACCAAATATGCGCAACAGGAACAACTAAATTAATATGGCCTATTCTCTCTCTTCTTACCTTCTTCTCTGTGACCTCTACACCACATCTATCACACACAATTCCTCTATACCTTATTCTTTTATATTTACCACAATGACATTCATAATCTTTTGTCGGACCAAAAACTCTCTCACAAAATAAACCTCCACTCTCTGGTTTATAAGTTCTATAATTAATCGTCTCGGGCTTGGTAACTTCACCAGAAGACCTTGCTAAAATATCCTCAGGTGAAGACAAACTGATCTTAATTGAATTTATATCCTGTGCTTGTATAGTTTTCTGTTTATTCTTCATATTGTATTTTATTCAAATGAAACTTTTAATCCTAATCCATTTAACTCATGTAATAATACATTAAATGATTCAGGAATGCCTGCTTGCGGCAACTCTTTCCCTTTTACTATTGACTCAAATGCTTTAGCTCTACCTATTACATCATCTGATTTTAATGTCAACATTTCTTGTAGAATATTTGAAGCACCATAACCTTCAAGAGCCCAGACCTCCATCTCTCCAAGTCTTTGACCTCCAAACTGAGCCTTACCTCCTAATGGTTGTTGTGTAATTAACGAATATGGACCGATTGATCTTGCATGCATTTTGTCATCAATCAAATGGCCAAGTTTAAGCATATAGATAATTCCAACAGTAGCAGTCTGCTCAAATCGCTCTCCAGTACCACCATCATACAAATAAGTTTGCCCTAACCTTGGCAATCCGGCTTCGTCAGTTTCAGTATTAATCTGGTCTATACTAGCTCCATCAAAAACAGGGGTAAAATATTTCTTTCCTAATTCTTTACCAGCCCAACCTAAAATAGTTTCATAAATCTGGCCAAGATTCATCCTTGAAGGGACCCCAAGTGGATTTAAAATAATATCAACGGACGTTCCATCTTCTAAAAAAGGCATATCTTCCTCTTTAACAATACGAGATACAATTCCCTTATTTCCATGACGACCAGCTAACTTATCCCCAACCTTTACTTTTCTCTTCTGGGCAATCTGCACCTTAGCTAATTGCAATACACCATTAGGTAATTCATCACCAATAGTAATTGCGAAGCGGCTTCTTCTATAATCACCATAGATAGCATTATACCTTCTTAGATAATTCTCAATAGTTCTATTAACTAATTGATTATTGGTTTTGTTACCTGTCCAATTATAAGGGTCAATCAGAGTAAAATCAATACCGAATAACATCTTCTTGGTAAACTTCTCACTCTTTTTAATAACAATTTCTCCTAGTATATTCTTAACTCCTTTTGATGCTTTACCACCAATAATCTGATATAACTTTCCTGATAATATATTCTTTAAAGCATGTGCTTCTTTCTCAAAATCAGTATCTAACTTGGTTAATTGTTCTTTATCAGTATTTTTTGTTTTTCTATCCTTAACAGTCTTTGAGAATAATGATTTACCTATAACAACTCCTGCATCTGCTGGCTTTGCTTTCAAAGAAGCGTCTTTAACATCACCTGCTTTCTCTCCAAATATTGCTCTAAGTAATTTCTCCTCTGGTGTAGGGTCAGACTCTCCCTTAGGAGTAATCTTACCAATCAGGATATCACCATGCTTCACATGAGCACCAATTCTAACCATACCATACTCATCTAAGTCGCTAGTTGCAGTTTCACTAATATTAGGTATGTCAGCCGTTAACTCTTCCACACCTCTAGTAGTTTCTCTTACATTCACAACATGTTCTGCAATGTGTAAAGATGTAAACAAATCTTCTCTAACTACTCTTTCAGATAAGATAATTGCATCCTCAAAGTTATATCCCTTCCAGGGCATAAAAGCAACCTTTAAATTCCTACCGATAGCAAGCTCACCATTATCAGTTGCGTAGCCATGACATAATACTTGTCCTGTAGTTACTTTATCTCCAACCCTTACTATAGGTTGAATATTAATACACGTTCTTTGATTTGTTTTCTGGAATTTAGTTAATTCATATACCCTTTCTGAATTATCAAAACTAACTAATTCCTCTTCTTCTGTCTTATCATATTGCACCTTTATTTTATTCGAATCAACATAAGTAACTACACCATTACCCTCAGCATTAATCATCGTTCTAGAATCTCTAGCAACATGAGGCTCAATACCTGTGCCAACAATAGGAGCGTCAGTTCTTAATAATGGTACCGCCTGGCGCATCATATTAGAGCCCATTAATGCTCTGTTAGCATCATCATGTTCTAAGAATGGTATCAAAGAGGCCGCAATAGATGCAATTTGATTAGGTGCAACATCCATCAATGTTATTTTTGATGGGTCTGCAATTAAATAATCAGCTTCATTTCTTGATTGAATCCTATCACTTTCAAAGGTGCCATCTGATCTCAATGACGCATTTGCCTGTGCAATTATTTGATTAATTTCTTGCTCTGCACTTTTATAAATTGGAGGGGTCTCTATATCCACTTTCCCTTCTTTTACAATTCTATAAGGCGTTTCAATAAACCCTAAACTATTAATCTTTGCAAATACAGCTAAAGAAGAAATAAGACCAATATTTGGCCCCTCTGGGGTTTCAATTGGACAAAGCCTACCATAATGCGTATAATGTACATCTCTAACCTCAAATCCAGCCCTTTCTCTAGTTAAACCTCCAGGACCTAATGCTGATATTCTTCTCTTGTGAGTAACCTCTGCTAACGGGTTTGTCTGATCCATAAACTGAGACAACTGAGAAGTCCCAAAAAAAGAATTAATTACTGCAGATAAGGTTTTAGCATTAATTAAATCAATCGGGGTAAATACTTCATTATCCCTAACATTCATCCTCTCACGAATAGTTCGAGCCATTCTACTTAATCCAAGATTAAATTGATTAGAAAGCTGTTCTCCTACAGTTCTGATTCTTCTATTACTTAAATGGTCAATATCATCAACATCTACCTTAGAATTTACCAAAGAAATAAGATTAGTAATAATCGAGACAATATCCTCTCTAGTTAGAACCATCTTATCCTCAGGAATATCTAAATTTAATCTTGCATTAATTCTAAACCTTCCCACATGCCCCAGGCTATATCTCTGATCTGAGAAGAACAATTTATCAATCATCCCTCTGGCTGTTTCATCATCAGGAGCTTCAGCAGTTCTTAATTGTCTATATATATGTCTTACTGCCTCAACTTCAGAGTTAGTAGGGTCCTTCTGTAACGTATTATAAATTAATGCATGATCAGAAGCATTACCATCTTCCTTATGTAATAAGATTGTTTCAACTCCTGAATCAACAATCTCATTAATATGTTTTTTATCAATAACCGTATCTCTCTCAAGAATAACTTCATTTCTTTCAATTGGCACCAATTCACCAGTATCCTCATCTACAAAATCATCAACCCAAGATTTCAGAACTCGTGCAGCCAATGTCCGTCCTACATATTTCTTTAAACCACTCTTGGAAACTTTCACCTCATCAGAAAGACCAAAAATTGACAAGATATCTCTATCAGACTCATAACCAATAGCTCTAAGTAAAGTTGTTACTGGCAGCTTCTTCTTTCTATCAATATATGCATACAACACATTATTGATATCTGTAGTAAATTCAATCCAAGAACCTTTAAAAGGGATAACTCTTGCTGAATATAATTTCGTCCCATTAGAATGGAAACTCTGGCCAAAAAATACACCAGGAGATCTATGTAACTGAGATACTACAATACGTTCAGCACCATTAATTACAAAGCTCCCTCTAGGAGTCATAAATGGAATGTTCCCAAAATATACATCCTGTACTATGGTCTCAAAATCTTCATGGTCAGGATCAGTACAATATAACTTCAGCTTTACTTTCAAGGGCACCTTAAAAGTAAGACCTCGATTAATACATTCTTCAATCGAATACCGTGGAGGGTCTATCATATAATCAATAAACTCTAATACAAAGTTATTTCTTGAATCTGTAATTGGGAAAAGTCCTTCAAAAGCTTTATATAGACCTTCATTCCTTCTCTCTTCTAAGGTTGTTCCTATCTTAAAGAAAGATTGGAAACTTTTAAGTTGAACATCTAAAAAATCAGGAAAATTTACCGTAGTTTTTATTGATGCG
>MDSW01035441.1_pt1 | contig 15933 bp, 13 predicted proteins | sample 811171 | NCBI WGS metagenome assembly MDSW01 (sample SAMN05326641, study PRJNA326480) | marine metagenome | isolation source: seawater | place: Atlantic Ocean: North West | collected 2012
CGCACCGTCGGCTGAGCTCAACTCCAGGGCACGCTGGCAATGAGCACGACGATCCAGATGACCGTGCTGGTCGCGCCCAGAATCAGACCGGCGATACCAAGAATGGCCCCTGCTCGACGAAGACCCAGGCCTTCCAGGCGACTGTCGGTCCTCAACTGGATCAACGCCTGCTGGGATCTGAAGAACGCCAGCCAGCCGAGTACGAAGCCGACAACCGGCACGCCCGCAAGAGTCACCGCCAGGACGCCGTAGACGACCGACGGCGTGGCGCTGGGCGCAAGGCCACGTTCACTTGCCAGTGAGGGATCAGTCTTCTGCATGATGGCGGGATCCCAGCATTTCTCTCAATCGATCGGGATTGATTCGTCTCAGTCGACCATCAAGCGCCATGTCGTGAAGCTCCGAAAGGATCGCCAGCCAGCCATCGTAATCCGACTCGGCGTTTGTTCCGGCACGCAGCAGAATCTCCTGGACCAGCCTTCGGACCTGACGATCACGAGAGGTCCCCCGCCAGCTGGATGGCAGAACCAAGCGAGCAGCTGCAAGGACCTTGGCCATCCAGTCGCTTGTTCGCAGATCAATTCGGAATCTCCAACGAATGAACGTGAGCTCCAATCGTGTCAGATAACGGACTTCGAGCCGGTCGCCGCGGGCCAGGTGCACATTGAGTCGCTGTCGGGTTTCGCGGCGATGCTCACTGCTGACGGCCATGGAAGCCAGGTACACGGAATCTCGAGTAAGACAGGCTTCCGCAAGAGGAAGAATGGCTTTACGGGTCAACGCACGACCCGTTTCTGCCCGGTCCACTCGATACAACGCGACGACGGCATCGGCAAACTTTTCCGCATAGTCAAAGCCACCCCAGATGACGCAGCGGCGCAGCGCCACGGCAAGGTCTCGATGAGCCTCGCGGCCCTCTTCCGTTTCCGCAAGACCGGGCACATCGAAGAACACACGTTGTGAGAGACGACTGAAGCGAGCGGATCGATCCCGTGAACCGAATCGAGTTCGACCAAGGGGCGGGGTCTTCTGTCGCCTCATGAACTGCGCAGCAGATTCCGCATTCGGATCCTCACCTGGCCTTCGAAGGCCGGCTGGATTCTGGCAGAACTCCCTGCCGAGCCTGAAGGCTTCCTGTGCGCGGGCGTACCCGAGAGATTCCAGCTCTCGAAGGGCGGCCTCGATGGCATCCGGACTCAGGGGGACGGCCCCCATCTGGAACGCGGTACCGAGCTGAGCCAGATCGGCGAGTCGCTCGTTGTGGAATTGCCAGCGACAGAGATCCGTGAAATCCTCGACGACCTGGCCTTCAGGATGCAGCTGCGATTTGAAATGTTCTGCAATCTCACTGACCGGCTGGGACGCGACTTCTCGATCGAGCTGGTCTTCGAACAGGCCGATGTTGATCACGCCGCGTGTACGAGCCGGCGACGCGACGCGGTGTGATTCTCCGGGGCTGACCGCGAGCAGACTTTCCACGCGATCCAGGCCGAGCATGAGATCGGCCTCACCCCATGGAATGGTGGCACTCACCTGTGATGATTCCTGTTCGGAATGGGGCCGACTGAACAGGACCTGTGCCCACGCTCGACGCCCGGCTCCGATGGGCCCCGGGAGCATCCTCGCCTGGACGTGATATCCCATCCTCGAACCAGCGAGGATCAACGCCTTGGCCGCCAATCCGGGCGAGGGGCCTCGGAAGCCGGCGATATGCACCGCCCACGTCGCCGAATCCGCGTGCAGAGGAACCGGCGCAGGGAGCCCGTCACCCCCGCCGACATGCTCTCGAATCGGCGGGCGACTTCGATGGACCTCGATCTGCTCAACGAGAAGACGAATTCTTCCGCCCAATCTGGGAGGCCATCTCCAAGCCAGTGACTCTCGACTGGAGCGAGTCTCCACGGCTGCCGCATGGCGGACCGCTTCGACTTCAAGCTCCGCGAGCATCGGCGGCTGACGAATGACACTTGCGCGATCGGCAGGCCAGACGATGCGTTGCATCGGTTGAAAACCCTGTTGATCGATTTCCTTGAGCTCGGCCTCGATCGCGGGAACATCGAACCGAGTCGGCGGGCCGTCATCGATCACGATGATCGTCAGCTCGGAGCCCTTGACGGAATCACGGATCATTTTCTTGAGACGACTGGTTTCAGCCAATGTGCCACGACGAATCCGGACCCGTTCACCCAGACTCTTGGGAATCGCAGCTTCGGAGAGACGTTCCAGATCCGCCCTGTCCTGACCATGCGGCTGCGCAACCAGGAAGAGCCAGGTGTCACGGGAAGCCGCTGCCTGACGAATGGCGGCCGCACCATGCCTGAAGAAGGATGGGCCCGAGAAGGTCTCGATATAGACGACTCGTCCTTCAGGAGGCCCCGTCGGTTCGCCATCGATGAAGACTCGAATCGGATCCTGCTCCCGCCCGGGCGCACCAACCTCATCCGCATCGGAATCTTCATCGAGCTCCTCTTGTTCCAGCAGCTCGGGGATGCCATGGGCGATGCGACGAATGGCTTCCTGCTGACCAGCGGCACCGAATCGCTCCATCAGAACCGGAACCGGAATTTCAGAAGGCTCCTCCTGAAAATTCTCGAGGAACACGCTTGTCGGCGTCAGATCCTGAAGCAGATGCTCCAGTCGTCTGAGAAGTCGGGAAGGATGAAGCGCTTCACGCTCCTCGAGGAGCACAGGTTCGCCGGATTCGTCCGGTGGAAGTTGACGGCCCCAGATCAGCGCAGGTGATTCACCTTGTGCACGAAGAGATTCAGCCACCTGCAGAACGGTCCGCTCCATGGTTCCGGGCCTGGGCTCAAGAACGATGACGTTCTGACATCGCTGCAGAATTCGGGTGACTGCCGCTTCATCAACAGGATTCAAGAGCCCAAGATGCAACACGGGCAGTCGTCCACTGATCCTGAGCATGGTGGCCATGTGCTGGAGTGTCCGATCTGCGGCTCCGACGGTGATGAAACCGAAGGGGATCGCCTCACCCGGAGATGGAATCGCCCGCCACGTATTCAATTCAAGCCGACGTGCCATGCGGAGCGGGCCACCCGTCTCTTGCCATCGTGGGCGTCTGCGTCGTCTGCGACGGTCATCATCGCCAACCTCTTCCTCACCACGATTGGGCCTTAGTGTCAGCGTCTCGGCACTCCTGAGAATGCTCCGATCAACGACAACCGACGCGACACCATGCGCCGATCGACTGATCCTCAGGACATTTTCGACCGAGTCACGGAGATGCGGCACATCCCGGGCTTCGAGGACCGGCATCCCCTGTCTTGTGAGTCGGCCACGAATATCCACCGCTGATCTGTTCAAGGCCAGATCCTCGAAGATCAGACCAAGCGCAGCGCCCTCCGGCAGTGGTCTCGAGGTGGACTCCAGAAGATTCAATGCACCCGGAACCGTAGGACCGGTCAAGAGCGCGATGACATGCTGACCTCGGCGTGCCGCCCAGGCTGCCAGCTGGGCGGCCCGACCCGCATCCGCCATCGGTTCGACGTGCAAGCGGTGCATCCTCAGGAGTTCCGCCGTTTCAGGGTCTGCACAGATCTGATCGAGATCCGCAGTCGCCTGCGAAGCGACATAGATCAAACGATGAACGCTCGGAAGACATTCCAGAACAGCCTTCAGGACAGCCTCTGCCGCCGAGAGCGTGGCCGTTCCAGTGTGTTTCCAGAGAGGATGTTCGTGTGTCGGCTTGTCGATGCTCATGACCATCCTCTCAGGAGTCGATCGACGGCATCGGCAACACCATCTTGGCTATGGCAACCTGTTCTGGCGTCGGCCGCTTCGATGACTTGATCGTCTGCATTATCGACGGCGATTCCGAAGCCGCATTCTCTGAGAAGCTGAATGTCATTGAGCCCGTCACCAATCGCGGCGACTCGTTCGCGTGGAATGCCCTGGTCAATGGCATACCGTTCGACCATCGTCCATTTGTCGACCCCCGAACCGAAGACTTCCAGCATGTGTACGACTTCACCTTCGCGACCCACAGCCGGCCAGTGTCTCCAGGAGACGCTCTGGCCAAGTCGGTCGGACACCCGCTCAGCAGCCTGCCCCATCAGATCCGGAGCACCGATGCAGGCGATCCGAAGCGTGTCCTCGGGATGACTGTCCTCCTCTGCAGAATCAGCCGTCCTGCAGGCGATCCCATGTGCATCAAACCACCAGTTCGAGACCGGATGAAGATGCTGAGAACCCACGATCAGATAGTCATAGCCGACAGCATGCCGATCCTTGAGGATCAGACTCGCACAATCGTGATCACGCATGATCTCGGACAGGACGACGACATCATCCTGGTCCATCAAGTCGCGATCCAGGGTGGACTCGGAGGGCAGATCGATCAGCGCAGCACCACTGGCGACAACCATGGGGCCCTGATAGTCGATGGCCTCCAGAATCTGCCGACATTCCACATGCGTCCGACCGGTTGCGATCATGATCCGGACACCAGCTCCCCTGGCCTCGGCCAGGGCCCTGCGGTTGGACTCGGACACCTGGCCTCGAGGACACAGCAGGGTGCCATCGAGATCAATCACAATCAGATCTGGCACACCGTTCATCGCCCGGACACTACGGTCTCACCGCATCAGGAGCAAGCGCTCGGGCAGCAGGAGCGTCGACCTGATAACCTCGAAGTGGCCATTCCGAGCTCTGCGACATGATGATGAGCAATCAGGGCAAATCCGCGAATCGACAACTCGCCGACATGCTGCTTCCAAACCTCTACAGAGCCTGTAACGGGCATCTCAGTGAGGTGCATTGGTTTCGGGCAGACTGGCAAAGGGGCGGTGCAGCGACTGGACGAGCCACTTGGCAGGTTGCGAATGGACCGCCGCGTGACGTGATGGTGAAGTTTCCGATCCGAGCCAGGGAACTCCTCTGGATGCGAAGGCTTCAGCATCCCTCGGACAACCAGCTCCCGGTCGTCCCGCATCTGTACGCCTCCGGAAGCAGTCTCGAATCCTACGACCTGGCGTGGATCGTCATCGAGTGGCTGCCCTTCGGGCCTCTTGGCAAACGATGGCATGTCGATCATGTGAAGCGAACCGCCGAGGCGGTCACCCGCTTTCACAAGGAAGCTGACGAATTTCCTGTCGAAACGGAGAAAGCCAAACGGGAAGATTGGAATGCCTTGCATGAGAACGCACTGAAGAGCGTCAAAAGAAATCACATCGCGGAAGAGGCCCAATGGCTGACGCTGTTGGACAAACTGGCCGACGCCCTTCCCGACATGGTGACTCAATGGCGGTCCAGAGAAACCGATCACTGGATCCACGGTGATCTGCATCTGGCCAACGCCCTGAGTCGCAATGCGGCCGAGTCCGGCGACGTCACCCTCATCGATCTCGCGGAGGTCCGCCCTGGTCACTGGATCGAGGATGCGGTCTATCTCGAACGAAGACTCTGGGCCCGTCCGGAGCGACTGGAACAGGCACGCCCCGTACGAACGATCGCTCAGGCCCGAAAGGATGCCGGGCTGGCGACCGAACCGCATTACGAACAGCTGGCCGATATTCGCAGGGCACTGATGGCCGCCACAGCCCCGGCCTTCATGAAAACGGAAGGCCACCCCCGCTTTCTGGCAGCCTGCCGAGAGCAGTTGCTGCAGGCATTGAACCGCATCAATCAGGCCTGAAGGCCCCTCTGGCCGATACGGCATTGCCCACCCTTCCAAGCCCCGATACCATGCGGTGCTTCGAACCGATCGGAACTGATGGCCAGTTTCGATCCTCCCAGGAGCCGCCAATGGATCGCGAACGCCTCCAACAGGTACAACAGTCGGACCTCAGCGAGAGCAGGGTCAACGAAGATTTCGTCAACTGGATCAAGACCAGTGGCCCCTGGTACCTCCTGGCCATCCTGGTCGGCATCGCGGTCTACATGTACCTGGTCAACCTTCAACGGGCTGAAATCAGAGAACGTGAACAGGCCTGGTTCGATCTCAACGAGGCGGTCATGCCGGCCTCTCTTGAGGATGTTGCTCAGCGTCATGCCGAGATCGACTCGGTCGGCACCCTTGCCAGACTTCGAGCCGCCAATACCTACCTTCAATCACTTCAGACCAATCTTGCCGTTGGTTCGAGTCTCGAAGAGGGAACCCCGCTCAGTGACGAGGATCGTACGTTCGGTCTGGCTCAGGCCGATCGTCTCTACAAGCAGATCGTCAGCGAGGACAGCGGAGACTTCGGCGACACCATCACCACGGTCTCGGCGCTCAACGGTCTGGCTGCCATCTCGGAATCCCAGGGTGACGTCGATGCGGCTCGTGGTTACTACGAACAGGCCGCCGAACGAGCGGACACCTGGTATCCGATCCTGGCAGAGCAGTCTCGACAACGCGCCACGACGGCTGATCTGTACGCAACGGAAATCCTGCTGCCGGATCCACCATCGCCGGTCACGACACCAAGCGGCATTCCGGCAACTCAGATCGATCCGCTCGACATCGACAACATCCTGAATCTGCCGACACCAGCGGTGGACGCACCCCCTGCGGCGACCGAAGGTCCGTCACAGGATTCGGATGAATCGACACCCGCGGACAGTCCATGAGTGACACCCCAGACAGCTTGAACCCTCAAGCTGATTCTGGAGATGGGCCGCTGATCAACGCAGGCGGCAAGGTCGACGCCGGTCGATTGCACGAGCTCTATGAATCGCTGACTGATGACGATGGCGCGATCATTGTGGATTTCACGCTCACAAGGGATCTCAACAAACGACTTGATCGATATCTCGTCGACAGAATCCCCTTCCTCAGTCGCACCTCTCTTCAGAGACTCATTGCAGAGCAGGCCGTCCAGGTCAATGGACGCCACCCCAAGGCATCCACTCGACTGCGAAAGAACGACACGGTCACGGTCGCCATACCACCGCCTCCAAGCTCGGAACTTCCGGCCGATGAGATGCCGCTGGACATCATGTATGAAGATCGGGATTTCCTGATTCTCAACAAGCAGGACGATGTCATCGTCCACCCGGCAAGAACACATCAAAGGGGAACGTTGGTCAATGGCCTCGCGTGGTACTGCAACCAGAAGGCGGCCACGCTGTCTGATGTCGGACGTGAAGAGGCGAGGCCGGGTGTCGTGCACAGACTTGACCGACATACGACCGGAGTGATGGTCTTCGCCAAGTCCGATGTCGCCCACTGGAGACTTGGCCGACAGTTCGAACAACGACGAACGCGCAAACGGTATCTGGCAGTCGTCCATGGCAAGGTCGAGCCGCTGACGGATGTGATCGATGTGCCACTGGGAAAGCATCTCACGCTCAGGGACCACTACGCCGTTCGGTGGGATGAGTCGGGCAAGGAAGCCGTCACCATCTACCGGGTGCGGGAGCGATACGAGAAGTTCACACTCGTCGAACTGGAATTGCGTACGGGCCGGACGCATCAGATCCGCGTACACCTCTCCCATCTTGGCTGGCCGATTGCAGGCGACGACTACTATGGCGGTCGCCATCTGCTGGGCAGGGACATCTTCGGACCCGGCGAAGAACCCGGCATGACCGCATCGAGCCCGATCCTCAAGAGGCAGGCACTCCATGCGGGGCTGCTGGGATTCGAGCATCCCAAGGACGATTCGCCTGTCACATTCACGGCGCCACTGCCGACCGATCTCAGGACACTGGTTCTGCTGCTCCGCAAGCACCAGTTCGTCTCAAGGCATGAGGTGCCCGGGATCGAACTGGATCTGACGATGATGCTGGAGGAATCAGCGGAGCTTGAGCAGAACGGCTGCAGCGACGACCGCGACCACCCCGACAATCCAGAATCTGACCACGACCTGTGATTCGGACCAGCCACCGAGATGGAAGTGATGGTGGATGGGCGTGCATCTGAAAATGCGTTTGCCGCCACTGATCCTGAACCAGCCGACCTGCATCATCACGCTCAGAAGCTCCCAGTAGAACACGGCGCCGATCACGATCAGCATCACTTCCTGGCGAATGGAGCACGCGAGTGTGGCCAGCAGGCCGCCGAGTGGCAGTGAGCCGGTATCGCCCATGAACACTCGAGCGGGCGCGCAGTTGAACCACAGAAATCCAAGGCACGCTCCGGCCATGGCCCCCGCGACCACCATCAGCTCCTCGGAACCTTCCACGAAGGGAAACAGCATGTACTGGGCGCGGCCTGATGAACCGGAAATGTAGGCCAGCAGCATCAATGCCAGCGATGCGATCAGCATCAATCCCGGAGCCAGACCATCCATGCCATCCGAGAGATTGACCGCGTTGGAGGTTCCGGCGATCCAGAGCATCACGATGATCACGAATGGAAGCCAGCCGAGCACGATGACCGAAGGCTCGAGCATGAGGCTCTCCGTCCCGGGCTGGTAGGTTCTCTGGAATGGCAGCGTCAGGACTCTGGCAGATTCACTGTCGCCGGTTCGCCAGAGATACAGCCCGCAGACCAGACCCAGCCCGAGCTGGAAGAGCAGCTTCTCCCATGCCAAGAGACCCTCACGAGCACCTGGCCGCCTCCGAGCCGTCGTGAGCTTGAGCCAGTCATCGAAGCCGCCGAGAACGGCCAGCCAGACAAGCACGATCAGGCAGAGAAAGACATAGCTGTTGAACAGATCCGCCAGCAGAACCGTCGTGACGAAGATCGCCGAGGCGATCAGGATGCCGCCCATGGTGGGCACATTGGCCTTGGTGGCCATCAACTGGTTCAGATCCGCGTTGTAGAACTCGGGAGAGTCACCGAGTTTCTGGCGAAGCAGCCACCGGATCGTCCGTTCACCGAAGCACAGGACGATTGCAAAGGACAGGATGACCGCGAAGAAGGCCCGGAATTCGATCTGATAGAGAACCTGCAGCAGCGAATAGCCGCCGAAGGATTCCAGCCAGTCGTGTCCGGATTGAAGGAGGTTGTAGAACATGTCCTTGTCACACTGCTATCGACCTTCAGGCCGTTGCAGCTTCCGATTCGAGGTCACCTGTCTTTCGAATGATTCGTTCCAGCCTCATTCCCCGAGAGCCCTTGATCAAAACAAGATCCCCCGGATGGAATCCAGACACGATGTGATCAATGGCCGCATCGTCAAGCCTCTCCCATGCCGTGACTGGGCAGGGACCGTGGTCACGGACCTGATTCGCCAAGGAACTCATGGCCTGGCCGACCAGAAAAAGATGATCGATCGATCGGCGATCATGAGATGCCTGAATGGCCCCTTTCAGGTCGGCATGAAGGTCCGTGGCCTCTTCCCCGAGCTCAAGCATGTCACCCAGAATCACGATCCGTCTGCCATCGGAGGGCACCTCTGGAAAGGCTGCCAGTGAAGCTGCCACCGAATCCGGATTCGCGTTGTACGCATCATCGACGAATCGAACTCCGGACCGGAGCAGTTCGGTTCCTCGACCAGCGGACGGCAGGCTGCTCGACAAGGCCTCTGAAATTCGATCATCGCCAAGCCCTGCGATTCTGGCTGTGGCAATCACCGCCAGGGCATTGATGGCCTGATGCCGCCCCGGAACATGGAAGACGAATCGAGATCCATCCGACAGATGAAGGCCGTCGGCATCCCGTGCCATCAAGCGTGGATCCGAGCTGGGCCGATCACCATGCCGCAGCACGGTGACATCGTTTCGGACATCGACCTCATGGCCGTCATCATGCACGATGGCCATGCCCTCCGACGAGAGATGATCGAGCAGTGAATACTTCTCCTTGCGGACCCCCTCGACGGACTGGAGCCCCTCGAGATGCCCTCGCCCGACCAGCGTGATGATGCCGACATCCGGTCTGGCACATCGAGCCAGACTCGCGATCTCGCCCGGACTGCTGGTTCCCATCTCGAGAATGACATAGTCATCCCCGGGGCGGGCTCTGAGCAGACTCATGGGACCACCGATGTGGTTGTTCCAGGATGCCGGACTGGCGGAACCCGTCAGGATCGAACCCAGCACATGGTGCAGAAGGTCCTTGGTCGTCGTCTTGCCTGCCGTCCCTGTAATCGCAATGACCCGGGTTCCTGCCAGCTGCTCACGCCAATGACCGGCCAGTGTGGCAATCGCGGCCAGTACATCCTCCACGAGCAGACATGGAATGGACGCGTCGACAGCCCGATCCACGATCGCCATCACGGCGCCTGCCGAACGGGCCGCTTCGAGATAGTCGTGACCATCATGCGATTCACCTCGAATCGCGACATACACACCACCTTCAAGCGACTCCCTGGTGTCGTGGCCGAAACAGACGGGCGGAGTCGTCGGGCACGGCCCCAGCCATCGCCCTCTGGTCATGGTCGCCATGTCAACAGGGTCAAACATCTGCAGAGACCGTCCCCCCTGCCGCCTTGATGGCCTCACGCGCGACTCGACGATCATCAAAGGGAATGACCTGATCACCGATCAACTGAGCGCACTCGTGGCCTTTGCCGGCAATCAGAAGCAGATCATGCTCATCGCAGTCTTCCACGGCGGTCTGGATCGCCCGGGCACGATCCGGTTCCACCACCACACCGTGTTCATCGGAGATACCCGCCAGAATGTCATCAATGATGGCACGGGGTGTCTCCGTCCTGGGATTGTCTGATGTGACATAGGCCACATCGGCCAATCGATCCGCGACGGCGCCCATTCGTGGACGCTTGAGCGGATCCCGATCTCCACCACAGCCAAAGACGACTCGAAGCTTGCCGTTGGATGGAACCAACGGTCTGAGCGATTCGAGGGCGTGGGCCAACGCCTGGTCGGTGTGGGCGAAGTCAACGTAGATTCTGGCACCACAACCGGTGATATCGACCGGCTCCAGCCGTCCCCTTGGAACAGGAAGGGTCTCCAGTGAAGAGCATTCCGAATCGACTCCACTGGCGACCAGGGCCGCCATCGCCTGGGCGAGATTCATTGCATTGTGGGCACCCGGCATTCGGAGCCGCGTCTGAATGATTCGATCGGGCCATTCGATCTGGACAGCGCCGGTGTGGTCATGAGTGACCTTGACATGAGCCGGACCATCGGAGTGCATTCGACAGCCGATGACACGCACTGGACTGGCCGCAGCCATGATGGCTGCGACCGGATCATCCAGGTTGACCACTGAGAACGCCGGTGGCTTCAGGCCAGCGAAGAGTGCGCGTTTGGCAGCGGCATAGGCCTTCATGCTTCCGTGGAAGTCGAGGTGATCACCCGACAGGTTCGTGAAGATGGCACACCGGATATCCAGATCATTCATTCGACCCAGGGAGATTCCATGGCTGCTCGCCTCCATCACGACTCGCTTGCAGCCGTGATGAAGCATTCTCGCCATGATCCGTCGAAGTTCCAGGGGAGGCGGTGTCGTCAATCTCGATGGCGTCACATCCTTCGAGTCATCGATCTCGATGGAGCCGATCAGACCGGTCTGTGAACCAAACAGATGATGAAGAAAGGTTGCCGTCGTCGTCTTTCCGTTGGTGCCCGTCACCGCGAACACGGGAAGTGCCGCAAGAGGTGATTCAAAGAGACGATCCGCCATGAGAACGGCATGATCCGAGGGCGAGTTGGATCTGATCACGGGGATCGTCGCATGCTCACATCCACGCGAGTCCACCAGAACCGCCACGGCGCCAGCCTGCCGGGCCTGGTCGATGAAGGTTCGTCCATCGAAGCGGGAACCGGAACGAGCGACGAACAGGCACCCCGGGGTGACATCTCGCGCATCCTCGACGATATCACTCACCACGATCGCCTCCGCACCGGGAGGGCACGTGAGCGGCAGCTGTCCGATGAGTTCACTGAGGGGCTTCGCCCAGCGCATTCCGTCGCTCCAGGCACATGAGTGGTTAGACCAGTTTCGAATCGTGCTCCGAGTATAGATCGACCATCAAACGGCGTCTCTCAAAGAAGAAGCATCGCATCGCCGTAGCTGTAGAAGCGATAACCCGATTCAACCGCCACGGCATAGGCCTCCTGCATCAGTGGCAGACCGATTCGAGCGGCCACCAGCGCCAGAAGCGTCGACCGTGGCAGGTGGAAATTCGTCATCAGGACATCCACATGTCTCCAATTCCAGGGGGGCGAGATCATGAGATCGGTCGAATCGGACCAGTCTCCTGCCGGCAGCTGGTCAGGCAGTGATTCCAGCACACGTGCGGTCGTGGTTCCGACGGCCACGATCCGGCCCGTTCTGCCGGGATCCATGAGCACGTCAAGCGTGGGCTTGTCGACGGTGCAATCCTCACGATGCATCGGATGGTCTTCCAGAGTCGGCGACGTGACTGGCAGAAAGGTCCCCTGCCCCACATGGAGAACCACTTCCAGAAAACGAATCCCTCGATCTCCCAGCCGGGATTCCAGTTCATCTGTGAAATGCAGGCCCGCAGTCGGCGCCGCGACGGATCCGGGCTCCCGGGCATAGATCGTCTGGTACCAGTCCTGTTCCTGTTGTTCGTCGATTTCCGTCTCGCCTCTTGCCCGGAGGATGTAGGGCGGCAATGGTGTCCGTCCGCATGATGCCAGGATGTCCTGAACGGATCGTGTCGACTGAACTGAGACGGCCCAGTCCTTGCCGTGCTTTTCCGCGAGTTCGAGAATCGGCCCACCGGGCTCCAGTTGAATCGAACAGCCAGCACGGAGTCGCCCGTTGCTTCGGAGCATCACGAGCCAGCGACCAGGCTCCAGTTCCTTCAGAAACAGTCCGGAGACACGGCCTCCGCTGTCGACACGATATCCCTCCAGTCGAGCAGGCAGAACACGGGAACGATTCCGAACAAGGAGATCGGTAGGGTCCAGCAGATCCGGAAGATCCCTGACACGATGGTGCTCGATGGAGCCGGAGGCTGACCGAACCACCATCAGACGAGCCTCGTCTCTGGGCTCATGTGGCCTGGTTGCGATCAGATCATCAGGCAAGTCGTAATCAAGTTCATCCAACCGCATGTCGTGTCGTCACCATCATGTTGATTCTGAACAGCAACCGTCACAGAGCGAACGGTCCGCACAACTGATCATCCACTGGATGTGCCGCCTGGGCAACCCGCCAGGCCCGCTGTTATCGGGAAGTCGATGAGCCGCCTGTCCGGGTCGACCACGGAGCTGTTCTTGCTCCGAGATTGGCATGGACACGATTTCCGCCATCTCAGCGTCTCAGCCCCTGCCCTCATCCATTGGTCCGAACCAGTCGGCCGCATCTTCCACAGGATGCGCGAACACTCCGGAAGCCTTCAAAGGCAGTCGTGATCAGATCAACTGGAGCCCGGGAATGTGGTGGCTGCTGAACCGATATGAATATCTCTTCGAGGGGCTGCTTCCCCAGAATCAGGCCAGGGAAGTCGTCATCGAAGCGAACACCACGTCGAATTCGGAAACGTCGAATCTGGATTCCGCTCACCCACACTGGAACGAGTCCCGATTGATCAACCCGCCACCCGCAGCTGCGACCCTTCCGGCAGGCAGCATGGAGGTCCCGATCAGCCGACCATTGATCGTTGATCAGCCTGTGACCGGTTCGTTTGTGGATCTGATTGCCTGAGCGTCACGCCCTCCGGCAAGAACGGGATCAACGGAGCGGGCACCCGCTTCAATCCTCGTCTCAGCGCCTTGGCCAGGGCATAGCGCATGGCATCATCACGTCTTTTGAGAACAGCCTTGGTGACATTGAGGCCGTGCTCTTCCATGCATCGAAGGGCCCAGTCCCAGGCCATGTATTCCTCGAGACATCGTGGTGAGTAGCGATTGAAACCGATGGCATGATGACCCACTTCATGCAGAAAGACGGCGCAACTCATGGGCCCCTTTGGATACGGCGCTTCGATCATCCGATCCACATGCCCCTTGGTGTCACGAAGCTCCCAGGCACAACCACTTGTCCGAGTTCGCCATCGGTGCACCCGGATGCCCCAGCTGGCCTTCATGTCCTGAACCAGCTGGTCATACCGCGCCTGCATGCCCTTGGATGGACCGATCGATTCCGGCCGAGCCGAGTGATCCGCATTGGACAGTCTCGGATTGACCTTCTTGTCCGCCTCGCGACTCGACACAAAATCCCAGAGAGTGAGCATGAAGCGTTTCAAACCGATGAAATCCTTGCATCCTGTTCCAGCGAGTGTCCACGGAGCCAGTCCGCCCACGACATCGGGCGTCCACCGGCCGGCTGGACTTCCAGCAGTTCCACCGTACCAATTCCATCCTGACCGCAGGCGACATGGCCCGTATCAAGGATCGTGCCAGGCGGGCAATCATGCCGCTCGGGCAGGTCACGCACACGCTTCAATCGCAAGGTGGATGTCCCGATCATGACATCACAACCAGGCCATGGCGTCAGGCCATGAATGCGTCCGCGGACCTGTGGTGCCGGCAAGGAGAAATCGGCCGTGGCATCAGCCCGACTCAACTTGGCTGCATGGGTGACCTTTGAGGCGTCCTGTACCTGAGGCTGCAGAGAACCACTTTCCATCCTCGTCAGTGCTTCATCGAGGGCTTCGGGTCCGAACTGGGCTAGACGATCATGCAGTTCGCCGGCCGTTTCAATCGGATCAACGGGTGTTTCACGGACCGCCAGAACTTCGCCGGCATCCATGACACTGGCAAGCGTGATGACGCTGACACCCGTCGTTGAATCTCCGGCCATGAGGCACCGCTGGATCGGTGCCGCCCCTCGCCACCTTGGCAGCAGTGATCCATGCAGATTGCAGGCAAACCGATCCTCCAGGAGCGACTCGGGCAACTTCAGGCCGTAGGCGATGACGACCCAGGCGTCGACCAGCTCGTTGCGAATCTGCTGGATCGTGGCTTCATCAAGAGACTCGGGACGCAGGAGCGGCAACTCATGCTCCAGAGCAAACGTGGATATCGGTGTTTCCCGAAGGTGTCGTTTTCTGCCGGCAGGCCGATCGGGCTGACTGACGACGAATCCGATCTCGTGATCCGATGCGAGCGATTGGAGCGAGGGAAGTCCGAAGGCGCCAGAGCCGAAGAAACCGATTCGCACTGTTCAGCCTCGTTCCAGATCACGAAGTGCACGACGGTTCCGCAGGCGTTCCATCGAGGACATTCGATCGATGATGAGACGACCATTCAGATGATCATTTTCATGCTGCCACACACGGGCAATGTGCTCGGAAGACACCGCTTCCACGGACTCACCATGCTCATTGAGCCCTCGAATCCGAATGCCTTGAGGACGGTCCACGTTGACCAGGATGCCGGGGAGGCTCAAGCAGCCCTCCTCATCGCTCTCCTTGGTGTCCTCGACAACTTCCAGCTCGGGATTGATCCAGACACATCCCCGCGTCAGCTCGTCCGGATCCCGCGTGATGAACAGCCTCATGGCCAGGCCCACCTGAGGAGCCGCCAAACCGATCCCCTCGGCCTCGTCCATCAGCTCGAACATCCGATCCACAACCGCCCTGACCTCATCATCCACAGTCTTCACTGGCTCGGCCTTGAGCCGGAGGACAGGATGGGGGTGTGTGAGAATGTCGAGTGCCGAGGGGTCCATTGACATCCGGACATGGTACGAAACCCTGAAACAAGGAGCCTCTTCCGCATCGGATTGACCAGCGTTTATGATGTGCGTAGGGTGCAGAGCCGGTGAGATGTCCTGCCGGCCCCCGATTTTGAACACTCCTGAGGGATGACGCCACCCGTGGCCATTTTTCGCAAGAAACAAGATGATGCCGAGGCTTCTGATGCCGTCGAGCAGTTCAAGCCTGATCCAGAGAAGGCCAGCAAGTGGTTCCAGCATGCCCGGGCCATGGCCGAATCTCATCAATGGAGTTCTGCGCTTGTCTATTACGCGCATGGCCTGAAACTTGATCCCGGTTCGCTCTCGGGCCAGGAACAGCTGCTTGAAGTGGCCCAACGCTACTACAAGTCCGGTGGCAAGAAGTTGCCCTCCAAGGACATCAAGCAACTGGATGGCCCCACCCCCATGGACAAGATGGCGGTCGCGTTGGTGTCCTGGGCCGGCGAGCTGGACAAGGCGGGACTGGC
>MDSW01053509.1_pt1 | contig 15933 bp, 9 predicted proteins | sample 811171 | NCBI WGS metagenome assembly MDSW01 (sample SAMN05326641, study PRJNA326480) | marine metagenome | isolation source: seawater | place: Atlantic Ocean: North West | collected 2012
GAGATTGGTGCAGTTTTAGTCAATGATAGAAAAAAATCTGAAGAACATTTTCATAGCTACCTTAATCCATCAAGACTAATCGATGAGGAGGCTTCAAAAGTTCATGGTATTACAAATTCAGACTTAGAAGATAAACCAGCATTTGATCAAATAGCTGAAGAATTTATAAATTTCATAGAAGGATCTACATTGGTAATACACAATGCACCATTTGATGTTGGTTTTTTAAATAACGAACTCCAATTAGCCTCAACAAGCTATCCTAAAATAGAAGATATTTGTGATGTAGAAGACTCATTATTAATAGCAAGAGATAAGTTTCCAGGACAGAGAAATTCATTAGATGCATTAGCAACAAGATTTGATGTATCTGGTTATGATAGGACCTTTCATGGAGCTTTACTTGATGCAAACATATTAGCTGACGTATATATGCAACTTACAGGCGGGCAAAGCAAGTTTGAGTTTATGAATAATGGAAATGTATTATCTGGTGAAAATGTTAATACAGAAGAATTAATTATTGAGCAAATAAGCGACCTGCCATCAATCTCTTCTTCAAAAGATGACATAAATGCTCATGATAAAAGGCTTGCTGAAATTGAAAAAAAATATTCTGTAAATACAATATGGAGAAAATTTTGAGTAAAAAAGTTGTAACTAGATTTGCTCCAAGCCCTACAGGTACTCTTCATATAGGAGGGGTAAGAACGGCTCTTTTTAATTATGTCTATGCTAAACAAAATGAAGGTTTATTTTTAATAAGAATCGAAGACACTGATAGAGAGCGCTCTACTAAAGAATTCGAAAAAAATATCTTAGATAATCTATCTTCAATTGGACTAAATCCAGATGAAAAACCAATCAATCAATCAGAAAGAAACGATATTTATTTAGCTGCTGCTGAAAAGATTATTGAATCAGGAAATGCATATTGGTGTGACTGCTCTCAAGAAACATTAGAACAAATGCGTAATGAACAAACTGCGGCCGGTAAAAAACCAATGTACGACGGAAGAAGTCGAAAACTTGGTTTAAAACGATCTAATGAAACTGTATTAAGACTTGCAACCCCTGAAGATGGTGAAATCATTGTAAATGATCTTATTCGAGGCGAGATAGCTTTTAGAAACAGCGAACTTGATGATCTTATTCTATTAAGAAGTGATGGTACTCCAACATACCACTTATGCAATGTTGTTGATGATTTTGAACAAAATGTAACAACAGTAATCAGGGGAGAGGATCATATCAGCAATACTCCAAGACAAATTCATATTCAAAATGCGCTCGGATATCCTGAACTAGAGTATGCACACTTACCACTGGTTCTTGGAACAGATAAAAAAAGACTATCTAAAAGGCATGCTGCAACAAATCTTGAAGAGTATAGAGAAGTTGGGTATTTAGATTCTGCCATTATTAATACTTTAGCCAGACTAGGATGGTCGAAAGGGGATAACGAAGTTTTTTATTTAGAGGACTTGATAAAAGATTTTAATATCAAGGAAGTTCAGAAGGCAGGAGCAATTTTTGATATTACGAAACTAGAATGGGTAAATTCACAACATTTAGCAAATTTATCACTTGAGGATTTTAAAGATCACTTAGAGCCTTTTCTTAATGAGATCGATATAGATATTAATAACCATTCTAATGTCAATTTAATGATTGATGCACTGCGATCATCAGAGAGCACCTTATCAGGCATTGCAAAGTCATTGATACCATACTACAAAGATGTAATTTCATATGATGAAAAAGCTATAAGTAAATTTCTAGATGGTAAGAAATTTATTTTAGAGGATATTAAGGAGCTTTTAACAGAAGTTGATATATGGGACGAAGAGTCTATTGATGTTGTTTTAAAAGAATATCAATCGAATAATGACTTATCGACTCCCGCTGTAAATCAACCGATTAGAATTGCCTTAACTGGTTCTACGAAATCACCATCTTTGGGCCTAACTTTATCCATATTTGGTAAAGATGCTTCACTTTCAAGAATAAGCGCACTAATTAATAATATTTAGCTATATTTTATGTGTAAAATTAGTACATATAAAAATAGATACAAATATAGACATATATTCGACTAAATGCCTATAATATTTGCTCTAAACATGTTTTTTAATTAGGGGATATACATGAAAAACTTAAATTACTTACTTTCTTTAATCTTAATTATGCCGATTGTATCTTTTGCTCAAGACAGCTCAGATACTGACGTTGAAGAGGTTGTGGTTGTTGGTTCACAAATTAAAGGAGCTAGCATTACAGCTTCTTTGCCAGTAACCGTTTTGTCTGCAGATGATATCGAAGCTTTAGGTGTAGGCGATGGTGATGAACTTGTTGAAAATTTGGTTGAGCAAGGTTTAAACTTTTTTAATGAACAAGAACAAGCTTCTGGTGGTGTAAATGCTGGTAGAGGTGATACTGGGGCATACAATTTAAGAAGTATGGGTGTAGGTAATACACTTACATTAATGAATGGAAGAAGAATGGTTAACAATGCAGGCTACCAAACAGAGTTTATTGGTGGTGATTTTGTTCCAACAGTTACTGTTAATACTAACTTAATTCCTACAAATGGTTTAGATAGAGTGGAAGTCCTAAGGGATGGTGCTTCAGCTATTTATGGTGCTGATGCAGTAGCTGGCGTTGTAAATAATGTTTTAAAAACTGACTATGAAGGATCTAGTCTATCGGTAAGAGTAACTGGATATGAGCATTTTGATGCTACGAATACAGATTTAAGTTATAAGTTCGGTACTTCTTTTAATGATGGTGCTACAAATATTTCCTTATTTGCACGTTACAGAGACCGGGAAGCAATAAGTGCGAGCGAGGATGAGCGTTGGTACAGCCAAGATTACAGACGTTATCTTGCTGACGATTCCCCATTCAATGTAAATGCAATGCGAAACACCAGTACTTATGGTTGGTTTCAACTTGATTTAAGCGGAAGAGGTGTTGGTGAGGCATGGCATGCTTCCAATGATGGAGAAACTGAAATGGCTGATGCAACTGACCCTAGAGGTGGCGCGGCTTTATGTGCACTTCCTGGAGCAGTTTTAACAGGATTTGGAACATGTATGTTTGATACTAATCTTGGCGATAATAGATCCAACCAAAGAGGTATGGGCGACTATCGTGGTGAGATGCAAAGGTCACAAATATTTATGTTTACTAACCATGAATTTGATAATGGTGTAGAACTATTTAATGAAATTGGATATTACAAATCAGATTCATTTAGAAAGATTTCTGCAGGTAGTTGGAAATCAGGCATGTACTCAATTCCAAGTGATTACTACTGGTTCTCACAACTTCCAGAATCAATAGGATTTCCAACAAATAGATCAGTTGGCATTGATGGTTGGAGACCATTTAATCTTAATAGAGAAATCAGTGTTGATAAAACAAGTACAAGATTTGTTCTTGGATTAAGAGGAACAACTAATAATGGTTGGGACTGGGAAACTGCAATTGTTAATGCAAATGCAAAGAGTGTCGATGCTGCTGGTAATAGAATTACTTATGAAGGACTCTATGAACAGTTTTACGGTGACATTGCAACAACCTCAGCTACCTTTAATATTTTCGATACTAATTGGGATACCAATAACGGTGATAATGTCCTAACTACTATTTATAGAAGAGATAAATCAACTTTAGATATGATTGATTTCAAAATAAGTAACAATGAATTATTTAACTTACCTGCTGGCCCAGTTGGTATTTTGATAGGACTCGAGAGAAGAAAAGAAACATATACTGATGATAGAGACAAATATTTAGATGGAACTATCACAAACCAGGACTGTTGCGGAGTTACTAGTGCAACAAGATCTCATCCATTTACATCCGGCGTATTAGGATCAAGTCCAACAATTGATGTATATGGTGTTAAGAGAGTTTCCTCAACATTCTTAGAGATGGTTGTTCCTATAACTCAAAAACTTGATGCACAAATTGCCCTAAGAAGTGAAGACTTTTCTGATACAGAATCAACTACAGTAAGTAGAATCGCTTTAGGATATGTTGTTAATGATATAGTGAAAATGAGAGCGTCTGTTTCTACTGCATTTAGATCACCAAATATTCTTCAAATAAATCAGCCTTACGTTACAAGGACTGGTACAAGAAATGACGCAGTTCAAGAGTATAGAATTTTTAGAAATAATAACGATGTAAGGCCTGTATCTGGATCTGGATTTAATAGTGACTATACAATTTCTAATACTTTACATTACAGATTAGGTAACCCTAACTTATTACCAGAAGAATCAGATAATGCTACATTTGGTATTGTTATTACTCCAAACGATGCTTTGACAATTACCATTGATAAATGGAGTATTGAAAAAGATAATACAATTGGTCTTTTTGGAAGAAATAACTCTAGTGTCTATGATCTTTTATTAAGATTGCAAAAAGGAATTGGTGGTGCAACTACTGTTTCCGAAATGTTAGCTTTTTGCCAAGGCACAAATGTATTGAATAATCAATTTGATAAATATGCAATTGATGGTTCGTATGTTTTAAGAGATAGTAACCCTTCTAGTTCATATAATGAGCAATTCTTAACTGCTGGAATATGTCCTGCAGGTCAGCAAGATACAATTTATGAGCCATATTCTAATCTGGCTTTAAGAACAGTCGAAGGAACTGATCTTGCTATATATTATGACTTTGAAACAAGTTTTGGTGAATTCAATATTACTTTCCAAAGTTCAATTACAGATAAGTTTGAACAAGAACCTAGTGCACAATTCCAAGCAATCTCTGCTGCAGTAGCTGATGGTACTTTGCCTGCATACACAACTTTAGAGGGCTATGGTGATCTGCTTAATAATGAAAACACTGGAACAGATCAAAAAGATACCTTAAAAGTTAACTTTAGAAATGGAGATTGGGGAGCATCGCTTACAGCGTTAAGACTTGGAGAGCTTCTTGATAATGGAGTTAAAAGTGATGATGGACAGGTTTATGTTATTCCATCTATGACTACAGCCAATGTAAGTGTCTACAAAAAATTTACACTTAGAGGCAATGATGCAAGAGTAAGACTTATGATCAGAAATGTAGCAGATGAACGTGCTCCATTAGCCGATGGATTTTTTGGTTTTTATTCAGATATTCATAGGGATGATGGAAGACATTTCTATCTTGATCTAAAAATGGATTTCTAAGAGTATTAATACTTAAAAGGGAGTTATATAACTCCCTTTTTTTTACTCTATAATCATCTTATGGCTGCATACAAAAAAAAGGGTTTTTCAATTGGAATATTAATTTTCTTATCGATGATGTTTTCTCCAGCTCCGTCTGGACTGAGTGATGTAGGTTGGGATGTAGCTGCAGTAGCAGTTCTTATGGCAATTTGGTGGGCAACCGAAACGGTTCCTGTTGCTATAACAGCACTTTTGCCACTTGCACTATTTCCTCTTCTTGGAGTCACATCATTTGATAACGCTGCACTCCCATATGCTAATAAAAATATCTATTTATTTTTAGGTGGTTTCATGTTGGCACTTGGTATTGAAAGCTCTGGCTTGCATAAAAGAATTGCTCTTAAAATGATAATTTCTGTTGGTTCAAGTGGGAAAAGACTTGTTGGTGGTTTTATGCTTGTTGCTGCCTTGATAAGTATGTGGGTAATGAATACTTCAACTACTCTAATGTTATTGCCTATTGGTTTAGCGGTATGTGGAGTAATGTCAGAAACAATTCCTGGTCTAACTGATAAAGATAAATCCAATTTTGACACAGCATTGCTATTAGGAATTGCTTATGCAGCAACAATAGGTGGAATGTCTACATTGATTGGAACAGCACCAAATATAGTTTTTAGTGCTTTTATGGAAGATACTTACGGTATCAAAATATCAATGTTTGATTGGATGAAATTGGGTGTACCACTCGCAACAATAATGTTATTTGGAGCTTGGGTATTGCTAACTAAATATGTTTTTCCAATAAATTTTATTGCATCTCCAGAGGCTAGGAATGAGCTAAAAGTAATGTTATCTAATATGGGTTCTTTTACAAAAGATGAAAAGAGAATTGCTATCATTTTTGGATTTGCAGTCTTTGCATGGGTTTTTAGAACACTATTGAATAGGATTGATTTCCTTTCTGGTCTTACTGATGCTGGCATAGCAATTATTGCTGCTATATTAATTTTTATGACTCCCTCAGCTTCAAAAAAAGGTGACCTTCTTCATTGGGAAAAATCTAAAGATTTACCTTGGGGGTTGTTAATTTTATTTGGAGGAGGTTTGTCTCTTGCTGCTCAAATCAGCTCGAGTGGATTAGGGGTATGGATTGGAAATAGCCTTTTGATACTAAGCACAGTTCCTCCAATACTTTTAATTCTTGCTGTGGCAACCTTAATTATTTTCTTAACAGAAATCACAAGTAATGTAACTACTACAACAACTTTCTTACCTGTTTTTGGAGCACTAGCAATTGCTATTGGAGTGTTGCCGGTTTCACTTACTGTGCCAGTTTGTTTAGCTGCAAGCTGTGCTTTCATGTTGCCTGTAGCAACTCCTCCAAATGCCATAGTCTATGGCTCTAATAAATTTACTATAGCTACAATGATGAAAGCTGGTTTTGCACTTAATGTAATAGGGATATTCGTAGTAACAATATTTGCATATTATTTCGCACCACTTATTTTCTAGTTTTTTATGAGATTTTTAAGCTTAATATTATTTGCTTCATATATACAAAGCACAGATTACATTGACTACTCACATCCATTTCATCCAACAACTAGTTCTAGCGGAATGGTGGTTAGCCAAAGTGCATTATCTTCTGATATAGGTGTAAAAATTTTAGATATGGGAGGCAATGCAGTTGATGCAGCTGTCGCAGTTGGCTTCTCTTTAGCAACAACACTACCAAGAGCTGGCAATATTGGCGGCGGTGGGTTTATGTTGATTTATCTTAAAGATAAAGATGAAGTTTTCTATATTGACTATAGAAGCAAATCTCCAAAAAACTCATCAATTGAAAAGCTATTAGGAACAAAAAAGATACCAGACAGAAATTCAAAACGATGGGAAAGAGTTGACTATACATATTTAGCTTCTGGCGTACCTGGAACTGTTTATGGTCTGTTAGAGGCTCATAAAAACTTTGGTAAATTAGATCTTAAAGAAATAATGAAACCAGTTATTGAACAAGCTGAAAACGGAATCATTGTTTCAAGCGATTTAAACTATGTGATTGAAGTTACCCCCCAATTAAAAAGTGATCAAGAATCTTTATCTATATATTTTAAAAATGGAGAGCCGTTAAAAGAATTTTCGACTATGAAGAGACCGGATTTAGCTAGTACATTTAGAGAAATATCAAAATATGGGATTAAGGGCTTCTATGAGGGAGCAATAGCAGAGAAGATTGTTGAAGCTATGAGTGCTAATGATGGATTAATAACATACGAAGATTTAAAAGACTATAAATCATTTTTTAGAATGCCAATCGCAATCAATTATAAAGGTCATAAGGTTTTTACTGCAGCACCTCCTTCAGGAGGGGGTATTACTCTTTTAACCGCTTTAAATATTCTAAATAATATTAATATTAAAAAATACAAAAGCGATTCTACAAAAACATATCATTTCCTTGCCGAGTCATTAAGACGTGGACACAATAATCGTTCACATTTTGTTGGTGATCCTGATTATTTTGATGTTCCTATTTCTGAACTTTTATCTGCTAAGCGAACAAAAGAACTTATAACTTCTATAGATTCAAATAAAGCAAGTTCAATAGATCAAGTGATTCCTTATAAACCAAGAAAAGAGAGTAAAGATACAACACATTTTTCTATTATTGATAAAGATGGAAATGCAGTATCAAATACTTATACCTTAGGTCTTTCCTTTGGTTCGGGAGTTACTATTCCTGGTACAGGAATTTTAATGAACAGCCAGATGAATAATTTTGCTTATAGATACGGAGATAAAACTGATATTGGAAGGGGGGCAAGTCCAGGAAATAAATTTGAGCCTGGAAAAAAGCCTATGAGCACAATGGCACCAACCATAATATTTGATAAAGACGATAAGCTATTTTTAGTTACTGGTTCACCTGGCGGCTCAGATATACCTGCTGCAATTTTAAGAGTAATAACTGGCGTTATTGATTTTAATTTAGATATTGGTGAAGCAACAATGTTGCCTAGAATTCATAAAGATTGGCCTTATGAGGGTCTCGAGCATGAAAGGGCAGTAAGCAGAGATATTGTAAGAAGATTAAAAGGTATGGGACATAAGACTGAGTATGAAACGACAATCGGAAGTACACAAAGCATTCATATTGTCGATGGAGTTATTAACGGCTTTGCTGATTTAAGAAGACCAAATGCTGGAGTTTCAGTACAATCCAATTAATTTAAATCGACTCATTTCAGTAACAGTTGATTTAGTAGTATTTAAATAGTTGCATTACCCCAATAGTTATAGCCAACTATTTTTGGTGTGCTGGGTAAATACATTTGTTCAAGATTATTAACCTGGAATCCTGAGCTAGATAAAATAAAAGGTATATCTCTATTAATATTACATCCACCAAATAATTTTCCCCATAATGGGTTAATCCTATCTTGCCACCTACTAACGCTCAAATCAGGCGCTATACCATGCTCACAAAATAAAACCCGGCCATCATTTTTCATAACTCTTTTTATTTCCTTAAGCGCATCATATGGGTTGGGTATTGAACATAATGTATATGTAATTAAAACAGTATCAACTGATTGTGATGGCAGTTTGATTTCTTCAGCCCCATCAATAAGAAAATTTATTTCTACTTCATACTCACGCGCAGTTTTTTTTGCCATTTCACATAATTCTTCTGATGGATCTAACCCATAAATTTTTTGAATATCTTTTTTTTGATAATAAGGAATGTTTAATCCAGACCCAATACCTATTTCCAATACGGTCCCGCTTGCTATTGGAACAATTTTATTTCTTTGGTAATTAATTGGTTTTGTAGAACAGCATGCATCTAGCATTCGTGGAAGCACATATTTCTCATATGCTTTTTTAATCATCCTTCAATTTCATGAAGAGGCATTGCTGAAATATTAAATCCAGCATCAACATAAGTTATTTCGCCCGTAATGCCGCTTGCATGATTTGAACATAAAAATGCAGCAACGTTTCCAACTTCCTCGGCAGTCACTGTTCTTCCTAATGGAGCTCTATTTGAATGTTGAGTTAACATTTTTCTAAAATTTTTAACTCCAGATGCAGCCAAGGTTTTAATTGGTCCAGCTGAAATAGCATTAACTCTAATATTGTCTTTGCCAAGTGATGCTGCTAAAAAACGTGTATTTGCTTCAAGACTTGCTTTAGCAAGACCCATAACATTGTAATTGGGCATTGTTTGACTTGATCCTAAATATGTCAATGTTAATAATGCAGAATTTTCATTTAACATTGGTTTAGCCTCTTTAGCCATTGCGGTAAAACTATAAGAGCTAATATCATGAGCAATTTTAAAACCCTCCCTATTTGTTACGTCTAAAAAATCACCCTCTAATTGATCTGCTGGTGCGTAACCAATTGAGTGGACAAATCCATCAAAATTATCCCATTTATTAGCTAAATCTTTGAAAGACGACTTAATTGATTCATCATTGGATACATCACATTCTATTAAAATATCTGATTCACATTGCTCAGCAATAGGTTTTAAGTTCTTTAATAACCTATCATTTTGATAAGTAAAAGCTAATTCAGCTCCCTCACGATGCATAGCGTAGGCAATTCCAGCAGCAATTGAGTATTTGTTAGCCAATCCAGATATTAATATTCTTTTATTTTTAAGTAACATATAAGTAAGTAATTCACTTTAGTGACTCATATTGTAAGAGAAAAAAACAAATAAAAGTTAATTTTTACGAATCAAATCTCATGTATGCAATTAAATACAAACTATATTGATATATATTATATTTATAATTAATTATAAATTATTGAAAATAAAAGTAGATTTATGCAATAAACTCTGAAACAATGTCCAGCATGAAGTGGATTTGCGCTCTTTTATTGCGTGTTTACCACCTAATTTAACAAAAACTACAGGGGAATATTGTATGTTTAATTATAAAAATTACCTACTATTTACATTAGTCGTAACATTTAGTGCGTTTAGTGTAGATGTAGCTTCTCAGGACGAGAGTGCTGATATAGAGGAAGTTATTACTACGGGTTCTAGGATTGCTAGACCTGAAGTAGCAACGTCAGCTCCAGTAACTGTTGTTAGCGCAGATGACATTAAAAAATCAGGATTAACTGATCTTGGTGAGGTTTTAAGACAAATCAGTGCAACACAGGGTTCTCTTCCTACTTTAAATACTAACAACGGTGGATCTGGTGGTGTTAGATACTCTTTAAGAGGTATTGGATCATCTAGAACACTTCTTTTATTAAATGGAAGAAGAGTTGTACCAATGGGTAACGGCGCAGCAGCGTCTCCTGACCTTTCTCACATACCAACAGCTATGATTGAGCGTATCGAAGTGCTAAAAGATGGCGCTTCTGCTATATACGGTTCAGATGCTATGGCTGGTGTTGTTAACATTATAACTAAGAAATCTCATGACGGAGTAACTGTTGATCTATTTACGAGTGATTCACAGGATACTAACATGGGTAACCAAGAATTTAGTTTAGTTGTTGGCACAGAAAGTGAAAGAGGAAGCACAGTATTTGGATTCACTTCAAGTGAAAACTTTGGTGCTTTTATGTCAGAACAGCCTTGGTCTAACACTGAAGTATGGGCTCCAGCTGATTTTGCTAGTGCCGGCGACAGGGTTGAAGGTTCTAATTGTGCTTTAGCGTGTTATCCAGGTGGTAGTTCAGCTCCACCATGGGTTCGAGCTTTTGGGCCAAATGGAAGTGTTACATTGGGACCAGAATATGGTCAATTTAGAGCATGGACTGGAACAGATGCTTATAACTACAATCCAGTTAACTATTTAAGAACACCTCAAGAAAAATACAGCTTCGCAATGAACAGTAACTATCAGATTAGTGATACTCTTTCATTCTTTGCTGAAGTTCTATTTTCTAACGTTGAAAGTAAAAGAGCACTTGCTTTTGAGCCTTTAGCTCCATTAGCGTTCTTTGGTGTTGAAGCTCCATATACAGCTGACAACTACTACAACATGACTTTCGGTCCTAAATTTGATGCTAACGGTGATCTAGATATGGCCAACGGTTCAGCAGTTCAAATTGATGACTGGAGAAGAAGAATGGTCGAAAACGCACAAAGATTAGACGATAGAGATACTAATGTGTTCAGACTTGTAATGGGACTAGAAGGTGAATTAAGCAACGGTATGAACTGGACTGCTTTCTTTAACTTTGGCAGAAACGATGCTGATATTACTTCAAGAGGTTACTTTAATCTTGAGAAAGTTCGTGAAGCGACAGGCCCAACTTACTTTGCTACAAATGGCGATTTAAAATGTGGTGTTGATGAAGATACAACAATTTCAGATTCTTGTGTTCCATTAAACATATTTGGTGAAGGTGCAGTAACACCTGAAATGCTTCAATATATTTCAGGCGACTGGGATTCTTACGGAATGGGTGAGAATGAGCAAAAGAACTACGGTGCTACTATTTCTGGAGCTGTTCCAGGAATGGATAAATTATCTTTTGCTGCTGGTTATGAGTACAGAGAAGATAGTGGTTCAACCACTAACGATGGACTTATCCTTCAAGGTATTACAACTGCAGGATCTTCTTTAAATACAATTGGTTCATATGAAGTTGATGATTTATTTGTCGAACTTTTATATGTTACTGGTGATTTAGAGGTTTCTGTTGCATCTAGATATTCAGATTATTCAACTTTCGGTGATACAACTAATTCAGAGATTGGTGTTCAATATCAAGTTAATGATATGGTTGGACTTAGAGGTACATTCTCTGAAGCATTTAGAGCACCTTCAGTACCTGATTTATATGGTGGTACAAGTTTAGGATATCCAACAGCTGACGATGCCTGTGATGATAATACAGCATCAGGTGGACAGGCTACTGCTTCTTGTCAAGCAAATGGTGTACCTGCAACAGGATTTGTTTCAAGCATAGTTCAGATTCCAACTCTTTATGGTGGTAATCCAAACCTACAACCAGAGACATCAGAGTCATGGACAGTAGGTGCAGTTATAGATCCAATTGATGGTCTAACAATGACAATTGACTATTGGAGCATTGAAATTGATAACGCAGTTGGTACCGTTGGTACTACTGACCTTATCAGACTATGTGCTTCTCAAGGTTTATATTGTGATAGAACATTTAGATTTAGTTCTCCAGCTTCTGTTGAAGGACAAATCATCAGAGTTGAAGACACTAACAATAACGTTGGTACTGAGACTTATACTGGTGTTGATCTAGGTATATCTGCTGATCTTCCATCAGTAGCTGGTGGTGATTTAACAATGGATATGCAAGCAACTTACAACGAGGAAACTCAAGTTGTTACTGCTGGTGGTCTGGTTGTTGAAGACCTAGCTGGAACCGTATCACAAACATATGGTATGTATGCTAGATGGAGAGCTTTAACTAAAGTAAATTGGAATAAAGGAGCGATTAACGTTTCTTATACCAATAGGTATATACATGGGACAACAGATGAAGTAGATGATTTCTGGACTACTGGACCTGTTTATACTGATATTCCTGAAGTTATGTATAACGATATAACAGTTAGCTATACAACAGAAAGCATGGGCACAGTAGCTCTTGGTATTACAAACTTTACTGATGAAGAAGTACCTTTCGTACCTTCAGCATTTAACGCTAATACTGACCAAGAAAACTACGACCTATTCGGTCCTGTTATTAATTTAAGGTATAACTATACTTTTTAATTTATAACTAAATTACTAAAGCCGGTGCTTGTCACCGGCTTTTTTATTGGTAAACTAAACTTTAGTGGTTGTCATCAATCAACCGAGCGACAAATTTACAAAAATAAGGATAAATATAATGAAAAACTTAATCATATTTTGTTTATTTATATTCACTGCTATTAGCTGCACTTCAACATCATCAAATAAAGTTTCAGCAACAGATTTAAGTGATGAACAAATTGCAAAATACAATGAGGGTAAGGAAGAAGATAATCAAATTGTGTGTCGTAATGAAAAGCCTCTTGGCTCTAACATTGCCGAAAGAGTGTGTTACACAGTAGCTCAACTTAAAGCTAGAGAGAAATCCGATAAAGAAGACTTTAGAAGAGACAACAATATATTTGAACCCGCAGGTGGTTAATATTAATTATATAAGTTTCAGGATACACCAAGATTCACTATAAATATCTTTTGTATATAAATTAATCAGCATTATGCGTAAATTTTTATAAACATGATAAGAGCTGTTAATTATTAATATTTAAAATATGTACTTTGTTACAATTAATAATCATGAAAAATTTTAAACTTATTAAAGTTTCTACTCTAAAATATTTTTATTCACTATTTTCAAAAATATTTATACGCTTAATGAATCTCTATATTAAATCTCAAATAAAAAAATCATAATCCATAATATTGTGTCAAAACTTATTTTTTTTGTATTAGTAATATTTTCATTTGATCTTAATTCTAAATATACAAATACAAATGGAATGGAGATTAATAAATCTATAAAAGATCTTATTAGATGGCAAAGAAATCAACAAAAACCAATTATTTCATCAATAGTAATATCTGATGAATGGAAAGATATCGATCTAATTAATGATACAAATTATCTGATATGGATTGGCCATTCTACATTTTTAATAAAAAAAGATGATTTTGTAATTTTAACTGATCCTGTTTTTTCCAATAGAGCGTCGCCGTTTAAAAGATTTGGACCCAAGAGACTAATACCACCTAGTATCACATTAAATGAATTACCACCTATTGACGTTGTAACTATTAGTCATAATCATTACGATCATCTTGATATTAGATCTTTAAAGAAAATTTCTCTTTTAAATCCAAATGCAACTTTTTTAATACCCATAGGCGATAAAGATCTTTTTAAAAAAAGAAATATAAAAAATGTAATAGAGTTTGCATGGTGGGAGTCAATAGAATTCGACTCATTTGAGTTTACTTTCACACCCGTTCAACACTGGTCTGCGAGAGGGTTATTTGATAGAAATGATAGTTTATGGGGTGGATGGTTCGTTAAAGGAAATGACTATTCTATATATCATGCTGGCGATACTGGCTATTCAAACGATTTTATTGAAACCAAAGAAAGGTTGGGATCGCCTAAATATGCCTTTATACCAATAGGAGCATATGATCCAGAATGGTTTATGGCAGCAAGTCATGTTAATCCTGAAGATGCAATAAGGATAATGCATGACCTAGATGCTGAGCAAAGCTTTGGAATGCACTGGGGAACATTTACTCTTACTGCTGAAGATACACTTGAGCCACCAATAAGATTAAAAGACGGACTAAAACGGTACCCACTTAAAAACTTTAAAACTTTAATTCCAGGTGAGATCATAAGAATTGAGTAATTAGCGTTTTACTTAAAAAAAATAGTTAGGTAACATACTTAAAATTTGGGGCTATAGCTCAGCTGGGAGAGCGCTTGGATGGCATTCAAGAGGTCCGCGGTTCGATCCCGCGTAGCTCCACCATTTATTACATTTCAATCAAAAAAGCTAAATTTTAGGCCAATTATATTTTTAGAAAGATTGACCAATACATATAACCTATGTAATCTGTCGTCAATAATAACTCCATAATAATATGCAATTTAATGATCTGAATTTATCAGACCCAATAGTTAGATCATTACAAGATCAGCATTACAAAGAACCTACCCCAATTCAGGCTCAAGTTATTCCGGCTATTTTAAATAAAAGTGATGTAATGGCAGCAGCACAGACAGGAACTGGAAAAACAGCAGCATTTGTATTACCAATCCTTAGTATTCTGTCTAATCCAAAAAATAACTATAAAGGTCATCAATTAAGGGCTTTGATAGTAACACCAACAAGAGAGTTAGCAGCACAAGTAAGAGAAAGTGTTAATACTTACAGTAAATACTTAAGCATAAGATCAACAGCTGTATATGGTGGCGCAAGAATTCACAATCAAAAATTAAAGCTAAGAAAAGGAATAGATGTCCTGGTTGCTACACCGGGAAGATTATTAGATTTATATAATCAGAAATCTTTAAATTTTAAAAATATTGAAATATTAGTATTGGATGAAGCTGATCAAATGCTTGATATGGGTTTCATTCATGATATAAAGAAAATAGCTGGTTTACTTCCAGAGAGAAGACAAAATTTAATGTTTACTGCTACATTTTCAAACTCTTTTAGATCGTTGGCCAGAGATATGGCAGATAAAGCTATTGAGGTTTCTGTTACTAATGATAATGAAGCTGGCGAGAATATTGAGCATTATGTTCATCCAGTTGATAAGTCTAGAAAAGCAGAATTACTAATTGAGCTTATAGAGACTCAAAAATGGGATCAAGCCCTAGTATTTACAAGAACCAAGCATGGAGCTGATAGGTTGCAGAAACAACTTGATAAAGTTGATATTAAATCAAAAGCAATTCATGGTAATAAGACACAAAACAATAGAATGAAAGCTTTAGATGCATTTAAAAACAATAGAATTAAAATTCTAGTCGCCACAGATGTTGCTGCTAGGGGAATTGATATAAAAAAAATGTCCCAAGTTATAAATTTTGATGTACCTACCGTTGCCAAAGATTATATCCATAGAATTGGAAGAACTGGTAGGGGTGGTGATAAAGGCAAAGCAATTACATTAGTTAGTGCAGATGAATTTAAACTTTTAAGGGATATTGAAAAATTATTAAATCAGAAACTAGAAAGAGTTGAAATCGATGGATTTGAGCCTGA
>MDSW01179002.1_pt1 | contig 15932 bp, 6 predicted proteins | sample 811171 | NCBI WGS metagenome assembly MDSW01 (sample SAMN05326641, study PRJNA326480) | marine metagenome | isolation source: seawater | place: Atlantic Ocean: North West | collected 2012
GAGTTCTGCGCCGACCGCCTCCTCGCCGAGCTCGGATGCGCCCGGCACTTCAACGCCACCAACCCCTTCGACTGGATGGAGCTCATCTCCCTCCAGGGCAAGACCAACTTCTTCGAGAAGCGCGTCGGCGAGTACCAGAAATCCGGCGTCATGAACTCCCTCCAGGCCGGGGGCGCCGCCAACGCCTTCTCCCTCGACGAGGACTTCTGAGCGAGCGCCCGCGCGCGCGGAGGCGCGAGAGGGGGTGAGGGGTTTTGATCGACGCGGGGTTCACGTCAACCGGGGGGGGTTTGGGATTTCGCTCGCGGAGAAGGCGCCGATCGCGCTCGTCGTCGAGGGGTCTCGATCGCGGGAGCGCGGCGCGGATCCGCGAGGGAGGAGGAGGGGGAGGAGGAGGAGAAGGAGGATTCGGATAGGTTTTAGCGGACGACGCGAGGACGGCGGCCGCCGCGGAGAGCGGAGCGAGACGCGGAGGAAGCCGTCGACGCGCGAGGCGCCCGGGAGGGCGCCTCGCGCGGGGCCGATCGGCGCGTGAGGGGCGAGATGATTCTCGCTCGACGTCACCGTTCGGACCGTTTGTATTAGCCACGATACTGCTCATCGAACGCGCGCGCGCGTTTCGCGCGCCGACGATAAAAAAAAAGCACCCAACTCCTCCTCCTCCTCCTCCTCCGGTCCCGAACCTCGTTACCCCCTCACTAAGCCCTCTCGAGTTTCTTCCCCCGCCCCGCCTCCCGCCTGGCGCGGATCCGCCTCCACCTCGGCGCCGCGACGAAGTACCCCACCGCGCCGAGGACCCCCATCGCGAGCGCCGCCTCGCCCGCGATCGCCGCGCCGCCGCCCCGCGCCGAGTCCGACGTCCAATCGATCCGATCGACCCTCGACCCTCCCCCGGGGTCCGCGCGCCGCGGGGCCCGCTCGCCTCCCCCCCCCGCGGATCCCGTCCCCGCCGCGTCCCACCGAAGGTGCGTGAGCTCGCTCGGCAGAGGCTTCGCCCTCGCCCCCGCGCCGCCGCCGCCGCCGACACCCCCTCCTCCTCCTCCTCGAAGCCGCGCGGCGCTCGCCCCGATTTCCGCCGCGCCGCCCGACGCGTCCCCGCCGCCCAGGCCCTCGGCGTCGAGCGCGGCTCGCATCGGGACGTCCGGGTGCGCCCTCAGCATCGGCAGCAGACTCACCCCCGCCCCCACCCACGCGGCGACCACCTCCTCCTTGTGCGTTTTGTCGATGGGGTTGAACATGCGGAAGCAGTCGAGGTAGTGCGCCTCCTGGTCGCCGTAGATCTCCCACGTGAAGGTCACCGGGACCTTGGCGGCGACGTAGACGTAATCCGTCGCCGTGCCGTGCGCGAGGTAGCCTACGCCCAACCCCCCGCCCGCGACGACGCACCGGTCGCCGCAGTGCGCCGAGTTGATCGCGCGCAGGATGGTTCGCATCGCGTCCGCCCCCGGGCCTGTGGGTTCCTGCGCCTTGTGGTCGAAGGGGAGGAACAGGGCTTCCATGCCGCTGTGGACGTTGACCCAGACGTGGGGGCGGAAGTCGTCGAGGAGAGACTTGAGCATGAAGGCTTCGGGCTCGGAGAAGGGCGCGGTGCCGGGGTACTCCTCGTACGGGTCGTAGTCCGGGGCCTTGACGCCCCAGTCGACGGCCCAGTTGCGGTTGCAGTCCACGCCGCGGCCGTTCTTGCGCTCGCACCAGTCCCCGGCCTCCACCTTGGCTCGGCCGTTGACGTTCTCCATCGGGACGATCTTGAAGACGCTCGAGAGGTACGCCGCGCGGGTCTGCTCGCGCGTGCCCGCGGTCGGGGACGCGAGGGAGGCGACGTGGTCCGGGCCGAGCGCGAACGCGCGGAGGAGCTCGAGCGCCACCTCCACGGTGATGAGCTCGCGGCCGTGCTCGCCGTAATTGTACAGCACGCGCGTCTTGTCGATCCCCGAGACGGGGGGCGCAGAGGACGCCGACCCGGGATCGGGATCGACGCCGAGCGAAGGCTCGACCGTGACGACGAGGAGCTCGGAGGAGTACCCGCCCCGCGTCTCGCGCATCGTCTCGAGACGCATGAACCGCTCGTTCTCGCGCACGACCCTCCGGACCTCCTCCAACGCGGTCGCCGAGTCCGCGTACGTCCCCTCGGAGAAATCGGGCTTGGCCTTCGTGTTGCGCATCGTCAGGAGCGCCCGCCCGAGGTCCGCGCCGGGGTCCGCCGAGACGCCCGCCGCCGCGAAGAGCGCGAGCGCGCAGAGCGCGGAGACGAGGCGCGAGAGCGCGCGCGACGCGCGCGACCGGGCGCGCGATCGGCGGGCCATCGCGCGCGATCGATGTGCCGCCCCGGACGGTGGGCGCCGACCGAGCCAGCCCCGCGGCCTCTCGTGAAACAAGATTGATGATCGTCTCGGATGTTCCGCCGCGCGCGTGCGCCGATGAGATCGGCGTGCGGCCGGGTGGTCGTGATGCGACCGGTCTCATGTGAGGGCCGTTTGGCCGTTTCTCTCGTCCGCTCCGAGACGCTCGACGCACTTGGGCCACGCGCCGCGCGGCTCGGGGCATCGGCGCGCGCGCTCGGGGCATCTGCGCGCGCGCTCGATGTCGGCGCGGCGTCGGGACGCGGGTCCCCCCTCCGGCGCGGCGGGTCCCGGACGCCTCGCCTCGCGCTCGGACGCGCGCCGCGCGCGTCCATCCGCGCGGCGCCCGCGCGTAAGCCGTTGGGTGCCGTCATCATCATCTTCCGCGCCCCGCGGCGCCCTCGCCGCGACCCTCGCCGCGCTCCTCCTCGCCGTCGTCGACTCCGCGACGATCTACGAGCACGGCGCGATGCTCAGCGCCGCCCCCGCGTGCGCGCTGGCGAACGGCTCCACGACCGTGTCGGTCGTCGCCTCGGGCGCGCCGGCGTCGTCGCTCACGTGCCGCTTCCTCAACAACTCCGTCGCGCGGACCCTGCGCGACGCCGAGGAGGCGGTGGCGACGCTCAAGCTCGAGTTCGACGACACCAACGCCTGGGCCGCGGGCCTCGCGGAGGACCTCCAGGGCGTCCTCCCGGGCCCCGTCGCGGAGGCGAACGCGAGCGCCTACGACGCGTACGTCGCCGCCGCCGCCGATTACGAAGCCGCGCACCTCGACGCGTTGCGACTCGCCGCCGAGGCGGATCCCGTCGCCGTCGACTCCCGAACCGACGCCCCCGACCCCACCGACGCGGCGACGACGGTGACGACGGTGGAGTGCGCGGTGCCCGCGGGCGTCGGCGGGCTGTTGACCGTCGCCTTGGTCTCCACCTCGGGGGATGAGAGTGCGCCGATTCACAACGCGACGCGGCTGGAGCCCGCGGCGAGAGTCCGGCGCCACTCCCTGGACGTCGCGTCGCCCGCCGCGGGGCCGACGACGGGCGGGACGGTGATCGCGTTCACCGGCGAGGGCTTCGAGGCGCCCATGCGGTGCTTGTTTTACAGGGACTCCGAGCCGACGGTCGTTCCCGCGGTCGTCGAGAGCGCGGTGCGCGCGAGGTGCGTCGCGCCGGCGGGGTCGGGCGCCACCTCGGCGTCGCTGGCGTTTGAGGACGGGTGCTTCAGCGATTTCGGGTTCAACTATTACGCCGCGCCGGAGGTGTTATCGGTGCGCCCGAGCGGCGGCCCGCGGTTCGGGTCGGTGAACGTCACCGTGTTCGTCACGAACGCGTGGTTCTTGGAGCAGTACGCCCAGAGCGGGTCGATGACGCCGACGTGCGCGTTCGGGATGGTGTCCGACGCGGAGACGGCGGCGGCGGCGGCGACGCTCGTCGGCTACCCGGGCGAGGACGGCGCGAGCGTCGTGTGCGTCACGCCCAACACCAGCGTGGCGCGGGGCGACCACGTCGTGCGCGTGAGCTTCAACGCGCAGCAGTACGCGGCGCCCATGGACGGGGTGAGCCTGACCGCGGTCCGGTTCGACGCGGCGGGGCCGACGCTGGCGATGGAAAATTCCGTCGTGCACGCGAAGGAGCGCGACGGGGAAATTCTCGTCAACGTCACGCTCGAGGGCGAGTTCGTGCTGAACGTCACCGTGGACGTGCTGGTGAGCGACGGGGGGAGGAGCGTCTTGCCCGGGGAGTCCGAGGCGGAGGGGTACCAGCCGAGGACGCACGCGAACGCGACGGAACGCGCGGGGCGGAAAACGAGCGACCGGGATTTCGAGGTGCCCGTGCGAAGGCTCTCCTGGAGCCCCGCCGAGGACCTCCTCGGCCGATCGCGAACGCGAACCATCCCGGTGAAAATCACCGACGACGCCATCTTCGAGACCGCGCTCGAGGCTCTGACGCTCACGCTGGTGAACGCCACGAACGCGGACGTGGACGAGGCGAGGGGCAGCGCGGCGGTGACGATCACGGACGACGACCCCGCGCTTTTGCTGGCGGCGCGGCCGCACGTCGCCGCCTACCGCCCCGTCGGCCGCGACCCGCTCGGACACTTCGCCAACGTCACCGTGGACGTCGTCGGCGGGTCGAGCGCCCTCCCCGCCACCGTCGCGTACGAAATCACGGGCGGGACGCTCGCGAACGGGACGCAGTACGTGGGAACGTCCGGGACGCTGACGTGGGCACCGCACGACTTCGAGTCCAAAACCGTCGCCGTGGAGCTCCTGTGGGACCGCATCCCGCTCGAGACGGAGGCGACGATCGGCATTTCGTTGAGCCCGGTGGACCGAAACGCGAGGGTGGACGTCGCGGACCGACGCGCCCTGGACGCCGCGCTGCACGTGTACGGCGTCCCGCGCGGCGCGTGCCCGCCGGGGACGCGGCGGCGCACGGCGGAGGGGTGGACGGGAAACCCGCCGCCGCCGCCGCCGCCGACGCCGCCGAGCCCGCCCCCGCCGAGCCCGCCGCCGCCGGGCGCCAACGTCGACGCCGAGCTCTACAGCCTCGCGGCGATGGTCCAGCCGAAATCGTACACGGACCCGGAGACGCACCAGTTCGTCACCCCGCCGAAGGAGGCGGCGCCGATGACGCCCGCGTTCGAGCCGGGGGTGAGGGAGTACGAGGTGACGCTCGACTACGCGTACGCGGAGACGACGATGACCTTCCGCGCCAGGAGGCGCGCCGCCGTCGTCTCCGTCGTCGGAGACGAAACAGACACGTACGTGGACCCCGTCGCGCCGCCGCTCGCGGCGCACCTGAACCTCCCGAGCCCGCCCCCGAGCCCGCCGCCGGGGCCGCCGCCGCCGCCGGACGCGCCGGGGCCGCCGCCTCCGCCGGACTCTGGAGGCGGCGGAGGGAGGCGTCTGTTGTTTGCAAAAAACAACGGCGGACGCCGTCTGCTTCAGATTTTAGGCGACGAGCAGACGTGGACGCTGTCGAACCTCAAGGTGGGCGTGACGACGTTCGACGTGAATGTGACCGCCGCGGTGGGACCCAGCGTGTGGACCGCGTACAGGGTGCGCGTTCGGCGGTTGGCGGACCCCGAGGCGACCAAGGTCAAGGCGCTTCGACTCTTCGCCGGGAGCCCCTCGGACGCGACGCGAACGGAGGTGACGGATGTTCTGGCGCCGGCGTGGAGCACGTCCACGCGCGAGTACTTCCTCCGCGAGCCCCTCGCGCACAACGTCACGAACCTCACCGCCATCGCGACCTTCTCGAAGACGAGCGAGGTGTTACTCGCGACGATGTCCGCGCAGGACGGGGACGGGACGGCGCAGATGACGAGCCTCCGCCCCGACGCGCTCGTCCCGCTGACGCACCAGACGGAGAGCGCCGAGGTCACGCTGACGTCGTATGCCCCAGCCAACGAGACGCTCACGCTGAGGATCCTCGCCGACGACGGCGTGTCCGTGGGAACGTACCGCGTGCGGCTGACCCGCGCGGCGCCGCCGCCGCCTCCGAGCCCGCCGCCGCCGCCGAGCCCGTCCCCGCCGCCGCCGAGCCCGTCGCCGCCGCCGCCGAAACCGCCGCCGCCCGCGACGGAGCCCGCGCCGCCGCTTCCGCCGACGCCGAACCCGCCGCCCGACGCGCCGCCGCCGCCGAACCCGCCGCCGACGCCGCCGCCGCCGACGCCTCCGCCGCCGCCGTACTTCGTGCCCACGAGCCCCGGGGACAGCGCCGAGTGCGCGCACTGCCCCGCGGGGACGTTCACGGCGCTTCAGGATTTGTTGGCGTGCGAGCCGTGCGCGTCGGGGTTCGTCTCGGCGGCCGCTCGGTCGCTGCGTTGCGACGCGTGTCCCCCCGGGTTCTACGCCGGCGCGACCGGGCTGAGCCGGTGCGCGCCGTGCGGCGCCGGGTCGTTCGCGGGCGAGGCGGGGTCGCGCGCGTGCGCGCTGTGCCCCGAGGGGTTCACGACGCGGGGCGCCAACGCGAGCGCGTGCGACGTCGCGACGAACATCGTCCTCGAAAACCACCCGGACGTCTTCTTCCTTCGAATCACCTTCGGGGTGTTCTTCGAGGGCGAGAGTTCGGCGGTCGCGAACGGTGGGGCCCTCGCGGCGACCCTGGGCGTCGCCGCGACCGAGCGCGACGCGTTCGCGCACGTCCTCAGGAAGGACGTCGCGAGAGGGTTCGGGGTGAGCGCGTCTGAGACGTTTTCGCGGAAAATCGCCATCCCGGCCCTGGGCGTGGACGACGCCGAGAGAAAAAGGCGAAGAAGAACGCTCTTGCGCTCTCACACTACCGGTAGGCTCCTCCTCCAGTCCGTCGTCGCGGGGCGGTCGTGCGCGAGCGAACCCTCGTGCGTGGCGGCGGCGGAGGTGGAGGTGCTGGTGCAGGCGACCGAGGCGCAGGCGGAGGGCGTGACGGTGAGCTACGAGGAGCGCGCGGCGAAGGTGGCGGACGCGGAGGCGCGCGCGGACGACGCCGTCGCGCGGCTCGTCCTCGACCCGGGCGCGTTCTTCGCCGAAACGCTCGAGACGCTCGGGCCCGAGGTCACCGCCGCGATCGTCGGGAACGTGACGCGGGAGGAGAAGACGCCCGAGCCGCCCGCGCCGTTTCGGGATTTGTTCGACATGCTCCCCGTCGGGCCGTGGACGTTTTTCGGGTTCGCCGCCGTTCTCGTCGCCGCCGTCGTCGCGTACCCGCGAGCGAGCAAGAGGCTCAGGGAGGCGTACCGCGCGTACCAACTCAGGCGCGCGCTCAGGGCGGTGGCGCTCGGGACGGCCGGGTTCGGGGACGCGCGGCCGGAGATGCGCGCGATGACCACCGAGTCCCTCGCCGAGCTCGCCAAGTACAAGGCGGAGCGCGCGAAGAGCAGACTCGATAAGATGTGGGACAGGCGAACGCGACCGCCGCCGAGCGTCAAGGCGAGCGAGCAACAGTTCGGGGGGGGAGGGGGGGTGCAGTAAGTAGTCTCTAGCAGGGTTCATATATAATAAATATGTGGGGGATCGCGAGGCGAGGCGGGGGGCGCTAGAACGATGCGTCGAGAATGAGGAGGGGGGGGGTACGAGCGGTGTGATATATCCGTAGACCTTCGTAGAAGTAAGTATTCCTCGCGCGCCCCCCTTTTTTTTTTTTCGTTTCATCAGCTCGGGGGCAGCATGATGGTCATGAGCGGGCTCGTCCACGCGAATTTCGCGAGCGCGGCCCTGCAGAGGGCGTAGAAGGCTCTCTGCAGCGGCCCCTCGTACGCCACCGCGGAGAAGAACCCGAGGACGACGCTGAGGACGGTGAACACGAGACCGAGCCTTGTGATGATCTCGTTGAGCCTCTGCAGCCTCACCTCGACGCCCGCCTGGAGGAGCCCCGTGGTGCGCTCCAGCGCGTCCGACAAAATCTGCGCGCGCTCCGCGACGGAGTTGATGGTGCTGATGGCCGGGTCGAGCCTTTTTTTCACGAAGGGGGGCAGGAAGCGCACCTCGCCGCCGAGCGGTCGGAAATCCGCCTCCTCGAACCGCGTCTGGATGATCTCGTGGTACGCGTGCGCGGTCGTCGCCTCGGACTTGGCGCGCGCGAGCTCCTGCGCCGTGCTCTGCTCGAGGTCCGTGATGGTCTCCAGGAACTGCTGCTGCACCTTGTACCTCGCCTTGCCGTCGTTCTTCCAGAAGCTCCGCACCTTCCTCCCGACCCTGCGAAACCAGTTGCGCGTCTCGACGTCCTGCTCGCTCTTGTTCATCCGCCGAATCGCCTGCGCGACGGACTCGTACCGCGCGTTCAGCTTCGCCAGCGTCGGGTACCGCGACTTCGCCCCCGGGAGGCGCGAGAGGATCAGCAGCCGGTACTGCTCGATCGTGAAGTACCGCCAAAGCTGCCTCGCCGCGGAGATGACCGACGCGCCGCGCGGCGAGAGGAGCAAGCACGTCATCCCGCCCTCCTCGTCCAGGTGGTAGTTGGCGTAGAACCGAGCCCCGCGAGACGCCCACGCGACGATGCGGTTGGACTCCACCTGCGTGCCCCACGTCTGCCACTCCGCGGGGACGCTGCGCGAAGAAGCGGACGATCCCGAGGACGATCCCGCCGAGGACGATGATCCCGAGGACGACCCCGAGGACGACGGACGATCCTTCGGACGATCCGATCCGCCTCTACCCGCCTCCACCACCTTCACCCCCGCCCGCCTCGCCGCGTCCCTCAGCTCCGCCACCTCGGCGTCCAGCTCGTCGACGCTCGAGCCGGACGCCTCCAGCTCCACCCGCTCCCGCTCCAGCGCGGCGATGGCCTCCAGCGCCTCCTGCTGCGCGGCGCCCGCGCTCGTGTCCGAGCCGTACCCCCCGTCCGCCGCGCGCTTCTCCCACCCCACCGCGTTGGACACCGTCCGGAGCTCGTTCCAGAGGTCGTAGTCGCTCAGCCGAGGCTCGAGCGAATCGGGCGCGTACAGGCCGAACGGTTTCGTCTCCGCGCTCGGCGGCGGGTCGACGTTCCGCACCACGACGTGCGCGCAGAGGAACACTCGGCCGGGGACGGTGGCGAGCCATCCCGGAGGAATCATGCGCTGCCAGTTTTGAAGCGGGCGGTCCAGCGGCGCCTCGGGGTCGCCGGGGCCGCTCAGGGTGAGGGTGTCGAACTCGCTGAAGCGCTGGAGGCGGCAGTAGTAACCCCCGCCGAGGGTGAGCGTGACGTCCGCCCACCCGCGCTCGACGCGGCGCAACAGCTCCTGGGCGCGGTCCAGGTCGTCGCCGGTGTAGTGGTCGACGAGCGCCTCGAGGCACTCGCGGTCGCTCTCGCCCTCCTCGCGCGTCACCTTGCCGACGCTGGAGGGGTCGCCGCCGCGGAGCCAACCGACGTGAAGCACCTCGCCGCCGAGGGGGAGGAACGGGCGCGACTGCGTCTCGTCGCTCAGGGCGCGGCGGAGGCCCAGGCCGCGGTCGATGCGGCACGAGGGGGAGGCGTCCGAGGAGGAGGAGGAGGAGGAGGAGGAGGAGGAGGAGGCGTCCGAGGACGCGGCGGTGGAATCGGTGGCTTCGGCGGACGACGCGTCCGGGGCGTCGCCCGCCACCTCGGTGGACGTCGCGCCGGGCGCGGAGACGGGCGGGACGAGCGTGCGGGGCCGAGGGGAGGCGCGAGCGAACCCGGGGACGGGCGCCGGGGCGCGCCGGCCGAGGGCGACGCGCGCGCCCGAGGAGGAGGGCAGGCGCGACCCGGGCGCGTCCCGAGAGGGGGGGAGGACGCTCGGGGCGAGGAACGCCGAGGGAGCCGCGCGCCGACGACCGAGGCGCGGCGCGCGGAGGAGACCGCGGCGAGGCGTCGCCGCCGGCGCGGCGGCGGCCGACGCCAACATCGCCGGACGGGACCGCCGGAGGGCGAGACGCGCGCGGGGGGCAATGCCACGCGGCGCCGAGGGGACATTCCATCCGAGGTGGCACCGTGAGTCATCATCGCTTCGCGCGAATACCAGTAATCCGCTCGGCGCGTCCGAGACGATGAGGCCCGAGAGGGCACGACGCGAGGACACACTTTTCAGTTCACCGCCGGCATTTCCGACGGTTCGACGCGCGCGGCTTTTCCAGACTCGGCACCGCCGCGCTCCCCCCGCCTCCCCCGCCCGTGGCGCGCGATGGACGCCTCGGAGGCGGACGAGGAGGACCCCCTGGACGCGTTCATGGCGGGCATCGACGCGGAGGTTCGGACCGCCTCCGCCGCGCCGCCCCCGCGCCGGGAGGAGGAGGAGGAGGAGGAGGAGGAGGAAGACCACGTGCTGTCTTTCGTCCGCGCGCGCGCGGCCGGGAAGGCGGGCGTCGCCTCCGCTCGCGCCCCGCCCCCCCCGCGCGGGTTCGTCCGCGCCTCCGCGGACGCCGACCGGTTCCCCGCGGGCCCTCTCTCCGCGCCGCCCCGGTCGGACGCGGCGTATTCGGCGCGTTCGGACGATCTCGCGCCCCCGCCGCCCGGTTCGCTCCCCGCCGCGCCCCTGGATCCCTCCGAGAGGCCGCCGCCGGATCCCGAGTCGGGGTCGGACGCCTCCGCGCCCCCGCGCCGCCTGGCGCTCCACGTCCGCGACGCGCCCGAGATCGCGTGCATGGACGAGTCCGCGGCCGAGGCGGCGCGGCGCGCGCTGGGCTTGATCGTCACCGGCGGCGGCGACGAGGACTCGGATTCGCCGCCGCGGCCCGTGGCGCGCTTCGGCCAGGCGGGCGGCGTCGACGCGGGCTCCCTCCGGGCACTGCGCCGCCTCGGGTTCGACGCCCCGACGCCGATCCAGGCCCTCGCCTTACCCGCGCTCCTCGCGGGCCGCGACGTCCTCGGCGTCGCCGCGACGGGGACGGGGAAGACCCTCGCGTTCGTCCTCCCCGCCCTCGCGCACTGCGAGGCTGCGAGGCGAGTGCACGCCTTCCGCGTCCGCCGGGGCTCCGTTCGGGGCCCCGCGGCGTTGGCGCTCGCGCCCACGCGCGAGCTCGCCGCGCAGACGCTCGCCTTCGCGCGTCGGTTCGCGAACGCGCGTTCGGAACGCGCCTCGACCGACCTCGACCGACCTCCGACGACTTCGACCGAAGCGTCCGCGCGCCGAGACCCGATCGCGTGCGGCGCGTGTTTCGGCGGCGCGGACAAGAGCGACCAGATTCGAGACGTCCTCCGCGGCGCGTGCGAGTTCGCGGTGGGGACCCCGGGGCGAGCGCTGGACCTGTGCCGCGTGCGGAGCCTCGGGTACGAACAGAAGACGCAGACGCAGACCGGCGCCGGTGTCGGCGTCGGCGGCGGCGTCGTCACGCTTCTGCGCGGGGTGACGTTCGTCGCGCTGGACGAGGCGGACGCGATGCTGTTTCCGCGCGAGTCGGCGACGGCGCGCGCGACCCGGAGCCTCGTCTCGGCGACGAGCCGTCACAGGGTCGTCGCCGCGTTCACCGCCACCGCGCCGGAGGGGAAGGTGCGCGACGCGGTGTTGGACGCGTTCGGGGACGCAGACGCGGACGGCGGCGCGTTCCGGGCCTCCGACCGCGAAAAAATGTCCCGAAACGTCGTCGTCGTCGAAGCGCGCGCGCCCGGGCGCGCGGGGCCTTCAGAGGCGGAAGACTACGCGACGGAACATGCGCTTCGCCGTTCTTCTTCGATTCGCCCCGTGGCGTCCTCTCGGTGCGCGCAGAGGGTCGAGGTGCTCGACTCTGGGTCGGACGCGTGCGTCCTCGCCTGGCTCGCCTCGCGCGTCCCCGCGCTGATCGACGACGGCCAGGTGATCGTGTTCGTCGACCGCGTCGCGCGCGCGGAGGCCGCCGCCGCGCGGCTCGTCGCGGCGGGCGCCAGGTGCGTCGCGCTCCACGCGGGCGTCGACCAACACGCGCGCCAAGCGGCGCTCGGCGCGTTCCGCCGCGGCGACGCGCACGTCCTGGTCGCCACGGACGTCGCCGCGCGCGGGTTGGACGTGAAGAACGTCGCGACGGTGGTCGGCGCGTGGCCGCCGCCGGACCTCGAGACGCACGCGCACAGGGTCGGGAGGGCGGGGAGGGAGGGCGGCGACGCGCGAAGCGGAGGGTCGGGCGGGGTCGCCGTCGCGCTCGCGTCGTGGGACCAAGACGCGAGGTTCCTGGAGAGACTCGCGAGGGATCTGGAGGCGATCGGGGGGCACGAGGAGGAGGTGGGGAAAATAGAGGGGCTGCTGAGGCGCAACGGAGGACGGTTTTTCCGAGAGACCGAGAGGGGCGAGCGACGGGGCGACGGGGGCGCGGGGAGCCGGGGAAAGAGGCGACGGGGCGCGGAGATTCCCCCGCCGCCGAACCAGAGGACGTGGGTTCCCCCGCCGCCGAACCAGAGGACGTGGGTTCCCCCGCCGCCGCCGAGGGGCCGAGCCGGAGGGGAGCCGGCGCCGATTCCGCCGCCGCCGCCGAATCCGCCGCCGCCCCCGAACCGTCCGAACCCGAACCCGAATCCGGCGGCGGCGGCGGCGATCGCGGCGGCGCGCGCCGTCGCCGAGCGCCTCGCGGCGGCGGCGGGGAGGGGCGACGGGCGGTGAATACATTCGTCTACTCGTCTACTCACTCACCGTTATCTACCGCTATCCTTTGTTGAGCGTTTTGCCCTTCTCCTGTTCCTCCAGGAACTGTTCGCGCGCTCTCCGCTCGACGTCGACCCACCGGGCGCCTTCCAGCGACGCGAAGATGCGCTTCCTCCTGTGCTCGTACGCGGCGTAGTCCCACTCCTTCTCGTGCGCCTTCCCCGCGAGCGCCGCCATCTGCTTCTCCTCGATCTCCCGCCTCATCTTCATCTCGATCACCTGCTCCCTCGTCAGCCGCGAGTCCTCGTCCGCGTCCCCGAGGTCGCGCATGAGCCGTTCCAGCTTCCCCAGCCGGCTCGCCGCGACGTTCTCCACCGACGCCGTCTCGCACCGACGAAGCCGCGCGCGGCCGGAGAACGGAGAAGCTTTCGCCCGAGCGCGCGACGAAGCCCTCGACGAAGCCCTCGAAGCCCCTCGGACGCTCGGCGCGGCGGCGTCGTCTGCGACAAGAGAGGGAGACCCCGACCCCTCCCTCGGGCGGTCGGAGGTTTTCCTCGGAGGTTTTCCGCTTCCGTCGCCGACGTCGCTTCGGACCGAGTCCGAGCGCGCGGCGTCCGAGCGCGCGTCGTCGTCCCACACGACGGACGAGGTCCGACGGAGCCGAGACGAGCGAGCCGACGCGTCCGAAGCCGCGGAGGCGACGGGGCTCGGTCGGTCGGTCGGTTTGAGGACGCCGCCGTCCTCGTCCTCGGGGGGATCGGCGCGGTCGGCCCCGAGGGAATCGTCCCCGCGAATCTTCTCGTCGAACTGCGCCGCGAAGCGCGCCGCCCAGCCCGGGACTACGCGAGCAGACGGTCCCCCGGACGCGGCAGATGGTTCCGGTTCCGGTTCCGGTTCCGGTTTTAGTTCTTCGCGCGCCGGAGGGGGAGCCGTGGGGCTGCTCGGGGATCCGGTCGTCCCCTCGCGCGGGCCCGGGGCGGCGGCGGTCATCGTGAAATCCGGGGGACCGAGTCGGCGCGCCCCCCGGTTGGCCTCCGCTTCCTCGCGGCGCGAGCGCCGGCCCGGGGGCGGTCGGAGCGGCGGGGGCGCGGGCGGGGGCTCGTCGAGGGGCGCGTGTTCCTCGGGCGCCATCGCCCGGGCTCGGCGCGCGAGCCACTGCGCGACGCGCGTCACGGGTCGGCGCGTCCACGCGTCGAGGACGGGGTGGCGCGGGACGACCGCGGCGACGGTCTCGCGCGTCATCCCTCGCTCGGCGCCCCCGGCGCGCGCGACGGGCGCGCGCGCGGAGACGAGCGCGTCCTCGAACTTCGCCTCGAGGTCGACGTGCGAGACGTTGAAGAAGGAGCGCGCGAGCGAGAGCGTCGTCGCGAGGTCGCTCGCGGTGACCACCCCGTCGGCGTCCGCGTCGAAGACGCGGAGGAGCGTCGCGTGCAACGCCTCGTCGTCGCGCAAGATGACGCCCAGGCCCTCGGGGAGGCGCGCGCCCGCGAACCCGAACTCCCCGCAGATGTGGAGGAGATGGTCGACGACGTGGCGGACGAGCGCCTCGCCGTACGTCGCCACGTCGCCCAAGCCCGCGGCGCGCATCCCGAAGGAAGGGCCGCGGGGGACCCGGGAGTGACGAGAGGGGGACGACCTGCGTGGGGGGCGTTTTCATCCATCGGGCGCACCGACGCTCGGCCGAACGAATCTCATGAGACGATGAATCTGCGCGCCGGACGAGTCGCCCCGGGATGCTCGACAGTCATCAGCAGAGTTCGTCCCGGGCGCACGCCCCCCCCCCGCCTCAGATATGCCCGCGCTCGCGGCCGTCGGCGCGTCCCGCGTTCCGAGCCTCCGTCGAGGCCTCGCGTCGGTTCGCCGCCCTCGCGCGCGCGGCGCGCTCTCCGCGGTTCTCCTCGCGACGCGCGTCATGGCGGCGTCCGCGGCGCACCCCTCCCCCCCCGGCCCCCCGATCGACCCGAACGCTTCGGGCGGGTTCGACGCGGACGTCCTGATCGTCGGCGCGGGCGTGAGCGGTCTCACCGCCGCCTCCCGGCTCGTCGCCCGCGGGCGCTCCGTCCGCGTGCTCGAGGCGCGCCTCCGCGTCGGCGGGCGCGCGCACGCCACCCCCGAGGGCGCGGACCTCGGCGCGTCCTGGGCCTGGCTCCCCGACGAGCGCGCGGTGGCGTCGCTCGCGAGCGAGCTCGGCCTGGAGTGGGTGCCGCAGCGCCTCGACGGAGGCGTCCGAACCGCCGGCGGCGGACGCGCCCCCTCCGGCGGGGAGTACCTCGCCCCGTGCGGCCCGGGCGCGGCGCGCATGGCCGGAGGCTACGCGGCCCTCGCGGCGGCCCTCGAGGCGACGCTGCCGAGAGGCGCGGTGCAGCTCGGCGCGGACGTCCGAGCCGTCGCCGCGAGACCCGCAGCGCTCGGGGGAGGGTGCGCGTTGACCCTTTTTACCGCCGCTGAATCCGAATCCGAATCCGCCGCCTCCCCCGACGAGCGAAAGCAAAAGCAGCTCACCGCGCGCCGCGTCGTCATCGCGGTCCCCCCCCGCGTCGCCCTCGCGCGGATCGCGTTCGACCCGCCGCTCCCGCCCCGGAAGGCGGCGACGATGGCCGGCGCGCAGACCTGGGCCGGGGACTGGTGCAAGGTGGTGGCCACCTTCTCGCGCGCGTTTTGGCGCGACCGATCGCCCCACGACAGCGGCGTCTCGAGGCCCGGAACGACGTTTCCGGGCGTCGGCGCGCCGCCTCTGTTCCAGGTCACGTGGGAAGCCGCCGATCGCTCCGACCTCGGCGAGCGCGGGGACGCGCTCGCGGGCGTGCACTTCGGCCGGGCCGCGTGCGAGGCGCTCGACGCGTTCGGGCCGCCGGCGGATAAGCTCACCGGTTTGGCGAATCCTCGCCTTCGCGACGCGGCGCGCGCCGAGCTCGGCCGCCGCTTCGGCGCCGAGGTCGTCGACGAGTGCCTCCTGGACGTGTACCACCAGAGCTGGATCACGGAGCCGCTGACGTGGCACGACGGCGACGGCGGCGCGATGAACGCCGGGAACGACCCGCGGAGGATGTACGGCGCCGCGGCGTTGCGGGAGGCGGTGGCGTTCGACGGAGGGTTCGAGGAGGGCGACCGCTCGGGGGGTTCGGTCGCGTTTGCGTTCGCGGGGGGGTGGCACTTCGCCGGGACGGAGACGGAAGCCGCGAGCGGACACGTCGAGGGCGCCGTGCTCGCGGGGGAACGCGTCGCGCAGGAGATCGAGGCCGCGCTGACCGAAGAGGACGAGAGGCGGGCGCGGGGGGAGGGCGAGGCGAAGGGAAGCGGCGCGAACCGGGCGGACGAGCTGTAGCGATGATATTATCTGACGAGAGCCGATTTTCGTCCGTCGCATTCGGAGACGTCGAAGCGGGGCGTGTGTGATGAACGTCTGACGCGACGCTTTGAAACTCTTTTTCCTAGCTACGCGTCCGACGGGATCGGGACGCCGGCGCTCGCGAGCGCGGCCTCGAGCCTCGCGACGCGCGCCTCGGCGTTCTTCGCTCGCGCCAGGTTCGCGTGCTTTTCCCTGATGGCGTCCCTCAGCGCGTCTTTGAGCGCCGCCGTCGCCTTCTCCCCCGCCCCCTCACGACCCTCGCGACCCTCGCCACCCCC
>MDSW01007979.1_pt1 | contig 15931 bp, 14 predicted proteins | sample 811171 | NCBI WGS metagenome assembly MDSW01 (sample SAMN05326641, study PRJNA326480) | marine metagenome | isolation source: seawater | place: Atlantic Ocean: North West | collected 2012
ACATTTCTATCAAAAACTATTTCGATATCTGCAAAGTAAACAAGATAAGGTATTATTGTTGGAATGTCTAAAGCTCTTGATACTTTTAAAAAAACTGGCTCAAGACCGAGATGTCTGTCTCCGTTTATAATAAATACATCTATGTTGTTATCTTTTATAAGTTCTAGAATTATTGCGTAGTTTGTTTGATAGTAACTTAGAAGTTGATTTTCTTCTCTAGAGAATTTTTTTGTAAATAAAAAAGAGTTTCTGAAAAAATTTATACAGCTCCTTATGAATCTTAATTGATTATTGCTGAGTGATTTTTTGATCCTATACTTAATTGCGTTAAATGTACTATATTGATTCTTAGATTGATATGTTCTATTTATTTTATTTATTATAGTAAACTCAAGATTATCAACATCCTGACTGTGCATCGAGTAAACATCGTCGCTGACATAGAATCGAATATCTAGGTCATCTGTTTCGTTTGCTATATTTTTTGCAAAGATTACCTGATCTAAAAATCGTTGTGGTAGTGTCGCACATATTAAAATCTTTTTCATTGTACCCCTTCAACATAATGTGAGATTTTTACTACTGAATTAATATAATTTTCTTATATATTAAACATTGCTAAAGATAATTGTAAATTTCTATTTTCACAAGCTAAATCCATCATCAATTATGATATTTTGACCATTTAAATATCTACTCATATCACTAAGTAAAAAAACTAAAGTCCCCTTTAAATCAGCTGCATCGAGCATACCCTTAGTTGAGCATCTCATATTGTACTGTTCTAAAAACTCTTTTGGTTGGTCATTTAAAATACCCCCAGGGCTTATAGTGTTGATTCTAATGTTGTCACCTTTAAAAAATTTAGCCATATACCTAGTGAGATTATTTAGTCCTGATTTAGCCGCAGCGTATTCTATCGGAACCGTCATGTTTGTTTCACTATATATTCCGAACTTGGGTGTAATTGCTCCGTATATTGATGAAATATTTACTATATTGCCGTAACCTTGTTTTCTAAAATAATCAGCGAAGTATTGTGAAGTAGTAACATAACCTCCTAAATGTAATCCAACGTTTTCCGTAAAATCGCTGTAATCTATATCCATAAAATGTTTACCAAAGCTTTTATTTTTTGGATAAGCATTATTAACGAGAGCGTCGATGCGTTGATATTTTTTATCTAAATATTTTATGCATCTCTGGATAGATGATTTAGAGGTAATATCAAACTCGAAAAATTCAATGTTTGTTGAATTTAGCTCTTTTGATATGCTGTATTTTACTTTTTCTCCTCGCTTATCGTCAATATCAGCAATCACTGCAATCCCCTCTTGCTCGACTACAGCTCTAACAAATTCCTTCCCAATAATTCCTGCACCACCAGTAATCACGATTACTTTACCTTTGAGGCTAGCAATTCTCTCTGTATGTTCACTCATCGTTAGTTGTATTTCCTGAAGACTGGCTTAATAACATGACCAACAAGATATTTCTGATATCCCTCATCCACTGCTTTTTTGTATACTTCAAATGTTTTATTCAACGCATTTTTCGTTATTTCTAGCTCTTTATCACCATGTGAGTAAGATAAGGCTATCCATGGAATAAGTACTCCGTTTTTTATCATCTCTTGAGAAAACAATGTTCTCAGACCTAAACAATTATGACCATCTTTATCAAAGGTTAAATAATAAGGGCTGCACTGAATGCCCCCTGCAATAAAGTTTTTATCTAGTCCATAATCTCTTGAAATATCATTTATCATTTTTATTAGTTTTTCACCATACTGCCATATATGTTCGACAACATTGTGTTTTTTCATAAACTTCATTGTTTCAATAAAAGCTCCGAGCCCACACATCTCTGCTCCGTGTGTTGTTGAGAGCAAAAATACCCTTTCTCTACCCGAAAATTCAGTACTACCTAATTCCATTATCTCACGTTTACCAGCAACAGCTGCTACCGAGAAGCCATTAGCCATAGCCTTACCATATGTACATAGGTCGGGCTGAATTTTATAGTAATGCTCCGCTCCCTTTAAATGCCAGCGGAATCCCGTCCACATCTCGTCAAAAATCATCACGGCGCCATTTTTATGACATATTTCTTTTATTTTGTGTAAAAAATTATTTTTAGGATGCTCTGTTACGGCAGGTTCCAATATTACACAGGCTATTTGTCTAGGATATCTTTCAAAAAGTTTTTCTAAACTCTGAGCATCATTATAATGAAACATCTTTATACTATCGATATCCTTCTGTGGTATACCTCTTGTCACAGGAGTCGAACCAATGAACCAATCATCGTAGCTGAAAAAAGGATTTTCAGCACATCGTGCTATCATGGTTCTACCAGTATATGCTCGGGATAGTTTAACCGCTGCCGTTGTCGCAGTTGAGCCATTTTTAGTAAACTTAACCATGTCTACACTATCAATTAAATCTATAAGCAGTTCAGCTGCTTCTAATTCTATAATTGAGGCTCTGGTTAAGTTATTCCCAGATTCTATCTGCTTTAAAGCAGCTTTGTTAACTTCTTTGTTTGCATATCCTAGGTGCACAGCTCTGAGCGCCATGCCATAATCTAAAAATTTGTTATCATCAATATCATAAACATATGCACCTTCGCCTCGTTTAAGAATTTGAGGTGCATTCTCTGGAAATTGATCGAACCCTCTGCTATAGGTATGTGCACCACCTGGAATTGCTTTTAATAGCCTTTCTCTATAATTCATTATCTATATCCCTTATATTTCATGATTGCCTCTACCATAATAAAATCCTCTAAATCATCAATCTCAAGAGATTTCCACTTGGGGACTACGTATCCTAATGTTTTATTATGATAAAACTCTTTTTCAAAATATGAATTCGTCTCAGAAATATATAGGCTTCCCTCGTAAAAATAAAATGTATCAAGTTTTTGTCTCATTATGACTTTAGATTCTTGCTCGGGATTTGTAAATACTAAAAAATCATTTTTGAGTTTAACTAAAAATTCAGGATGAGTGCTTTCAAGCTTGCATACGCCAACAATTGCTTGTGCTCCGTTTTCATTGTTTACTAATTTTTCAACCGCAAAACATAAATCGTCTGATGTTGTTAGAGGTGATGTTGGTTCAAGTAGAAGAAGATAATCAAACTGTTTATTACTCTTCTTATAGAAATTTATTGTATGTTCTATGAATTCTTTTCTGGGCGAATTATCTGCAGCAAGCTCTTCAGGTCTTATGAACGGAACATTCGCTCCATAGTCTGTCGCAATCTTAGCATATTCTTCAGAATCTGTAGTCACCATTACCTCATCAATATACTTACAGCCCAGAGCAGTTTCAATAGACCAGGCTATTAAAGGTTTAGAATTAAGTTCTTTGATATTCTTGCCAGGCAATCCTTTACTACCACTTCTTGAAGGTATAATTGCAATGAAGGATTTACCCTTATACATCGATTAAATCCTGCATAATTATTTTGATCTCTTCTATGCTAATTAAACTCTCATAGGTTGGCAGGTTTAACCCTGATTTTGAGATTTTGTGAGTTATGGGCGTCTTATTTTTACAATAAGGCGTATATATCTTCATATCACTGAGCGGGTAAAAAAATGGTCTCCCATCAATACCTTTCTCTTTTAACCTTTTTATATAGTTTTCTCTATTCACAGTCTCATCTAGAAGGACACACACAAGCCATGTGATCCGTCTCCGATTTTCCAGGTTATTTTGAAATGTAAATTTTCCTGCTGGTAGTAAACTTTTATAGCTGTTCTCATATTCTCGACGATTTTTATGTATGTCTTCGATTCTCTCCAGTTGCGCTAAACCTATAGCTGCTTGAAGGTTTGTCATGCGATAGTTATAGCCTATGACATCATGCCAATACCTTTTTATTTTACTCATACCATGGTCTCTCAATATTCTCATTTGTTCATCAAGCTTTTGATTATTTGTTGTGCACATACCGCCTTCGCCAGTCGTGATTACTTTGTTTCCAAAAAATGAAAAACATCCCACATCACCAAAGCTTCCTACTTTTCTTCCCTTGTACATTGCTCCATGAGCTTCTGCACAATCTTCAATTACTCTCAATTTATGTTTTTTTGCTATTGTCATGATGGCTTCCATGTCACACGATTGTCCGTAAATATGTACTGGAATAATAGCTTTTGTTTTTGAGGTAATGGCTTTTTCAATTTCATTTGGGTCTATACACCAGCTATCCTCCTCTACATCAACAATTACAGGTGTGGCATTAGCATGAATAACAGTATTAATGGTAGCAGCATAAGTAAAATCAGGAACAATTACCTCATCTCCTTTACCAATTCCTAATGCAATAAGTGCTAAATGAAGTGCAACTGTACCATTAGAGACAGCTGCACCATATTGGCAATCTGAGTACTCAGAAAATCCCGTTTCAAATTTTTCAATATAATCGCCACTGCTTGAGATCCATGTGCTCATAAATGCATCAGTAAGATACTTCAGCTCGTTACCATTAAGATTCGGTAAGGCTACCGGGAAATAAAGGTCTTGTTTGTACTCAAAAAAATCTATAACTTTATTGTTTTTATCAACTAGTGGAATAATTTTTATTTTATCTGTTAACTTCCTTATTAAATCATCATATTTGTCATCGATATTTCCATAAGTATATTTATCAGACAAAATTTTAGTAATTTTTTCGTCTATACCAACATCGTTTAGTAGTGCGCGCCTTATATCACCATCAGTAACAACTCCCATAAGACAATTAGATACATCGGTCACAAAACAAACTCCCTTTGCGTTCTCATTAATGATACGCATTACATCTCTTAAGGAATTATTTGTGTCACAAACTAAATTTTTAATCATGAAACTGCCTTTGATAAGACAGAGTGGCTTTTCTTGATAGAATCAATACCATCATAAATTTCCAAAGTAAAATCTTTATTTCTAGTATCGCTCTGCTTTAACATCATTATTATATTAGATTCTTCGGTTAATTGATTATTTAAATCATGAAAACCGTCATTATCACTAACATGAATATAATTACTTTCATTTATCATATTTTCAAATTCGTCTTCCCAATTTAGCCCTAAAGTCTCAACGCTCACTTTCAAGTGACCGACATCTAACATCAAGTTAAAATTAATTTTTTCTTTTAATAATTTATAATCACTATAGTTTGTCATCATAAATGGATTCTCGCCATTGTATGTTTTTGCGTTTGTTCTTGAAAATACATTATTTTCAATAAATAAGGTTAGATTTTCTGCTTGTTTTTCAATATCACGATAAGCATTACAAAATCTCTCAATAGATTTTTCTTGATTAAATAGATTGTCTTTGCTCAACTTTTTACCAATTTCATTTAACTTTATGTCAATAAAGAAACCTGCATGAAAAGCGAATTTAGCTGCACCTAATTTTTTTGATAATTCTATGACTTTTTTAAGATGATTAACGCTCATTTCAAATGTTTCATCATTTAGTGAGGCTAGATTTAACACAAAAGGTTTTTCTGGAGGAGGAAAGTAATTATGACAACGATAGTTTAAATTATATTTTTCTTTTAATTCAAACAAATCATTTTCAAAATCTTCATAATATCTTGTGCCGCCTGACAGCTCTATATTTCGAAATCCATGATCTGCTAATTCTTTAACCGAATCTTTTATTTTTTTATGCCTTATACATGCTGAACTTACATATATCATTTCATATCCTTGAATAGGTGTTTATATTTTTCTAGTTCTTGAGTTGTCTTGACTTCGACTTTTTTATGATTTTTAGAGCTAAAGCACGCGCCTTTATAAGGTGGAAAATACATTGCCTTCACAAATCTAGTGGCTTCTGTGTATGTAGTGTTATCAAAATCCATTTCTCCTCCAAAAGGTAATTCTCTTTTGAATAAAGATACTTTACCTTTTTGTTCCTCACCATAATTATTACTAAGAAACCTATTAAGTGCTTCGGTAAAGTTATCTAGAAACAGTGAGATACATTTATGATATAGACTATAGGCTGTATCATTATCTAGAATATCTAATTTTTTCTGAAGTATTATATTACCTCCGTCTACTATATCTGTGATGTAATGGAAAGTAATCCCTGTTTCCTTTTCACCATTTAGTAATGCCCAGACGCTCGATTTTGTTCCACGGTATGCTGGTAAATATGATGGATGTAGGTTCATTGCTCTGTAATTTACTATTGTTAAAATCTCTGCCTTGATAATAAACCTATAATAAATCGACAACAATAGGTCAGGTTTAAAAACAGCTATGTCCTCACTGTGGTTATTTATATCACTAAAATAATATTTAATATTATTATTCTCTAGGTGGCTTATGAATTCCCTATTCTCATCCACATCATGAGTAAAGACTATAATGTCACTAATTTCAAGATCCATAGAATTTATAATCTGATATAAGCATTCAAGCCCAGCTCTTCCAAAACCACAGTATACAATCTTCATTTTGTTTCTATTATCTCGTCTTTCTCATAATCTTTGGTCGCTTCCTTGCCAACTATACCACCGTAATGAATTGGTGATATACCGACACCTCCAGTTCTTTTAGCAATAATATTTTCCTCAGTGAATTTAGCACCTTTTTTTATTTTCTTACTAGCCACCATACATTTTTGCAATGACTTTCTTGTACTTTGCTCCGAAAAACTTGGTTCTTTTATTCTAGTCCCCATATAAGAATCGACTCTACGAACAGTGTTAACGAACTCAACTAATTCACTAGGGGAAAGTGAAGCAGCATGATCAGGACCTATGTCGTTTTTGTCAAGGGTGAAATGCTTTTCTACTAATTTCACTCCCATAGAAATTGCAAATGGCGCTGCTCCAACACCCACACTATGATCCGAATAACCAAGTAAAACATCAAAGTTATCTTTATAAGTATTTATAACATCTAAGTTTGCTTCATTATCTTTAATTGGATAGTTAGCAGTACACTGTAATAAAACTAAATCTTTGTTGTACTTGTATATTGTTTCGAGTGCAGTTTGTACCTCAGAAAGATAACTCATTCCTGTGGAAAGGAAGATTGGTTTACCTTTTTTTGCAACTTTTTTTAAAAATGGAAGATTTGTAGTATCTGTGGAGGCTACCTTATAAGCAGGTAAATTAAGTTCATCTAATTCATCTAAGCTCACTTCATCAAAAGGCGTCGTCAAAAAAATAATATTTTTTTCATCACAATACCTTTGTAATTCTAAATTCTGATTCTTTGATACCTCTAATCTTTTTAGCATATTGGTCTGTGACTCAGAAGCCTCAGTCGTTTTTTGTTGATATGGAGCCTTTTCAATGTCATTCAGAATTAAATGTTCTGCTTTAAAAGTTTGAAACTTTACTGCATCGGCCTTAGCACTTACTGCCAAATCTATTAATTTTTTTGCTATTTCCATATCTCCTCCATGATTCACTCCTGCCTCGGCAATTATAAATGTTGGAGAGTCTAGTGAGATTGTAATATTTTTTATTTGTAGCTTTTTATTGAAATGCATGTTTAATTTTGAACTTGTGCCTAAAGTTTTTTATGCTGATAATTTTAACAAGTTTTAGGAAATATTTCCTAATTATAAACCACAATATGAGTTAAACAGTCTCAAAATATGATTATGATTATGGCTATTATTAGGATGATCTATACAAGTCCTGCGGCAAGAGTAGAGGCAGCACAATTATGTTAATGGTTAGGAATGCGCTGCCATATCCTTGAAATGCTCATTTCTTTCGATTAGTTCATGATAGGTTCCTTTATCAATGACCTGTCCTTTATCTATGAAAAAAATTTGGTCACATTTCTGAACTGTTTTTAGGCGATGTGCAATCATTATAATAGTTTTTTGTCCACTAAAGTCGTGAATAGCATCCATAATCATTCTTTCAGTGATACCATCCAAAGAACTGGTAGCCTCATCAAACACAAGAACTTCCGCTTCATGATATAGGGCCCTAGCAATACCTATACGTTGACGTTGTCCTCCAGATAGTTGCACGCCACGCTCACCAATTTTTGTATGGATATCTTTTTGCAAACTATTTAGTAACTCTGTAAGGTGTGCAAGCTTCAAGGCCTGTTGAACTCTGTCTAGTTGAATTTGCTCATAAGGAACTCCAAATGCCACATTTTCAGCAATTGTGCCTTCAGATAAAAAGATATCTTGGGCAACAAAACCGATGGTATTCTGCCAAGAGCGACGATTTTGGCTGTTTATATTTATATTATCTATTTTCAGTTGACCATCTTGTGGCTCAATTAATCCAAGCAAAATATCTATGAGAGTAGATTTACCTGAACCAGATGGACCAACTATTCCGATTACACTATTTGCGGATATTGACATGTTAAGCTGATTCAGTGTAGGCTCTTCAAGCCCTGGATAGGTAAAATTTATATTCTCAAGTGATATAGTTTGCTCTGGACGGAGAGTAGGTTTTTTTTGAGATTCTTTTTTTATATGCTCATTCTGCATCGCTTCAGTCAAGTCTTTTTGTATTGATTCAAACGCTGCTATGTTACCTTTAATGTATGCTACGCTTGCATATATTTGTTGGAATGCTGGTAATAACTTAAAGGTAGCAAGTGCATAAACTGAGAGTATTGGAAGTATTATTGCAAGATTTCCATTATGTGTAGCAATTAAATAAAGTAAGAGACCAATCATAGATCCAAAAGCAATTAATTCCATAAAATAACGTGGAACTAAAGTTAACGCAGCATTTGCCCCCATGCTGTATGCAACTCTCTGACCGGTGATATTGAATTGATTTATAAAGTCCTTGTCCCTGCCAAGTAGGAGGACGTCTTTAATACCACCAAATCCCTCATTCATTAAACGATAACGTTGTTCAACCATTTTTGAAATGTTTGTACCATTGCGCTTCAAGCGAATTTCAACAACTTTGAAGATAATAAAATATGCCGACGAAAAGACAGTCAATCCAACAATGGCCACTTTTGGATCATATATAAATATACTAAGACTCATTAAGACTGACAGTACAACACGTGCATTCATTTGCATTAGGGGCATTAAAATTCCACTAGTGACTCTGACAGTTTCTGTTGCAATTTTTTTTGTTAATTGAGCGCTACTCTCAGTTGTGTGGAACAACCAGTTCTGTCTTAGATAATGACTATAAAGTTTGTCTGCTACTTCAGAGCCAATCTTACATGCAAACATTGAGAGTCTCCAAGTGGTGAACATAGATATCACAGCAGAGAAAAATAACATAACTAATACTCCAATACCTAAAAGAAAAACAAACTGAGACGCAGAAGTTATACCGCTAGCTTGGTAGGCTTGAGCAATAATTGTATTTTTTTGTAACTGACTCATATCCCCTACCAGTGACATAAAAGGTATGATTGATGCAACACCAATTATTTCAATTATTGCCATGACTATAACCAGAACCTGTAATAAATAAAAACGTCTAGTTTGGCTTGGGGAAAGTAGTGAGAAAAGTTTTTTGAATAAGTTAAACATTTTACATTTTTATCATTTTACGAAGATAGGTTTTTCACATACCAATCCATTGCCTCATCCATACCTTCTGATATCAGATATTTAGGTTGATAACCAAGCAATCTCCTGCCTTTATCAATGTTTGCCTGAGAATGTCTAACATCTCCGGGTCTGAAGTCACGATATATTGGTTCTCTTTTTTTTAATCCCTTTCTTCTTTTAATCAATCTCTCTTCAATCATTTGAAATAACTCATTCAAATTAGTTCTATCATTCAGTGCAACATTATATACTTGATTCATAGCTTTATCATTATCGGTAGTAGCTGCTAAAAGATTCATTTGTAATGCGTTATCAATATAACAAAAGTCTCTACTAGTTTCACCATCTCCATTAATATATACATCTTCATCGTTGAGTATAGCCATTACCCATTTAGGAATAACTGCTGCATAAGCACCGTTTGGGTTTTGTTTTTTACCAAAAACATTAAAATATCTTAGGCCTATAGTTTTGAAATTATATGTTTTAGCAAAGACATCTGCATAAAGTTCATTAACAAGCTTCGTTACCGCATATGGACTTAGTGGTTTGCCGATCTTATCTTCTACTTTGGGTAGTTCTGGATGATCTCCGTAGGTCGAGCTTGATGCAGCGTAGACAAATCTTTTCACTTTTGCATCTTTACTTGCAACCAACATATTCAGAAAACCATCGATATTTGCCCGATTGGTATTAATTGGGTTATTAATTGATCGTGGTACTGATCCTAGTGCTGCCTGATGGAGAACATAATCAACACCCTCGCAAGCTTTTTGACAATCCTCTAATACTCCAATATCACCCTGGATAAATTTAAAATTATCACTTAAATTTTTACCTGAAGCCTCGTTAGCATCCGTGATTGCGCTATCAATATTGTATTGATATCCTGTATCAAAATTGTCAAGACCTACAACTTTCTGATTTAAGATTAATAGCTTCTCTAGCAAATTAGATCCAATAAAACCTGCGGCACCTGTCACTAACCAAATGTGTTGATTATCTTTTAAATACTCTTGAACTTGATCATATTTAGTCATCTATAATCTACCGTCGACCTCATCTGCATTGAATAAATATTTAATATCATAAATCACATGCTCACTCTTACCAAAAGCTCTTATCTGTTTGATTGTTAAATCTTTAAATTCATCATGGGCAACCGCTAATAATATTGCATCATATTTCCCCTTAAAAGGTTTATCAATAGTAGCAATGTTATATTGATTAAGCGCCTCATTCTTATCAACCCAAGGATCATAAACATCGACATTACAATTAAAACCTTGAAATTCATTAACTAAATCTACTGCACGCGTGTTGCGAAGGTCAGGGCAATTCTCTTTAAATGTTAAGCCCATGATTAAAATATTTGCATCCACAACGGAGATACGTTTCTTTGTCATTAATTTAGAGACTTGATCAGCTACATATGACCCCATATTGTCATTGAGTCTTCGGCCTGCCAGTATCATCTCAGGATTATAGCCTGCTTCAACTGCTTTGTGGGTGAGATAGTATGGATCTACTCCAATACAGTGGCCACCAACTAAGCCTGGTCTGAATGGCAAAAAGTTCCATTTAGTTCCTGCTGCATCAAGTATGGATTCGGTATCGATATTTAGTTTATTAAAGATGATAGCAAGTTCATTTATAAGTGCTATGTTTACATCCCTTTGTGTATTTTCAATTATCTTGGCTGCCTCTGCTACTTTTATACTACTTACCATATATGTTCCTGCAGTTATAATCTCTTGATAAAGTGCGTCAATTTCTTTTGCAATGCTGGGTGTTGATCCTGAAGTTATTTTCTTAATAGATGAAACACGATGTTCTTTATCACCTGGGTTGATTCGTTCTGGCGAATAGCCGCAATAAAATTCCTTGTTAAATTTTAGACCTGACTCTTCTTCAAGGATAGGAATACATATCTCTTCAGTTGCGCCCGGGTAAACTGTTGACTCATATATGACAATATCATCTTTTTTAAGAATTGAACCAATCAATTTACATGCCTCAGTTAGTGGAATAAGATTAGGTTTTTTATATTTGTCAATTGGTGTTGGAACAGTCACAATATAAATTTCACAATTTTTAATATCTTCGATATTATTTGTATAACTTAGATGTTTCGCATCACTTAACTCTTGATGTGTAGTCTCCAGCGTGATGTCAACACCATTTTCAAGCTCGTTTATTCTTGTTTTGTTTATATCAAAACCAACAATGGCTCGACTTTTCCCAAATTCAACTGCAAGAGGCAAACCGACATAACCAAGCCCTATTAATGCGATTGTTTTATTTTTTTTTGTCATCGTTATTTTCAATAATTTCCTAAGCTATTATGCACTAGTTAGATTTTTTAAATACCACTTATAAGTTCTCTCGAGACCATCTTTTAGACAGACGCTATAATTCCATCCCATTTTTGACAACCTCGATACATCAATAAGTTTTCTTGGAGGACCTTCTGGCTTGCTAGTGTCATAAGATAAGTTCCCTTCATAACCAATTACTTCTCTCATGGTCTCTGCTACTTCTCGTATTGAGATATCTTTGCCTGTGCCAACGTTAATATGTGATAACATTGGTTTAGTATTTGCGTTATATATATCTGTATCAAGTGCTAGAATAAAAATTGATGCTTTTGCCATATCATCTACATAAAGGAATTCCCGCATCACTTTCCCTGTACCCCAAATAGTTACATTTTCGTCTCCATTCATCTTAGCTTGGTGGAAACGACGCATTAGTGCTGGAATGACGTGGGAGTTTTCAGGATGGAAATTGTCATTAATGCCATATAGATTTGTTGGCATAATTGAGCGGAAATCTGTTTTGTATTGTCGATTATATGATTCACAAAGCTTAATACCTGTGATTTTTGCTAATGCGTAAGGTTCATTTGTCGGTTCAAGCGCATCTGTTAGCAATGCATCCTCGCGCATTGGCTGCTTTGCTGTTCTTGGATATATACATGAGCTACCTAAGAATAGTAAACGCTTCACATTGTTTTCATAAGCTGAGTGCATAACGTTAGCCTCTATCATCATATTTTGATATATAAAATCTGCAGGATAGGTATTATTAGCATAAATACCTCCAACTTTTCCCGCTGCAAGGATTACGTAATCCGGTTTTTCCTCATTAAAGAAATTTTTTACCTGAGATTGATTTATAAGATTTAGTTCTTTATGTGTTCGCACTAGAAGATTATTGAAACCTTGAGCTTCCAATTCTCGAATAATAGCTGAGCCAACTAAACCTGAATGGCCAGCAATATAAATTTTATCATTATGATTCATTGATATACTAACTTACTCTTTGAAATCTGGTGCTTTGTACCCGTGCTTTTTAATTAGAGAATCTCTCTTAGCAATGTTAATATCATTCTCCATCATCTCATGCACCATCTCTTCGAGTGTAATTTTTGATTCCCAACCAAGTTTCTCTTTGGCTTTAGACGCATCTCCTAATAAAGCATCGACCTCTGTCGGACGGAAGTAACGGGGATCAACAGCTACGATTAAATCTCCAGACTCTGAATCATAGCCTTTTTCTTCTATGCCCTCTCCTTCCCAACGAATTTCTTTTCCTAGATGTCGCCATGCAAGATTTACAAAATCACGAACAGAGTGTTGTATTCCTGTAGCAATACAAAAATCTTCTGGTTCATGTTGCTGCAGCATCAGCCACATCATTTCTACATAATCTTTTGCATGACCCCAATCGCGTTGAGCATTCAAATTACCTAAATAGAGTATGTCTTGTAAACCTAGGGAAATGCGAGCAAGTGCTCGCGTGATTTTACGTGTTACAAAAGTCTCTCCACGTATAGGAGACTCATGATTGAATAGGATCCCATTACATGCATAAATACCATATGCTTCTCGATAATTTACTGTAATCCAGTAAGCATATAATTTAGCTGCGGCATAAGGTGATCTTGGATAAAATGGAGTAGTCTCTTTCTGAGGATTTTCTATTATTCTTCCATATAGTTCTGAAGTTGATGCTTGATAGTAACGTGTCTTCTTCTCTAGACCTGAAATACGAATTGCGTCTAAGATTCTAAGCGCTCCCAAACCAACAGTATCCGCTGTGTATTCTGGAGTTTCAAATGAAACTGCAACATGTGACTGTGCCCCAAGGTTGTAAATTTCATCAGGTTGTATTTCCTGAATTATCCGAACAAGATTCATTGAATCTGCTAAATCGCCATAATGAAGAATGAACTTTCTATTCTTCTCATATGGTTCTTGATAAAGATGGTCAATCCGGTCTGTATTGAATGATGATGAACGTCTTTTTATTCCATGTACTACATAGCCTTTTTCTAACAAGAACTCAGCTAAGTAAGCACCGTCTTGTCCTGTCACCCCTGTAATTAATGCTGTCTTGTTTTTAGCCATATTCAACTCCTATAATACCCCTTTGTCGCTCATGTGCTTACTTTTTCATGTAATTCATTATAGTTAGTTATTACATCATTCAGCTTGTAAATTGACACCATGTAGCATTATTAGTAAGTATTCACCACTCTATTGTATATCAATACTATATTTTTTTTCTAATTGTAAAATTATGGCGAGTAAAATTCAGTTCTCTCTATATCATCCTCATCACAAGCCTGGCCGTATTGAATCTCGATAATATGACAAGTTTCATTGAATGGATTTGTAATTTGATGCCACTGACCTAGTGGGGCTAGGAAATGATCAAATGTTTCTAACTGAATAGTTTGTTTATCGTCCGGATTATCCTTACTATAATTTACCTCGCATGACCCCTTACTTACCAGCCAGATTTCACTTCTTTTGAAGTGTTTTTGGAAACTCGTACCTTTTCCGGGTTCCACTATAAGTTCTTTTACTTTTACAGGTTTTTCCTCAAATAAATTATTAAATGAACCCCATAGCCTCTTTTCATTATTAAATTTCCATTGCTTTAAAATCCATGAAGATGAATTTATTTTATTAGTACCTCCAACGCCAAATGTGAAATCTATCCCCTCTATAGACATCTCTGGGATATTATTCTGATTTCTATCACCTCCATTTGCAAAAATAATGTTATCTGATGGATACATTTTTTTTATTTTTTTCAGCGCGTTTGATGCACTTCCATAATTATCATCCTCAAAGTCAATAACAGAGTCCACGCAAGATAAATTTTCTAGTACAAGTTTTCGTTCCTTGAATGGCATAAAGCAGGAACTCTTTTTTTTAACAAGCCACTCATCACTATTTAAAGCAACGATTAACTTATCCCCAAGTTCTCTTGCAGCCTTGAAATATGAGATATGACCGGAATGAATAGGATCGAAACCACCGCTTACAACTACGATCTTCATATTAGATTCGATTGCTAGGGTTACTTGAGCGTATTACTATGATGAGCATACTGATCAAAGCTCCAAGAAGTCCAGAGATTATTATAAGCAATGACGATCTAGGTGAAATCTTATTTGGTTTTGTTGGACGCTGAAAACTTATAATATCTGCCCCTTCGTTTGTAGCTACAATGTAACTCTCAAGCGACAAAAGCTTATTAATAGTTGGCCCAAGGATACCTTTACTTTTTATAAGATTTAATTCTTTTCTTCTCTCCAGGCGCATCAGATCTTCCATTGTTGAATCAGGAATTGATTTATTTTTATTTTGTTCTATTTGTTCTTCAAGAAGTTGATCTTCAGTCTTCATGTTAGTTATTCGTTTATTTATGCTATCGAATTCACTTTCAGCTCTCGTTAGATATACAGTCTCAAGTAAATTACCTACATGATCCGCATAATTATAAAAGTCATTTAAAAGCGATAAATCATTTGTCATAACATGTATATAAGAGTCTGTATCTCGAGCATTCATTAATTTGGCTAGTCTATCACCCTCATCTCTTGTTAGTATATAACCGTCAACTACTTGAGTGGGGCTAAAATCATTATACTTAAGGGTGCTATTTTTATTATTACTTTTCCAATTATCAAAAGATTCCTTTGAGTAAAATAAGTTTTGATATTTAGATTTAATTTTTATTGTTGATAGCGCTTTATTGTCAATATTATCATCTTTAAAAAAAGGTGGAATTGTTTGAACTGAGTAAAATAGTTTTGATTCATACACAGGTGTTTGAAAAGAAAGATATATATATCCAATCAAAACAAAAACAAATACAAAAGAACTTATAAATAACTTGCCGGCCCAGAGTTTTTTTGTAAAATCAAATAGATCTACGTCATCGTTTTTTTGATTGATTTGATTCATTTTGTCTATATTACATTATTGATTACATATTAAAAGGGTGTTTGACATGGGGCGTTTAATGTTGGTTTTATTAGGATAAAGGGCAATTTCCGTGGGTCAGGGTGGACTCGAACCACCGACCTCACCCTTATCAGGGGTGCGC
>MDSW01140865.1_pt1 | contig 15931 bp, 16 predicted proteins | sample 811171 | NCBI WGS metagenome assembly MDSW01 (sample SAMN05326641, study PRJNA326480) | marine metagenome | isolation source: seawater | place: Atlantic Ocean: North West | collected 2012
CAGGTGATGACGGGTCTGACCGTCAACGCCGATTCGCGCGGCGTCGAGTACAGCTGGTCCTACCCGCACGGTCTGAGCACCCCGGCGGCGTCGGTGGCGATGATCGCCCAGCGCTACATGCACGAATACGGCGCCACCAGCGCGGATTTCGGTGCCGTGTCGGTCGCTGACCGCAGACACGCCGCAAACAACCCGAAGGCGCACTTCTACGGCAAGCCGATCACCATCGAGGACCACCAGAACTCGCGATGGATCGCCGAACCGCTGCGGCTGCTCGACTGCTGCCAGGAGACCGACGGTGGTGTCGCCATCGTCGTCACCACACCGGAGCGGGCCAAAGACCTCAAGCACCGCCCGGTCACCATCGAAGCGGCGGCCCAGGCCGCAGGTGCCGATCAGTTCACCATGTACTCGTACTACCGCGAAGAGCTCGGCCTGCCGGAGATGGGCCTGGTGGGCCGCCAGCTGTGGGAACAGAGCGGACTGTCGCCGGCCGATATCCAGACCGCGGTCCTCTACGACCACTTCACTCCCTACACTCTGATCCAGCTCGAGGAGCTCGGCTTCTGCGGCAAAGGGGAGGCGAAGGACTTCATCGCCGGGGGAGCGATCGAGGTCGGTGGGCGGTTGCCGATCAACACCCACGGCGGGCAGCTCGGTGAGGCCTACATCCACGGTATGAACGGCATCGCCGAAGGGGTTCGGCAGCTGCGAGGTACGTCGGTCAACCCGGTTCCGGACGTGGAGCACGTTCTGGTCACCGCGGGTACCGGGGTGCCGACCTCCGGCCTGATCCTGGGTTGAGCCGGGATCGCCACGAAGGTGTGGCTCACCCGTCTGGACCGTGGGGCCAACTAGGCTTGGCCCGATGAGCTCCGACGAGCCGGCGCCCGACGACGACACCGGGCCACTACCGGTCGACAAGAGAGCGCCGGCGACCGGTGCTGCGGGGGAGCGCCGCTTCGATGCGCCGCTGTCGGTGAATCCACGGCCGGTGCACAAGGACCGGCGCCCCGTGCTGCTGGTGGCCGTGGCCACGGTCGCGGTGCTGGCGCTCGGTGTGCTCGCCTGGCTGTTCTGGCCGTCGCAGGATTCCGAGGACACCCCGACGGGTTCGATCGCCTCCGGGGCGCCTCCGGGCTCCGAGGTTCCGGAGACGGAGGCGTCCGACACGGCGGCCGAGCGCCTGCGCGGGATTCTTCCGCGCGGCTATCCCCCAGGTGCCTGCGAGGCGGTGGCCCCGCGCGACGGCGCCTCGGCCGCGATCAGGTGTCAGAAGAACCAGGATCCCGGGGGCCCGCTGTCGGCGACGTACACGCTGGCCACCGACGAGGAAGCGCTCGAGGTGATGTTCGCCGAGGTCCTCGACGCTCTGGCGGTGGTCGACTGCCCGGGCAACATCCAGTCCCCCGTTCTCTGCCCGACAGGCGTGTCGAAGACGTTCGGGGAAGTATGTCGGTGATGATGGGGGCAATGTTCGTGAGGCGAGGGGGCCGGGGATGGCTGGTGCTTCGGCTGATGGTTGGACTCTTCATTTCTACGATTTCCGCCAGCCGTTCGTATCGGTGGACGAAGTGGTTCCGGGTTTGGGTGATGTCGAGACCTGGGCGAGGCGAAACGGTGCGCGTGATGGCACTCCGTTCTTTGTTGATCCGTGGGGGCGTGCGGATGCGTTGGTGAACGCCTACTGGCGGGATCCGCTGGTGAGGGGACGAGCAACGGGGACTTTGCGTCGTTATGCCTTGTCGTTGAAGGTGTGGCTGGATTTTCTGCACGCGATGGGCGTTCGATGGGGTCAGGCGTCGCGATCGGAACTGGCTGCGTTCAAGGAGTGGCGGTTGTCGGCTGAGGAAAACCCTCAGCATGTGAGTGCCAATAGTTTCTGTGTCGATCGTGCCGCGATCCGCAGCTTTTACTTGTGGGCCGCCGAGCAGCACGGAATCGACAACCCGGTCCGAGCCCGTGTGATTGCCACATCGCGGGTGGTTGGGGGCAAAGTCGTGTTGGAGAGCACTCCCTCCGGGATACGCAGGGCCGACGTGAAGTGGCTTACCCCGCAGGCATTTCGGTTGTGGCGGAACCTGGGGTTGCGTGGTTTCACGGTGGAGGGCGTGCCGCGTCCGGATTGGCTCGGAGTGACTGAGGACCGCGATGTCGCGTTCGTTGAGGGGTTGTTCGGGACGGGTTTGCGAATCGGCGAGTGGGCCAGCATGTTAACCATCGAGGTGCCCAAGCCGGGGTCTGAGGGGCTTGTGCGTTCGCGCGTGGCGCCTTGTTGCGCGAAGGGTGGTAGCGGGCGACCGTTCTGGATGCGGCGCCGCGTCGCCCAACAAGTTCACTTCTATCTGCAGGAAGGCAGTCGCACTGCTGCGATCGCCCGCGCGCAAGGTGCTGGTCGGTATGAGCACATTGCGGATCATTGGATTGTTCAGCGCGTTCGGCGGGATGGGCAACTGGAGGTTGTTGATGCGACGGGATCGCGTCGTACGGTCCTCCTGGACGCACTCGGGCCGTCGACACGAATGAAGTTGTTCCGCAGGGGACCCGATGGCCTGGAGCCGATGTGGATGTGGCTGAATCACGACGGGATACCTCGCCCTAAACACTCCTGGTACAAGACATTCGACCGCGCGAACGCCAGGGTCGCGAAAGCGATTGTGCAAGTGGGAGGTACGCCGTTGTGGTGCCGTCCCCACATGCTGAGGCATTCCTTTGCGCTGCGGTGGTATTGCATTGCCACTTTCGTGGCGTGGCGCCGTACCGATATGTTGACGAAGCAGGAGCAGCGGGACTTCCGCAATCAGCTTGGTGATGTCTGGTTTCTCATGGCAACACTTCTTGGACATCGTAGTGCTGAGGTGACACGCAGCGTTTATCTTGAGCCGTTTCAGGCGTTGCAGGTTGAGGAGCTGATCGCGCTGATGGATGCTGACGATCGGCAATCCCTTGAGCGTCTCGTCGAAGCAGCTGGCGTCGGTGAGTCTCGTGTGTTGACGGTCGGAATATGACGGGTCGCCGCGCGGCGCAGCCGGATCCGGCGTGGCGACCGGTATTGCGGCGACGCGGGCTCATCGTGACGTTCGTCAGCGAGGATGGTGCTCAGTCGAAGGATTTCGACTTCGGTTCCCTGCCGGGCAACAGCGGAATCCGCCACGATTTCGCGATCGCGTTCGAGGATGCCACCGGTGTGCTGGGCGTATCCAAGCGATTGCGGGGGGCTGGGGCGCTGTGGCAGGCTGCCCGGCATGCCTGCTGCTGGCTCGCCGAAAACCGTCCAGGAATAGGGGGACTGGCAGATTTGTCAGCCTCGGATGCCCGGCTGCTCGCCCTATCGTGTCGGGTACCCAGCGGCCCTGGCCCCGCACCGAGCCTCAAGACGCTGCTGCGCTGCAGTCCTGTCGTCTCCGATGAGGCACGTCAGGCGTTCGCGCGCGTGCGTCACCAGAAGAACGCGAAGGCGCGACAACCGTACTCCGCCGACGAGATGCGCCGAATCAACGTGGTGGCACGGGGAATAGTTCGGCGGGCGCGCGCACGATTGCGGACTCATTGGGGGATGGTCGCTGACTATCGTGCGGGACAGTTCGATCATCAACCCCGTGCCCACCCCGGGCGCAGTCTGGCCGAAGTGCTTGATCACTGCGCCCGTGAGGGCGACTTCCCCCGCACTGCCTCAGGTGCAAGGGCTTTCGTGACGCGGCGCGCGGTGACCGCAGCTGGCGGATGCCGACTTCAATCGTTGCTGCACTTGAGCCCGGGAGAAGCATGGGCGTTCGCTGTTCTCCTATCCGGACTGACCGGCCTGAACCTGTCAACGCTCGAATCGCTGCCCGCCCCACACCGACAAGCCAGCAGCCCAGACGAGCCCGGCATCGTGTTCGTCAACGCCGACAAGCCCCGCCGTGGGAACCGGTCGGCCATGACGGTGCCAGTGACCGCGCTGCGCCCTGAACCAATGCCGCACGGTGGCGACAATCGGCGCGCCGCCGTGGCCAACACGTCGCTGACTACCGCTTACGGGGTCTTCATGCTGCTGCTGGAACTGACCGAACCGGCCCGCACGCTGACCGGGTGCCAGCACGCCTTCGTCTACTACAGTGCCCAGCCAGACAATGTCGAACAGAAACCCTTCGGATACGGCATCAGCAGAACTGCGTCCGGCGTCAGCGCTCGACGGCGTTGGATGGCACCGTGGCTCACCGGCGATCCCGGGCATGACGACTTGCTCCTCGGGATCAGTATGGATCGGCTGCGCAAAACCTACCTGGAGCAGGTCCGAAAGCCCACGGCCCACACGCCGGCCACGTTGGCTCGTTATCTGGGCCGAATGGAGTCGGTGAGGAACGAGGGGTTCCAGATCGTGGCCGAGGCGCTCGATGAGCAGGTAGCACAAGCGCTGGCCCGGCGCTCGATGACGGTGCATCCGGACAACCACGACAACGGATCCGCCCAGGACGCTGTGCTGGGCAATTGCGCCGATTTTGAGCACTCGCCGATCGACGGTAAACGGTGTCGCCAGTCGTTTATGGCATGCCTTGACTGCAGCAACGCCCGCGCCTTCCCGCGCCACTTGCCCGTTCAATTGGTCGTTGCTGACCGGCTCCGTGACTTGCGCAAGGAGATGCCCATCGGGCAGTGGATCACCGATCACGCGGGTCCCCTCGCGCAACTGGACGACATTTTCGCCGAGTACGAGCAGGCCCAGCTGACCGCCGCGCGAGCCGAGATCACCGACAGCGATCACCGCACAGTCAATCTCTTGCTGTCGGGAAACCTGGAAGCGTCATGACGCAAACAGTTGTAGCACTCGACCTGGTGGCCGGTGTCGACGTCGCCCCCGACACCGAGGTCTTGTTGAACCGCACCCTTCACGTCGATGGGAGCCGGTGCCGATTTGGCGACCCGGTGTGGGACCTGTCCGCGGCGATCGAGGACCGGCACAGTGCCGGACAAGCCGTGCACTGGGATGGGTTCCCGACGCCTTTTCGCCACGCCTGCAAGCTCTACCTGTTCGCCTTGCTCAACGTGGTTGACGATGCACCCCGGCTTGACGGCGCCCGGTCACTCTATCCGCATATCAAGACAATCTGGGGTGAGCTGGTGCCGTTGCGAAGGTTCACGATGTGGCTGGTGGAGATGGGGGTGACATCCTTCGGGCAGGTCAGCACCGAACACCTCAACGGCTATCTGCGCCATGTCACCGAAATGAGAGGTGTCAGCGCCGGATCCAAACGCTCGGCGCTACAGGCGATCAAGCGTCTGCACTTGTACCGGGAGGTCCTGCCTGCGCATTGCCGGCTTCCCGCGGGCGCGTTGTGGGGTGGTGCGAGTGCGCGAGGGCTTGCCAACTATGAGTCATCCTGGGGCAAGCCGAACACGACCCCTCGTATTCATCCCGACGTCATGGAACCGCTGCTCTCGGCGGCGTTGGTGGTTACCAATTCGGTCGCTGCCGATCTGCTTCCCGCAGCGCGCAACCTTCTCGCGATGCGTCACTTAGCCCATCAGATCGCACCCGACATCCGCCGTGCTCCTGCTCGTACGGTGTCGGTATTCGAGACCGCCAAGCAGCAACTCGATTGCGTGCTTGCCGCGCTTGACCGCAACGACGCCTCACTTCCGGGTGTCCGGACGGGCGAAACTACCAGTGTCGATCTGATGGGTTTGGCCGTGGGCGGATGGCTGAACCACGGCGAACTGAAACGTATGAAAGAAACTTCGGTCATGTTGACCGAGTATGGATTGCCGATCGAAGTTGACATGTTGCGCGTCAACACATTCAGCGCCATCGGCACGCGCCCCTGGCGTGAAGACCCCGTCGATGCGATGGAACTCGTTGAACTGCTTCGCCACGTCACAGCAGCCTGTTTCATCGTGATCGCCTACCTCTCGGGTGTTCGCACCGGCGAGGCGCTCAACCTGCGGCGCGGCTGCATAACCCGAGACTCGAAGCTGGCGTTGACATTCATGTCCGGCCACCAGTTGAAGGCCGATGACCGGCGCCGGGACCGATCCCCTGCCACGGTCCCGTGGGTCGTGACCGACGAAACCGCTCATGCCGTCAGCGTCCTTGGGCAGATCACAGTCAGCGACCTCCTCTTCCCAGCCTTCAATTTGTGCTCCCAGGAGCGATTCCTCTACGGCTCCACCCGTACCAGGACGCCAGGGTCCATTAACACCGACATCACACGATTCATTGAATGGTTCAACCGCGAGCTCTGTCCAGCAATCAGCCATCCGCTGATCGCTGCCGATCCGCAGGGCAAGATCCAAGTGCCGCGCCTGCGGCGCACACTGGCCTGGCACATCGTGCGGCGGCCTGGCGGAACGATCGCCGGCGCAACGCAATACGGCCACCTGCACACACAACTGATTCAAGGTTACGCCGGCGGAGCAGACTCGGGATTTCTCGACGAGATCACGTTCGAACAGTTTCTCCACCGCGCTGAGACCATCCACGACGATTCCCAAAGGCTCGAGCGCGGCGAGCACGTCTCCGGTCCGGCTGCCGATGAGTACCGGGCCCGCGTCACCAGAGCAAGGAAATTTGCGGGTTTGACAATCACCACCAAGAGTCAGATCAACACCGCACTATCAAACCCCGACTTGCAGATCCACCACGGCGCGGTCGTGACGTGCGTGTTCCGGCGCGCCACTGCGGCGTGTCTTGACCCTACTGACAGCTCCGCTGAACCCTCCTGGGGTCGGTGCCGTCTTGGCTGCGTCAATGCTGCCCGTACCGACCGCGACGCGGCCAACCTTCGCCAGCATGTCAACGCACTCCAACAAGACCTGGCTACCCCCGCACTCCCCGAACCGCTGCGGCAACGAATTCAGACTCGCCTGACCGAGCACCGAAAGGCACTCGCAGAACACGAATCCAGCCGACCGCCGACGCCACAACAGGGCGGAGAGAACGAATGACTCTCGTGCGCAAAGCCACCCGTAACGATGAGGAACGACTGCTGGTCCAGGCCGCCATGATCCGCCTCCGAGAAAACCAAGCCGAGCGCAGCAACGGAGCGCACACTATTGTGGCCTTGGCTGACGAATCCGGAATATCACGGCAGAGACTCTACGAACATCACAGCGACCTGCTGAACGAGTTCAAGGCATCGGTCGGGTGCGGACCCGTCGCTCCGAATGCCGAGGCACTGCAACGACAACTTGCACAGGCCCGTCATCACCACCAGGAATTGGCTGCCGAAAACGCTCAGCTGAGAAGCAAGATCAGAACGCTTTCCGCGGTGATCACCGAACTCACGCACGAAACCTACGGAACCAACGTCGTTGTTCCGATGCCACGAAAACACGCGGGGCGGAACCGCTGAAGGTAGGGGGACTGCCACTCGGCTTCACGCTGCTTCGGTCGACACGGCCATCACCGCCCTGCGCGCCGTGGTGGAACACCGCGGGGACCTGGTCAAGACGCGCACTCAAACCATTCAACCGGTTGCACGTCCTGCTGACCCACCTCACACCGTCAGGCGCTGCGCGTGGCCTGACTGCTGACCGCGCCGCCGACATCCTGCGCCAGATCCGGTCCCGCGAAGTCGCCCTCAAACGCTGCGCAGCCTGGCCGCTGACCTCGTCGCCGAGATCCGCGCACTCGACCGTCGCATCGCCAAAGCCGCCGGCGACATCGCAGCTGCCGTCGAAGCATCCGGAACCACCCTGACCGAGCTCACCGGAATCGGGGTCCTCAACGCCGCCAAAATCGTGGCCCGAGTCGGCACCGTTCACCCGCTTCCGCTCAGCCGACGCGTTCGCCACCTACACCGGCGCCGCGCCCATCGCAGCCTCCTCCGGCGATGTCACCCGCCATCGTCTTTCCCGCACCGGCGACCGCCAGCTAGGCTAACCGATGTCAGCCGACCGGCGCGTGCATAGTAAGGATGGCAATTCGGTCATAACGTCGGCATGAATTCGGCGAGTGCAAGGATCATGAACACCACCAACGCCAGTCCGATCAACCCACCGGCGGGAACCATGGCCACGCAGACCACCACCCAGACAACCAGCCTGGGCCACTCAAAAGGCTGGTTGCCCACCACACCACCGCGACGGGCCCGCAGCAGATGGTAGGACGCCCACACTGCTGCTGCGGCCGCGGCCACCGCGATGATCCGCAACCCGACCGGTGTCGCCGCAAGAGCAACGCCCGCCATCATCGCCGCGGCCGCTACACGCCGCCACATCACTGCTGGCAGCCCTGCCATACGGATGAACGGTTGACTCCGATCGGGTTCACCGCGGTACCGCGGTAACCGCCCGTCGATACCCAGCAGCGACCACAGCCACCGTGACCAGACCGTGCGTAGCCCAAGGTCTTCGGCGACGCGCCGCACGTCAGCGGCCGATTCAGCCAACATCTGCCGCGATCGGGCGCTACGCCAATAGGCGGCCTTGAACACGCGCCGGGGAATGCCGAACTGCCGGGCGAACGCGCGTGGTGGTGCGATCATTTCGCCGATCAACCACCGAAGGTAGACAGGGAATGCCAAGGCGTACAACATCCGCCGGCACCGTCCCGCCGCGGCAACGCGCTGCGCCAGATACTGGTTGGCGAACGAGATGTGCCGGGCTTCCTCCGCCAGGTGAATGGAGGTGATCTTGTTCAGCAGCGGGGGCACCGCAGTCGAGCCACGATGTTGCAGCGTCTGCTGGAAGTGCAGAGGCTGCTCCCCGCACAGAACTCCGATGAACAGAAAGATGTTGGCGTAGCCGCCAATAAAGCCCAGGATTGGCCCGAAGATCCGTGAGCCTCGCCGCATCCCGGGAACGTCGTCGCCCGAGCGGTTGACAAATTCCTGGAACATTTGGATGTGATGGCATTCATCGGTCAGCTCGTGCAGCAGATACCGAAACACCACAGAGCCGTTCGGCAAGGTCCCGGCGTAGTGAATCACGCCACGGATCAACATCATTTCGAACTGGAGGGTGACCTTGAGGATGTTCGCGGTGATCCAGCGACTCATCTCGATGCGCCGCTGAAGTGGTTGCTGCGCATACCAAGACGTCGTCGCGAGCGGAGCGACGGCGGGATCGAGCTGCCAGCGCGGATCGTTCGCATCCAACAGGTTCTCGGGTGCGTCCCAGTCGATGTCGATGAACGGATTGAATCCCCGCCGAGTACTCGCCCGGCAGAGCGCCGCCACCATGTCGACGTCCAGTTCTCCCAACGTGCCGGTGGTCGCGCGTGGAGCGGTCAATTGAGCGGGCGGGTCGGTGGTGATGTCCACGGTCATGGTGTGACCTCCGTCGGTATCGAAGGAAGCGGGCTGCCCACGTGGGTGCGGCCCGGCGTGGGCAGGACGGTCAAGCGGCGGCCATGGCGTCCTCTGCACTCCCGCGGTCAAATTCCTGCCCGCCAGAGTGACTTCAGCACGGCTTTAGCAACAATGTGAACTGCGCAACAGCAGCAGCATTCCAGTCAACGATTCGTCGCGCTGTTTAGATTTGTTGCTGCCTAGCAACTCATTTCATCAACCCTCCTCCTGACACCAGGCAAGGACAGTCGCGCATGCCGAGGTTTCAGCTACATCGCATTTACTGACAGTAAAACATGATTGCAAGCCGTTTTCTCTGCGAGAAATGGCATCGTGAGCCACACGGCGCGAGTGTGTTCACCGCCGCCCATGAGGCGTTCTGGGCCGCGGCGCGACGTGCTCACGGTGATGGCCCGGGGAACCCGTGAGCTGGTCGAGGTGCTGCTGTTGCACCGCCACCTGCCCGTGGTGGACGGGGTTGGCGGCGGCGACCGGCATCGGCGCAGTGCTAAGTAAGACTAAGCGGCGCCCCGAGATCGTGCCTCCACGGTCTCGGGAGGGGGGATCTCATCCTGGCAAGCGACATCGTACTTGCTCGTCATGAAATGCACCTTCCTACGAAAAGAAGTGTTCATCAAACGTGCATCAAACGTGCATCAAACGCGGGATGGTTCAGTGTCAGCTGGCCGCCGCGTCCCTTCCTGGGGTATTAATTCGATAGGGTCTTCGATAGGGTCAAGGTCAGATTGGTGACGTGAAGACGTGAGACGGGAATTGAGAGATGACGGGTCGACACCGGGCAATGAACGAGCATCGCGCCCGCACCCAGGGGTACGTGTGGCTGGGAGCAGGTGAAGCATCCCGGGTTTGATGCACACCTCGTTTCGTGTGACCGGTGTGCTTCCCGATCTGGTGGTGAGGGTAGTACGCGGCGGTAGAGTTTAGGTTCGGTTCGACGAGTTGGTGTCGTACCAAGCAGCCCAGATCTCGGGGCGGAGCCGGCCGCGGTCGGGTACCGGTAAGCCGGTACTGCGAGCCCAGGCGCGGACTTCCGCGGTGGATGGCGTCGGCGCTGCGGGTGCCTGGTCGAGGTGGGCGATGTCGACTCTGACCGGCGAAATACGTTGCATGGCAGCGTGTTCAGTGGTCGCCCAGGCGTTGGCGGCGGCGAGGAACCGGTAGGTCCATTCCTCGGCGAGCTGGCGGGTCTCGCAGAACACGACGGGCACGTTCGGCCAGCGGATCTGGAGCTCGGCGAGTCCGTCGGCGACCATCGCGGGACGGACGCGGTCAAGCTTGAACAGCTGTGAGTAGCGATCCTCGATGACCACCGCCGCGCGCGGGAGCGCGGCTAGGTCACCGACCTGGTAGCGCAGCTTGCCGCCGGTGAGGCTGGCTACCAGATCGACCAGTGACTTGCGTTCCACGCTGGCGACGAGCTGACCATCGACGACGATCCCGTAGTCCCCGCACGGCAGCGCCCGCTTGACCGTGGTGACCTGCTGGGTTGCGAACCGGTAGGCGTACTGCTCGTGGCTGTCGACAACGATCTGCAGCTCCTCGATGCCGTGGGCGCGGGCGGTCGGGGTGCGCACGTTCGGGCGCGCCTGCTTGCGGGTGCGCGGCGACTGCCAAAACACCACGTCGCGGCCACGAGCCTGGGTGAACACGAGCTGGGAGCGGTTGTGCCGGGACCGGTCGGCGATCACGTCGATCGCCGCGCCGCGCCGACTGCACGACCGAAGCGGCACTCGTTCGACGATCACCGGATTGTCGGGCCACTCGTCCAGCCCTACCGGGTAGGCGAACAAAGCTTTTTCCCGCGGCCAGGTCCCCGACGTGCGAAACAGCAGGTCACCGCCAGCGAGCGGGACCCTCAGCAGCAACCGCAACCGGGAGTCGTCGTCCGGGTTGACCGCGATCAACAACTCCGTCACAAGTCCCGAGTCTGCCATCGGTGTTCGGTGACAGCCCCGTCGCGACCCGCGCCTACGCACTGCTGATGGGGTCACCGGCTTGCAGCCGGGCGTAGTACTCGGCCTCGGCTTCGGCTGGCGGGCGGCGGCCAAGGCGGTGCATGAGCCTGGCGGTGTTATACCAGTGCACCCACGCCGAGGTGATGTTTTCCAGGTCGGCGAGGGTGCGGATCGGTCCGGTACGGAACGGGGAGCCCTCGCGCACGCACTCGGTTTTATAGAGCCCGATCGTGGTTTCGGCCAACGCGTTATCGAGGGCGTCCCCGACGGTCCCGATCGACGGGACGAGTCCGGCCAGCATCAGTGTCTCAGTGAAATGTGTTGCGGTGTATTGCGATCCGGCATCGCTGTGATGAATCGTGTCACCGGTAAGCGGATGTCCCTGCCGCGCCCGGTAGGCCGTGGCTTGGCGGATCGACCGCTCGACGAAGGCGGTGTTCTTCGTCAACGAGCACTCCCAGCCCGCGATCAGCCCGGCATAGGCGTCGATGACGAATGCGGTGTAGCCGAACCCGCCGCCATCGAGCGGCACGTAGGTGAAGTCGGCCACGTCCAGCAGGTTGGGCCGCGAGGCATGAAAGCGCCGCCGCACCAGGTCCGGCGCTCTCGCGGCGGCCGGATCGCGCTCGGTGGTGCGTAGCGTCCGGGCGCGCGTGGCCCCGCGCCAGCCGTGGGTGCGCATGATCCGTTCGACCGTGCAGCGCGCCACCGGGATGCCCTGGCGCTGCAGGTGCGCCCACATCTTCAGGCTGCCGTACAGGCACTCCGGTGGGCGTTTGCCGTGCTCGTCGGGCTCGTAGACGCCGGCCAGGATCTCGGTGATCGTGGTGTCCCACAGGGCCCGTTTCGACGGCGCCGACGACCGGTGCGCCCAGTAGGTGCGCGGGGCGATCGCCACGCCCTGGATAACCAGGGCGCGGCAGATCGGTACGACCCCGAACCGGTCCTTGTGTTCGTCGATGAACTCGCAGATCAGCGGTGTAGCGGGTCGCACTCCCGCGCGAAGAAAGTTGTTGCGGCCTTTAGTATTTCGATCGTTTGCTCAAGTTCCTTGGTTTTGCGGCGCAGCTCCCGCAGCTCGCGTGCGGTCTCAGTCGGCACACCCGCAGCCTCACCGTCGTCCACCTCGGCCTGGCGCACCCACTTGCGCAGCGTCTCCGCGCTCATCCCCAACCGCGCCGAGATCGCGCGCATCGCCGCCCACTCGGTCTCGTAGTCATCGCGATGCTCTCGGACCAGCCGCACCGCCTTGGCCTTGGTGTTCTCGTCGTACTTGCTCGGCATCGTGCCATCCTTCCCTCAGAAGAAGGTGCGCACGAAACCCGGGACGGTTCACAGGCGCAGTCACGCTGGGTGTGGGTGCCGCCACGCTGGCCAGCGGGTCGGGGGTAGCGCACGCGGACGCCGCGCCCGGCAACTCGTCACCTAGTAAACAATCAAGCAGCTCTCACATCACATCGGTGAAAGTCGGTGCTCCCAACTCCGAACCGTCGTCAAGCAGCAACACCAGCAACCCAGCCGCTGCCAGCAAATCATCAAATGCCACACCCACTGCTGTCCACATTGACTCACTCACTGCTGCTGCCCATAAGGCGCCCGGAGGACTCACCACGATCCGTACTGTCCTGAGCGCGAACACGGTAAGCTCGCCGTCTACCTCACCCGCGCTTGCCACTATGTCGGGCGCACGACGGTCTGTCAGCACCGCCGCAGTGCCGTCTGTCAGCGCTGCCATCAGCGAAGTGGTATCCGTCGGCAGGCAATTGGTCCAGCTAAGTGGCGCGGCCACCCCGACGGGGGCGATTACCAACCTCCAGACAGGAGTGAATTCGGCGTCTCACGGCCATCCCGTCAGCGGGTTACTCGAGGTGGCCTCCGGTGGTGCCTCACTCGCAGCCTACGGGGCAGCCCTAGTTCCAGGATTTCAAGCCGCCGCGCCGGTTCTCGCGGGAGCCAGCGTGGCTTTCAAAGCCGCAGACGTCCTCGGGACCGCAATCCTTCATATCGGTACCCAGCGACACCGCCCGTAGACCGCGCCTTCGCCTCCGCGGCAAACATACCCATCAACGATAGGGGCCGTCGACCAATACAGCACCGCCCCAACTGATTCCCCGTTATAGCGCGTCGAGAACAACTGCTGCCTGCACACGATGGCCATCACTCAGATCGCCCGTGAGACCCCGGGGCGGGCCTACTACCGAAGAAAACGCGCTGCCGGAAAGTGCCACCGAGAAGCGTTGCGCTGCCTCAAACGACGCCTCTCCGACGTCGTCTACCGACAGCTCATCCGCGACGCAGCCAGACTTGGGGCAGGCCCGGGAGGACACTCGGGGGCAACTCCAACATCCAGCGCGGCCAGCTCAAACCCCGCACACTCACGCTTCGGACAAGTCACTTCCCGGGCCTACCAGCAGCCACCCTACAACCGACCCCGATACCAGGCTCTTGACACAGAGAGGCGCCGTCTAACGCTGCAGGCAATCGTCGGATCCGTGGCCCGAGGCAGTGGCTCCGCACCCGCAGCATCAGCGACCCCGACCCGAGCCCCTCGTTTTTCGGGCCTGGGGAATGTTTCGGCGTGCGTGGCTGGCCCAGACGAAGTGCTGCAAGCCCTCAGCTACCGAATCGGCGTGCAGGACGTGCTGCTCATCGGTCGGTGACAGGTGGCAACGGTCAGCCTTGGCGACCAGCACCCACTCGATGCTGTGGCGGCGGCACTGGGCGCCGAAGGTCGCCAGCAGATGCTCGAAGGCCGCGCTGTCACCGATGTCGGCGCTGTCGACATCGACGATCAACGGGCTGCCCAGGGTGGTGAATCGACTGAGGTGGCCCAGCACGGCCTCGACGTTGGCCCCATCAAGACCTCCCGTGACAGAGATGACCGAGGCGACACTGCGGATCTGGGCCCGCACCCATGCGCCGCGGCATTCGATGACATAGCCGATAGGAGACGGGTCAGCACTGGCTGCAACGCTCATTAGAGGACCGATCAGTTAGACGACATGGTGTTTACCACGAGTGAGGCGGGCCGCGCCGACCGTCCGCCGCGTTCTCGGGCTGTCCGCTTAACCGAGCGTGCACGACGTGGAATAAGCCTATCGCAGTATCGGCGGATGTGCTCAGTCAGCGACCGCCTGCGGGGAAGTCCGAGCCGGGTGGTGGGCGGGAAGCGCAAAGCTCACATCCCGCGAAACGGTTGCGGGTGCATAATCCGCCCAGCAGACCGCCCGAACAGCACCTGCTTGACCGCGCTGTTGAGGTTGTCGTAGCGGATCTTGTCGACCGGTACCCTGCCCAGGCGGGCGAACCCGTAGACGTGGCCTTCCAAGAACGCCTCCTGGCCTTGGGTCGGTGCGCTGCCCACCCGGAGAACGACAGCCGCATGGTGAACAGCGCGGTCGTGGTCTTCACCCCGGCCAGCACCACCCACAGATCATGGAAATCGACCTCGGCCTCAGTACCGGGCCGATACGTCTGGGGCACAAACCCTTGCTTCCAACGGCCGACCCGCCTCCGCCGCGATCTGCGGGCGACGTTTCCGAACGTGGTCGCACACCGTCGAATACGACAAGCCGTCCGCGTCATGCTCATCGACCAGACGTGCCAAAACCTTTCGCGCGGTGGGGCGTTGCTCTTTCGGGACATCCAGATCCGACCGCAACATCTCATCGATGGCGCGCCCGTGGTGGACGATCCCACGGAATCGCAGAGGGCGCAGTCTGATTGGCGAGCACGCTATCCCGCTCGCCCGGTGGTGACCGACTGGCCGGCCACGTGCGCGATCGTGACGAGGTCGATCGCATCGTCGCCGCTGCAGCCGCGGTGCTCCCGTCGGAGCGGGTGCGGGAAGCGCGTCGGTGAGGATGTCAGAAAGTTGCCGACCGCGGCTCACCCCGCGGGGAGCAAATGGAGGCAATTGCACCACGTCCAACCAGGTTTGTCGACAACTGTCGAAAGGGTGAGTGAACCCCCGGCCCGTGGCGCCGCAACGACACCCCCGCCGTCACCCGCGGAACCGTGCTGTGCGGGCTGAGCAATGGCCGGCCGCGCGTGGTGTGGACCAACGACGCGCAACGGCTCATCGCCGACGTGCAATCCGATGGCCCCAACGACCCTCGGCTGGACCAGCTCTACGCCTGGTGGGGCACGCACTCGTAATTAGCCGGGCGCCGCGCCGGCATCGCGCGGCAAACACACCCCCGACGCGGGCTCGGAACGCAGCCCCTTCCACGACGCATGGCGCAAACCTTTGCCCGCGTGATACTCGCGGTAGGCAACCTCACCGACATACCGCGGCTTGAACCACTGGACCCCCGACATCGACGCCCCCACCGCAACCGGCGGCGCGGAGACCTCAGTCCCGGCCAACAGTGTGGCCAGACGGCGACGCTCGGCACCACTAAAACCCGTGCCCACCTGACCCAACAGCACGAGTTGTCCCGCCTCGTCGTGGGCGGCCAAGACCAGGGTCCCAACCTCGCCGCGATGGCCGGCGAACGCCCCCACGATCACCGCCTCGGTTGTCGCGCGCACTGGGCACTTAATCCAGTCCCGGGACCGGCCCGACCGGTATGGCGAATCCAGCCGGGTCAAGTCCATGGACGTGGTGTACGACGTCGTCGTGTGATTCTTCGTGGTGATGGTTCAGGCGGTCAGTGCCGCGGGGGTGTCCTCCTGTTCTGACGG